>ERZ1048686.2496-NODE-2496-length-12603-cov-5.441744_pt1 | contig 12603 bp, 9 predicted proteins | sample MGYA00383099_ERZ1048686 | MGnify/ENA primary metagenome ERZ1048686 (study PRJEB29581, sample SAMEA5548369) | metagenome | biome: marine; feature: coastal; material: water | depth 25 m | study: Short-term variability in the microbial, nano- and picoplankton... | reverse complement strand
AAAATGAACTATATTGTAAAAGAAGGAGAAGAAAACAATATTTATAATGAAGATGTAATTATCGTAGATGCTTTAGAAAATACTATCTGTTTAAAAAATTATTTTTACGAAATGATAACTTTAGCGTTACCTACAAAGCGTCAACATAAATTTAATGCAACGAATAATATAGAATGTAATAAAGAAATGATTAATTTAATTGAAAAGTATTCATATAAGAATAATGAAATAATGGACCCTAGGTGGGAAGCATTAAATGACATTAAACTAAAATAGTAAAGAAATGGCACATCCTAAAAGAAAAATATCAAAGACAAGAAGAGATAAAAGACGTACACACTATAAAGCTAGTAGTCAAACTATAAAAACTTGTCCTGAAACTGGAGAATCTCATTTATATCACCGTGCCTATGAGCATGATGGTAAAATGTACTACAAAGGAAAACTAGTATCAAACACAGCTATTTAATCTCATAATTCTTAGCCTACAAAAAAACTCATCAAAATGAGAATTGGCATAGATATAATGGGAGGTGATTTTGCTCCAGCATCAATAATTGAAGGGGTTTTACTTGCTCAAAAAGAACAAAAAGATAATACAGAATTAGTACTATTTGGAGATAAAAAAAAGATAGAAAATCTTCTATCAATTCACAATACAGAAAAACATAATTTTAAAATAGTCCATTGTAAAGAAACTATTACAATGGAGGAGAATGCTATAAAGGGTTTTAAAAACAAACCTAATTCAAGCATTGCTAAGGGTTTTGAATCTCTCAAAAACAATCAAATAGATGGATTTGCTAGCGCGGGAAACACTGGAGCAATGTTTATTGGTGGTTACTATTCTGTAAAGGCTATTGAGGGGGTTTTAAGGCCTACTATTTGCTCGGTATTACCAAAAATAAATGGCGGAAAAACACTCTTATTAGACGTGGGTGCAAATGCAGATTGCAAAGCAGATGTGTTATATCAATTTGGTTTACTTGGGTCCTTATATGCTAAATATATTTTTGATATAAAAAATCCCAATGTCAGTCTGTTAAATTTAGGAGAAGAAAAATCAAAGGGTAATTTGTTAACCCAAGCTGCATATAATTTAATGGAAGGAACAAATGATTATAATTTCATTGGTAATATTGAAAGCAGAGATATCTTTGATTCAAATACAGATGTTATTGTGTGTGATGGATTTACTGGTAATATTGTTCTTAAACAAGCAGAAGCAATATATGAATTGGTAAAAAAGAGAAATATCCAAGACGAATATTTCGATAAATTTAATTACGAAAGATATGGTGGTTCTCCAATACTTGGGTTAAACAAAGCTGTTGTTATAGGTCATGGAATATCAAATCAAATAGCAATAAAAAATATGGTATTTTTAACAAAAATTATTGCTGAAGCAAAGCTTTCAGAAAAAATAAAAAAACATATCAATTAAATGACAAAAATTAATGCTGCAATAACAGGAATACAGGGATATGTTCCTGATTATGTGTTAAACAATAAAGAGCTTGAGGAACTTGTTGATACTAATGATGAATGGATTGTTTCCAGAACAGGAATAAAAGAAAGAAGAATTTTAAAAGATAAAAACAAGGGATCTTCCGATCTAGGTACTGCAGCTGTCAATGGATTACTTAAAAAAACGAATACTCGAGCAGAAGATATTGATCTTTTAATATGTGCTACAGCAACACCTGACATGTTATTTCCTTCAACAGCATGCTTAATCGCTAATAAAATTGGTGCAGGTAACATATGTGCATTTGATATCATGGCAGCATGCTCAGGGTTTTTATATGCACTAACAACCGCTTCCAAGTTTGTTGAATCTGGAACATATAAAAAAGTTATCGTAGTTGGATGTGATAAGATGTCCTCTATAGTTGATTATACAGACCGAACAACATGCGTAATATTTGGTGATGGAGCTGGTGCAGTTCTTTTAGAACCTAATTTTGATGGACTGGGTATTCAAGACACCATTTTACGAAGTGATGGTGGAGGTGGTGAGTTTTTACATCAAAAAGCAGGGGGGTCTCTACATCCTGCATCCCATAAAACAGTTGATGCTAGAGAACATTTTGTTTATCAAGATGGTCAGCCAGTATTTAAAGCAGCTGTAAAAAGCATGGCTGATGTCTCAGAAGAAATTATGAAAAGAAATAATTTAACATCTGATGATGTTGCATGGCTTGTTCCACATCAGGCAAATAAAAGAATTATTGATGCAACTTCTAGAAGAATGGGAGTAGGAGATGAAAAAGTCATGTTAAATATTGAAAAATATGGAAACACTACAACAGGAACAATTCCATTATGTCTTTGGGATTGGGAAACACAACTTAAAAAAGGAGACAACCTTGTTTTAGCTGCTTTTGGTGGGGGTTTCACTTGGGGATCAATTTATTTAAAATGGGCCTACGGTTCAAAGAAATAATTACATTTGTACTATCAAACAAAATAAATCATGGATTTAAAAGATATTCAAGAACTAATTAAGTTTGTAGCTAAATCAGGTGCTACCGAAGTTGAACTAGAAATTGATAATGTCAAGATCTCAATTAAATCACCTCCTAAAAAAAGAAGGGGTGCAATCGATGAGAATCCTTTAATCATTAGCCAAGAACATCCACAAACAGCACCAACTGCAGTAAATCCAACGCTACATGTACAACCTACTTCTGTAAACGAAATTCCTTCAAACGTAGAGTCAACTAAAATTAAGGAAGAAAATACAGATCATCTTATTACAATAAAATCTTCTATGATTGGTACCTTTTACCGTAGTGCTTCTCCTGAAAAACCATCATTTGTTAACGTCGGAGATGAAATCGATGATGGAGATACAATTTGTATTATAGAAGCAATGAAGCTTTTTAATGAAATTGAAAGCGAAGTATCAGGTAAAATTGTTAAAGTTCTTGTAGATGACGCAACACCTGTTGAATTTGATCAGCCATTATTTTTAGTTGACCCTTCATAAAATTTTCTAAAAACTTAAAATATGTTTAAAAAGATTTTAATTGCCAATAGGGGAGAAATTGCATTACGTGTTATCAGGACATGCAAAGAAATGAACATAAAAACAGTTGCTGTTTACTCTAAAGCAGATAAAGAAAGTTTACATGTTAGATTTGCGGATGAAGCTGTATGTATAGGACCAGCAGCTAGTAGCGATTCATATCTTAATATTCCTAACATTATTGCAGCTGCAGAAATAACAAATTCTGATGCCATACATCCAGGATATGGTTTTTTAGCAGAAAATGCTAATTTTTCAAAAATCTGCGCCGAAAATGACATAAAATTTATTGGTGCTTCTCCAGAAATGATCAATGGAATGGGTGATAAAGCTGCTGCAAAAACAACTATGAAAAAAGCAGGTGTTCCAACTATTCCAGGATCCAAAGGAATTATTGAAACTTATGAAGAGTGTGAAAAAATTGCAAAAGAAGTAGGATATCCTGTTATGCTAAAGGCAACTGCAGGTGGCGGTGGAAAAGGAATGAGACTTGTTTGGAAACAAGAAGAATTAAAAAATTCTTGGGATAGCGCAAGAACAGAATCAAAGGCAGCATTTGGAAATGATGCCATGTATATGGAAAAGTTTATTGAAGACCCTAGACATATTGAAATACAAATTATTGGTGATAAAACGGGAAAAGCATGTCATTTATCAGAAAGAGATTGTTCTATTCAAAGAAGACATCAAAAGTTAGCTGAAGAGACCCCCTCTCCGTTTATGACAGATAAATTACGTGAGGAAATGGGAACTGCAGCAATTAAAGCTGCAGAAGCAGTAAAATATGAAGGAGTTGGAACTGTTGAATTTTTAGTTGACAAATACAGAAAGTTTTATTTCATGGAAATGAATACAAGAATCCAAGTAGAACACCCTGTTACTGAAGAGGTTGTAGACTTTGATTTAATTAAGGAACAAATTAAAGTTGCTGCTGGAATTAAAATTAGTGGTAAAAATTATATACCTCAGCTTCATGCTATTGAGTGTAGGATAAATGCAGAAGATCCTAGTAATGATTTTAGGCCATCACCAGGAATGATTACAAATTTTCATGCTCCAGGTGGACATGGAATTAGAATTGATACTCATGTTTATGCAAATTATATGATTCCTCCATTTTATGATTCAATGATTGCTAAACTTATTACTGTAGCTCAAACTAGAGAAGAAGCAATACTAAAAATGACAAGAGCTTTAGACGAATTTGTCATTGAAGGAGTTAAAACAACTATTCCTTTTCATCAAAAACTTATGAAAGATGAAAATTTCCAAAAGGGAAAATACACTACTAAGTTTATGGATGATTTTAAAATGTAAATAAATACTTTAGAGAAAGTGATAGAATGTTGTGCCAACTCAATTACTTCAGCTCTTATTGGCATTAAAGCTGGAGCAAATAGAATTGAACTATGCGCAGATCTTAAAAATGGGGGTGTTACTCCGAAATATTCTGACATCAAAAAATTAAGGAAATTAACAAACATTAATCTGCATATTTTAATTCTACCTATTGCTAATAAATTTATCTGCTCAAAAGAAGATTTAAAAAAAATAATAAAGGATATCGAGTTCTGTAAAAGCATTGGTATTGATGGGGTTGTAATTGGAGCAATAAATGAAGATAGATCAATAGATATTACTAAAACAAAAAAAATGGTAGATGTTGCTCGACCGATGAAAGTAACATTTCATAGAGCCTTTGACACATGTCTTGATTTGGAAAATAATCTAGAAGATATTATTAAGACTGGTTGTGATTACTTACTTACATCTGGGCAATATTCTAATGTTAATAAGGGTTTAGAAAATATTGCGCAATTAATTAAAATTTCAAAAAGCAGAATAACCATATTAGCTGGTGGGGGTGTTAATCATAAGAATATTCATAAATTATATGCAGCAGGTGTTAAACAATTTCATTTATCTGGCAGTAAAACTGATAAATTTGGTAAAAGTGAAACTAACTTTAATCTTATCAAACAAGCAGTAAATTCATTCAATGAAATTAATGAAATGAGTAATTAAAACACAAAATTTATTAAATTAGTGACATTCAATTAAACACTTATGTCGAATCGAAGAAATTTTATTAAAAAAACATCTATTGGAGTTGCTGGGACTTTTTTAAGCTCACAAGTTTCTTCAGCTAACTTGAGTAAAAAAAACCAAAATTCAATGACAGGTCTGCCAATTATTATCTCAACGTGGAAACATGGCTATGCTGCTAATGAAAAAGCATATGAATTAATTAAAAATGGGAAGAGCGCTATAGATGCCGTAGAACAAGGTGTCAAAGTTACAGAAGCTGATCCGGATTGCACTAGTGTTGGTTACGGAGGTTGGCCAGATAGAGATGGAAATGTCACTCTTGATGCTTGTATAATGGATCATACTGGAAATTGTGGTTCTGTTAGTTTTTTAAAAAATATAAAACACCCAATTTCAGTTGCAAGAAAAGTAATGGATAATACTCCTCATGTTATGCTATCTGGTGAAGGAGCTTTTGAGTTTGCAATAAAAAATGGATTTCACAAAGAAGATTTGTTAACGGAAAAAGCAAAAATAAGATGGAAAGAATGGTTAAGAGATTCTAAATACAAGCCAATAATTAATGTAGAAAACCACGATACAATAGGATTATTAGCAATTGATAAAAAAGGAGATATTTCAGGCGCTTGTACCACTTCTGGGCTTGCTTGGAAAATGCATGGACGTGTAGGTGATTCCCCAATTATTGGAGCAGGAATGTTTGTTGACAATGAAATTGGAGGGTGTTGTGCTACTGGAGTTGGGGAAGCTGTCATGAAAACACTTGGTTCTTTTTTAATTGTAGAACTAATGAGACAAGGAGCAACACCGCAAGAGGCTTGTGAGGAAGGAGTATCAAGAATTGTAAAGAATCAGAACTATAAAGATATGCAAATTGGATATTTAGCGATAAATAAAGATGGTGAGCATGGAGCATTTGCTGTTCATAAAGGATTCGATTATGCACTACATCAAAACGGAACAAATAAAATGATAGATGCTCAAGCATTTGTTAAATGATTAGATATCTATTTTTTTTATTGCTTTTGCTTTCATGTCAAGATAAACAGATAGTGGTATCCAATCCAACAATTATTCCCAAACCTGTAAAGATGATTTTAAATGAGGGTTTTTACAATTGGAGTTAAAATTCTCAAATAATTAGTGATAGCTTATTTGTAAGTGAAAAAAAATATTTTCAAAAATTATTTTCAATTCAAGATGTAAAAGAAAAAAATACTGTCTACTTCAAAAAGAATAATCTTCTTTTAAAAGAAGAATACTTTTTAAAAATTTTAGAAAATCAAATTATTATTGAAGCATCTTCGCCTAATGGTATTATGCATGGAATCCAAAGTTTGAGGCAAATTGTACCAATAAATGAGAATATTTCTTCAAAAAAAATCAGTATCAATTGCCTAGAAATTCACGACTTCCCTAGATTTAAATGGAGAGGATTATTATTAGACTGCTGCCGTCATTTCATGCAAAAAGATTTTGTAAAAAGGTACATTGACCTTTTAGCTTTTCATAAAATGAACATTCTACATTGGCATTTAACAGAAGATCAAGGTTGGAGAATTGAAATTGAAAAATACCCAAAGCTTACAGAAATTGGAGCTTGGAGAGAAAATAAAGATGGAGAAAAATATGGTGGGTTTTATACAAAAAAAGATATAAGAGAAATAGTATTATATGCTGAAAATCGTGGAATTGAGATCGTGCCTGAGATTGAACTTCCAGGCCATAGTGTTGCCGCTATAGCATCATACCCACACTTATCGTGCACAGGAGATTCTATTAAAGTAGAAACTGATTGGGGTGTTTTTAAGGATATCTATTGTGCGGGAAATGATAGTGTATTCACTTTTCTTGAAGATGTTTTAGAAGAAGTCATTGAACTTTTTCCTTCAAAATATATTCATATTGGTGGGGACGAAGCTCCAAAATATCACTGGGAAAATTGTTCTAAGTGTCAGAAAAGAATAATTAACAACAATCTTAAAGGTGAGCATGAGCTACAATCTTACTTCATAAAAAGAATAAGTGATTTTTTAAAAACTAAAAATAAAGTATTGATTGGTTGGGATGAGATAATTGAAGGTGGAATTCCAGAAAATGCCATTATCCAATCTTGGAGAGGAATGGAGGGAGGGATTGTTGCTGCTAAAAATCAAAACCAGGCAATAATGTCACCAACCTCGCATTGCTATTTTGACTATGACCTAGACGCAATAAATCTTGAAAAAGTATATTCATTTGAACCAATACCCAAAGAGCTTAGTCAATCAGAGAGCAAATTCATAATCGGTGGAGAATGTAATATGTGGAGTGAAAGAGCACCTCAAGAATTAATTGACTCTAAAGTATTTCCGAGAATTTTAGCAATGAGTGAAGTTCTTTGGTCTGAAAAAGAAAAAGACTATACAGAGTTTTCAAATCGCATTGAAAAACATTATCCTAAACTTGACAAACTTGGTGTTAATTATGGTTATGAAAAGACCCCTATAAAATTTAACTCTACATTTAAAGAAAATGAATTTATAGTTAGTATTGAAAAAGGAAACTCAAAAATGAATCTAGAATATAATGTAAATAATCAAGGATGGAAAGATTATTTAGTGCCTTTAAAATTCAAAAAAAATACGAATCTTATAGTTAAAGAGAAAAATTCCAAAAGAAAAGTAGTGGCTACTAAAAACTTAGAATTTAATTTCCATAAAGGACTTGATAAAAAAACTATTTATAAAACAAATTATAATCCAAGCTATCAAGCGGATAAAGAAAAAACATTAGTAAATGGAGTAGCAGGAAGTAACCATAACTTTAGAGATGGACAATGGCAAGGATTTTATGGAACAGATGTTGATGTCATCATTGATTTAGGAGAAAAAACAAAATTTAGTGAATTGAGCTCATCTTATTTTCAGTATCATCTTTCTTGGATTTTACTTCCTAAGTCTATTGAGTATCTTATTTCTAATAATGGAGAAAAATTCTCCAGAATATTTTATAAAGATCAGATTTGCAATCCAATGCAAGAAGGAAAATTTAAAGAACAATTTAGTTATCATGGTAAACAATCCGCAAGATATGTAAGACTTAAGGCAAAAAATTATGGAACTTTACCAAAACAACATCCAGCTGCAGGATCAAACAGCTGGGTATTTATAGATGAATTTATAATACAATGAAAAAAACTTATTTAATACTCCTATCTATTCTTCTTATTTCATGTCAAGAAAACAAACAAGATTTAGTAAAATATGTTAATCCTTTTATTGGAACTGGTGGTCATGGCCACACTTATCCAGGAGTTTCAGCTCCTTTTGGAATGGTTCAACTTAGTCCAGACACAAGGCTAGAAGGGTGGGATGGTTGTGGAGGCTATCATTTCTCAGACTCTATCATCTACGGATTTTCACACACACATCTAAGTGGAACAGGAATCTCTGACTATGCAGATGTTTTATTAATGCCTACAACTGGAAAAATACAATTAACCAATGGTGTAGATGAAGCAAAAATTAATAACGCTCCAATTAATGATCTTGGTTATGCCTCAAAGTTCTCACATAAAAATGAAATAGCGCAAGCTGGTTATTATCAAGTTCTACTAGATGATTATAATATTAATGTTGAACTCACAAGCTCTATTCGAACAGGTATGCACAGATATACCTATCCAAAAAACGAAGATGCAAATGTAATTCTAGATCTTAAACATAGAGATAAACTACTTGATTATAAAATCAATATAATTGATAGTCAAACAATCACTGGATTTAGACATTCGACAGAATGGGCGCGAGATCAAAGAATTTATTTTACACTTAAATTTTCTATTCCTTTTTTAAATCCAACAACATCAGAAGCTGAACACAATAGTGATTATGAAGGATTTAACAATGAAAAGAATGTACTTGCTCTTGCTTTTGGCAAAATTTCAGAACCCTTAGAAATTAAAGCTTCAATTTCTGCAGTTGACATTGACGGAGCTATTGGGAATCTTAGTGAAATTAGTGATTGGGATTTTGACAAGGTAAAAACAGAAGCTCAAAACACATGGGAAAGTGAATTAAAAAAAATAGAGATCACAACAAATTCAAAATCTAAAAAAGAAATTTTTTATACAGCACTGTATCATTCTTCATTAAACCCTAATACCTATAATGATCTAAATGGAAATTATCTAGGTATGGATTTTAAAAAACATTCTACAAAAGATAAGCATTATACCATTTTCTCACTGTGGGATACTTTTCGTGCCACTCATCCTTTGTTTACAATTATTAATGTTGAAAAAACAAATGAGTTTATTAGAACATTGTTACGACAATATCAAGATGGCGGAAGATTACCAATCTGGGAATTAGCAGCAAATTATACAGATTGTATGATTGGATATCACGCAATACCAGTTATAGTTGATGCGTATATTAAAGGAATAAGAAATTGGGATGCTAATTTAGCTCTTGAAGCTATGATAAATTCCGCTCAAAATGACAAATTTGGATTAGAAGCATACAAGAAAAATGGATTTATTAAAGCAAGTGATGAACCAGAATCAGTTTCAAAAAATCTTGAGTATGCATATGATGATTGGTGTATTGCTATCATGGCGGATTCTCTCGGTCAAGATTCGATTGCAGAAATTTTCTATGAAAGAGCTCAATATTATAAAAATTTGTATGATCCAAAATCAGGTTTCTTTAGAGGTAAAAATGCATTCTCTTGGTTTGGACCTTTTAAGCCTGAGGAAGTGAATTTCAACTACACTGAGGCTAATGCCTGGCAATACTCTTTATTTACACCTCAGGATATTTCAGGACATATCGATTTGAAAGGAGGCAAAGAAAATTATGAAAAACATCTCGATAGCATGTTTCTTTCTAAAATTAAAACAACTGGAAGGCACCAGCCAGATGTAACTGGTTTAATTGGACAATATGCACATGGAAATGAGCCAAGTCACCACATGGCATATCTTTATAATTATATTGGTAAACCAGCTAAAACACAAAAGTATATAGCTAAAATTCTGAATGAACAGTATTCAGAACACCCAGATGGTTTGTCGGGGAATGAAGATTGTGGGCAAATGTCTTCATGGTATGTTTTAAGTAGTCTTGGCTTCTATCCAGTAACACCAGGACATGATTACTATACAATAGGAACTCCTCTTTTCAAAAGCGCAAAAATTAATTTAGAAAACAATAATAGTTTTATAATAAAAGCAAAAAATGTTTCTGATAAAAACATCTACATTCAAGCGGCTAAATTAAATGGGCAGGAGTACAACAAAAGTTTTTTACATCACTCTACAATTTTAAATGGAGGTGAGCTTGAATTTATTATGGGAAATAAACCCAGCAATTGGGGGGAGAATGATATACCAGTTTCTGAAATAACAAAACATCAAATTGTAGCAGTACCTTTTTTCTCTGCGTCAAGTCAAACATTTGTTGAAAGCCATACCGTTGAACTTGGGACTGTAGATGGATCAGATATATTTTATTCTTTAAATAATAGTGAATATAAAAAATATGATAAACCAATAATTATAAATAAACAAAGTGTAATTTCTAGCTATGCCCAAAAAAACAAAATTAAAAGTAAGACTGTTACTAGTGAATATTTTCCTAGAGACGATAGTAAGAAAATTAAAATCCTAAGCACATACGCCAATCAATATGCAGCAGCAGGAGATAAAACATTAATTGATCAGCTAAGAGGTGGAAATAATTACAGGACAGGAAACTGGCAAGGATACCGAGAAGATTTAAATGTTATAGTTGATATTAGTAAAGTGAAAAAAATTAATTCAATATCTTTGGGCTGTCATCAAGATGTTAGGTCGTGGATCTTTTATCCAAAACAAGTAGATTACTGGAGCTCGCTTGACGGTGAAAACTATACATATCAAGGAAAAGTATTAGCAAACTTTCCTGACAATATTGAAGGAAGTTTACAAAAGGACTTTAAATTGAATGTTAAAAATTTAAAAGCTAGGTATATAAAAATTAAAGCAGAAAATTATGGGATCTGCCCAGATTGGCATTTAGGTGCTGGAGGCAAAACTTGGATTTTTGTTGATGAAATAACTATAAAATAAAATAAAAATGAGTGAAAATAAAAATTATAAACAGGCATTATTAACCTTAGTAACCGTATTTTTCTTTTGGGGATTTATTGCGGCAAGTAACGGAGTATTTATTCCATTTTGCAAAACATATTTTAGTTTAGATCAATTTCAAAGTCAGTTAATTGATTTCGCATTTTATGGAGCATATTATATTGGCGCCTTGTTTTTATTTATTTCTTCAAGTCTCAGAAATACTGATATTATGAACTCATGGGGGTTTAAAAGTAGTATAGTAAAGGGCCTTATACTTTCGGCTTTAGGTGCGGGTGCTATGGTAATGGCAGTTAATGGAGCAGCCCCGGGAGATTCTAACACCTTTAATTATATTTTAGGTGCTCTTTTTATAGTTGGACTAGGGTTTTCATTACAACAAACTGCTGCAAATCCTTTTGCTATTTCATTAGGTGATCCTGATAAAGGATCGCATAGACTTAATCTCGCTGGTGGAGTTAATTCTTTTGGAACTGCAATCGGTCCAATTGTTGTTTCCTTAGCACTTTTTGGTACAACTGCTAGTGCAAATATTGATTTAGTATCTGAAATTGCAAATAAAAATATTACACTTACTGTTGTACAATATTTATACATCGCTGTTGGAGTTTTATTTTTAGCAGCAGCAGCATTATTTCATTTTTCAAAAAAATTACCAGAAGGTAAGGAAGATGCAAGTTTTTTAGGTGCTTCAAAAGCTATGACGTCCCTAATAACAATAACCATTCTTTTAATAATAATCTTTTACTTTGTTTTCAACCAATATATTGGTTTAGGAGAAGGAGAGTCTCTTAGTAAAGAATCCGATTCTCTAATACTAAATTTATCTCTATTAAGTCTTGCGGTTGTAGTAGGGGGGTTATTTATATCAAATTTTTTAGCCAAAAAAGATGCGGATGGTTGGGGAGCAATGCAGTACCCGCAACTTGTCTTAGGAATGTTAGCAATCTTTACTTATGTAGGTGTTGAAGTTTCTATTCAAAGTAATTTAGGGGAACTTTTAAAAACAGATGCATTTGGTGCGCTAAATGATACTCAAATCGCCCCTTATATTTCAATGTACTGGGGAGGGTTAATGATTGGAAGATGGACTGGAGCAATTGCAGTTTTCAATCCGTCAAATACTTTAAAAAAATGGCTCTATATAATTGTTCCTTATGTTGCTTTTGGAGTAGTCTTATCAGTAAATGCAATATCAGGTTTTGAAGTAAAACATCTTTTTGCTTTTGGAATTTGTGTCGCTATTCAAATTGCCGGATTTTTCATTGGAAAAGATAAGCCTGCATTAACCTTGAAAACTTTTGGTCTCTTTGGTGTAATAGCAATGGTACTTGGCTTGTATACAACTGGAACAGTTGCAATTTTTGCTTTTCTAAGCGGAGGATTATTTTGTTCTATTATGTGGCCT
>ERZ1048686.2493-NODE-2493-length-12624-cov-23.224441_pt1 | contig 12624 bp, 13 predicted proteins | sample MGYA00383099_ERZ1048686 | MGnify/ENA primary metagenome ERZ1048686 (study PRJEB29581, sample SAMEA5548369) | metagenome | biome: marine; feature: coastal; material: water | depth 25 m | study: Short-term variability in the microbial, nano- and picoplankton... | reverse complement strand
AATAAAATTGAAAGTAATCAAGTGCATTTTCGAAATGATAGATACTCGATTTTTAGCGACTTTACTAAAGGAAAAGAATTTCCAAATATGGACCAAATAGAAGACAAATATTTAGTTCTTCCTTTACATACTATGATGAATGAAAACGATGTTAGAAGAGTATGTTCAGTTATAAAATCTGGCTGGTGAACATCTTTCTGCTAGAAAAAAATATCATAAAATTAAACAATGACTAATGAGCAAACGATACTAGTAACTGGAGGAGCAGGGTTTATTGGCTCTGCATTAATACGTTATATTATTACGAATACAAAGCACAAAGTTGTAAATATTGATAAATTATCTTATTCAGGAAATTTGGGGTCTTTAAATTCTATTAAAGGCAATAAGAATTATATTTTTGAAAGAGTAGATATTTGTGATTCAAATGAATTAGAAAGAATATTCAGAGAGAATAAGCCTGATATAGTAATTCACCTAGCAGCAGAATCTCATGTAGATAGATCCATTGACGGGCCATTAGAGTTTATTCAAACTAATATATTTGGAACATATACTCTCCTTGAGAATTCAAGAAATTACTATAAATTACTAAAGAGTGCTAAAAAGAAAAAATTTCGTTTTCTGCATGTTTCAACTGATGAAGTTTATGGGGATTTAAAAGACTCTTCCAATTTTTTTTCTGAAGAAACTCGCTATGATCCTAGCTCCCCCTATTCTGCTTCAAAAGCAAGTTCTGACCATTTGGTTAGGGCATGGCACCGATCATATGGGCTACCAGTTCTAATTACTAATTGTTCAAACAATTATGGACCTTTTCAATTCCCTGAGAAGCTCATTCCACACGTAATTCTAAGTGCAATTAGAGGAAAAAAAATACCTATTTATGGTGATGGAACTCAAATTAGGGACTGGCTTTATGTTGAGGATCATATTTACGCCTTAATGGACGTCGCATTTAATGGAGTTATTGGCGAAACTTATAATATCGGGGGTAACAACGAGATTCAAAATATTGAGGTTGCGAAAATGATATGTAGCATACTAGACAAATTGGCTCCAGAAAAATTAAACGGAATGAATTCTTTTTGTGAATTAATCTCTCATGTTAAAGATAGACCCGGGCATGATGTAAGATATGCAATTGATTCTAGTAAAATTAAGAGAAATTTAGGCTGGAGCCCAAATGAAAATTTTGAGTCTGGCATCTTTAAAACAGTCCAATGGTATTTAGCAAATTTATCTTGGTCTAATAATGTCCAAAACGGAAACTACAAACTTAAGCGCTTAGGAGTAGATATAAAATGAAAGGTATTATTTTAGCTGGTGGTTCTGGAACAAGGCTTTATCCAATAACAAAAGGAGTTTCTAAGCAACTATTGCCTGTCTATGATAAGCCAATGATTTACTATCCGCTTTCTGTTTTAATGTTGGCCGGAATCAAAGAAATTTTAATTATTTCTACTGAAGAAGATTTGCCTCGATTTGAAAATCTACTTGGGGATGGCTCTTCGATTGGGATACAAATTGAATACATAATCCAGCCCTCACCTGATGGAATCGCTCAAGCTTTCATTTTAGGCAAAGAATTCATTGGTTCAGATCCAGTAGCATTAGTCTTAGGAGATAATATTTTCTATGGCCAAGGTATAACAGACTATCTTGAGGATGCAATATTTGACGTATTAAATCATAATTGTGCAACTATATTTGGATATCATGTCAAAAACGCCTCACGATATGGAGTTGTAGACTTTGATCATTCTGGAAAAGTAATTAGTATTGAAGAGAAACCAACTAACCCTAAAAGTAGTTATGCAGTCACTGGGCTTTATTTTTATCCAAATGATGTAATTAATAATGCATTTAAATTAAAACCTTCAGATAGAGGAGAACTTGAAATTACTGATATAAATAGAATTTATTTAAATGAAAGCCGTTTAAATGTAAAAGTTCTTGGAAGAGGATTTGCTTGGCTTGATACAGGTGAGCATGATGAATTACTTGGTGCTTCTACTTTTATTGAAACTATTGAAAAAAGACAGGGTCTAAAAGTTGCATGTATCGAAGAAATTGCATTTGATAAAGGATATATTGGTAAAGAGCAGTTGATGTCAATTGCTAATGAAATGAGTGGAAATCAATATGGACAATATTTACTTAATCAGATAGATTGAAATTCGTAGTTAAAGCTTTATCTTCCTTTGAATATTTATTAATGACAAAAGCTATACTCCATGAACGAAGAAATTATTAAAGTAATCCTCCCAGAGAGGCTGAATGGAGAAAGAATCGATTCATCTTTAGCAGAAATGCTCCCACATTTCTCAAGATCTAAAATAACTTCATCGATTAAGTCTGGCTTGGCTTTAATAAATGAAAATTTATTCAAACCAAAAGATAAAGTAATTGGAAATGAGGTTGTAACTATATCATTAAGTCAAAAGGAACCAACAAGTTGGGCTCCTGAAGATATACCCTTAGATATTGTTTATGAGGATGACGACATTATAGTTATCAACAAGCCATTTGGATTAGTTACTCATCCTGGCGCTGGAAATTGGAATGGGACATTAGCAAATGCACTTTTGAATTACGATTCTAATTTATCAAAACTAGATAGAGCTGGAATCGTTCACCGTCTGGATAAAAATACATCTGGCTTGATGGTCATTTCAAAAAACGCAAAGTCACAAAAATTTCTTGTGGAGCAGCTTCAATCTCATTCAGTTGAGAGAGAATATTCGGCCATAGTCTATGGACATATGATCTCAGGTGGTTCTATCAATGAACCTATTGGAAGAGATCCTAAAGATAGAGTTAAGCAAGCTATTTTAACTAATGGAAAAGAGTCAAAAACTCACTATAGAGCCATTGATCGATTTATGAGTCATACTCATGTAAAGGCAATTTTAGAGACTGGCAGAACTCATCAAATTCGTGTTCACTTATCTCATATAGGGCACCCATTGATTGGAGACCCAATGTACGGAGGGAGAGTTCGCTTCCCAAAAAAAGCTAGTTTGGAGCTTAAAGATGAATTACTAAACTTTCAAAGACAAGCGCTTCATTCAAAAAAACTGACTTTAACGCATCCTACAACTGGTCAATCTATGTCATGGAAGGTTGACCTTCCAGCAGATATGCAGCAGCTTTTGAGTACCCTTAATAAATATGACTCATAATTATCAAATATGAAGATATGAGTTTATTCCCGAAAAATGTTAATTATATTTCTACTACGAGATATATTGAGGGCGGCAAAAGTGCTACAAATTTTGAAAATTTTAATTTGGCACTTCATGTCAATGACAAAAAAGAAAGTGTCTTCAAAAATCGGTTAATACTTAGAGATTTTTATAACTTGCCGTCAGATCCAGTATGGATAAATCAAAGTCACTCCTCTATTTGTGTAGATGCTTCTTTAAATGAAAGAATGGTAGAGGCAGATGCAAGCTATACTTTAGATCCAGGGGTTGTTTGCGCTATCCTGACTGCTGACTGTCTACCTGTCTTCATAAGCAATAAAGACGGATCAATGGTCGGCGTTGCTCATGCTGGATGGAAAGGAATGATTTCTGGGGTGATTGAAAGCCTCATCGAGTCTTTTCATTGTAATGGTGATAATTTAGTTGTGCACCTAGGTCCTGCAATTTCTGTAGATTCTTTCGAGGTGGGGAGAGAGATTAAAGACTTGTATTTATCGAAAAATGAAAATTTTAATCGCTCTTTCGTCTTTCACAATAATAAGCACTATCTTGACTTATATGATGCCGCAAGAGTAATACTAGAATCTTGCAATGTAGCATTAATTTCTGGAGGCGACAGGTGCACCTTTACAGAGTCAGATAAATTTTTCTCTTACAGAAGAGATGGAGCTGATTCTGGTAGGATGGCGCATCTTGTGTGGTTTAACTAGAGTTAGCTATCAAGTGATTTCTCTTTGCCTTTAATACTGAATTCTAATTTACCACTAATTTTGCTTAGAAGGTAGTAATGAAGTGACTTTTGTTTTCTTTGTTTTTGCTGAATGATACAGCCACGAACTTCAAAAATTTTGCTTAGCTCAATATCGTCATATTCAGTATTGAGGCATCTAAGTATTTTTTTATTACCCTCCTCAATATATTGACGAAAATAAAGTTCATCTTCAAAGTCAATAATAACGAAGGCCTTATTATGTATTGGCATAGAAGGATCAACAATGATAATGCAATTTTCACTGAACTCAGGCGACATCATGTCGCCAATATTTTGAAGAGCGAATGGCTCAGAATTGGTTGCACAAGTACTCTGAAAGAGTGTTTTAGAGTCTTCTAGTTCTGACATTTAGTGCAGTAATAGGTGGCGCGTTGGTTTTGAATAATTCTCTTAATTTTACCATCGCATCTAATGCATGGCATGGCTTCGCGATTGTATACAGATAGGACCTGTGAAAAATATCCAGGGCTGCCATCGACATTTGAAAAGTCATTCAGAGTTGTGCCGCCATGATTAATTGCGTCAGTTAAGACTTTTTTTATAGATCCAGTCAAAATTTTATAGCGTTTTTTTGATATTTTTCCGGAGACCCTCTTGGGGGAAATTCCTGCTAAGAATAAGCTTTCTGAAGCATAAATATTTCCAACTCCAACTACAACTTTGCTGTCCATGATAAAAGTTTTGATATTTTTTGATTTTCCAATCGATGCGTTATAAAGTACATCATTATTAAATTCATAGCCTAATGGTTCTGGACCAAGATCTCTCAATAGATCTAACTGACTATCGTTGTCTTGCCATAGAATTGAACCAAATCGGCGCGGATCATGAAAGCGAATACTTGTTAAGTTATCCATCTTTAGCTCAAAATGGTGATGCTTCTTTAAGGGTTCTGTTGAAGGCACAACACTCATTGAACCAGACATCCCTAGATGGATAACAATCTGACCATCACTAAGCTCAATCAGAAGGTACTTGGCACGCCTTGAAATCTTATTAATAGTTTTTTGCTGTAATGTTTCAACAAGGTGAGATGGAATTTCCCAACGCAGTTTGTTTTTATAAATGTGAGCTGATAAGATTTTTCTATTGACTATTAAAGGTTCAAGTCCTCGCCTAGTAGTTTCGACCTCTGGAAGTTCAGGCACTGATCTATTTTTGTTCGTTAACAAGCGCTATCTTTTTGGTCGCACCAAAATCAGTCTTACCACTTCCCAATTTTGGAATTTCTTCCACCACTAGTACCTGAGCAGGGTGATAGAGTGGATTAACTTTTGCATCTGAGAGTAATTTCTTAAGCTTGTTTTTATCCAAATGATTAGTGGCAAGTAGTACAATTTTTTCACCTTTACGTTGGTCTGGCAAGCAAGTTGCTGCGATCTCTAGGTCACTATCATTGCATGCATCAAGTATTTCCTCTTCTACAGTTGTAAGGCTAATCATTTCGCCACCAATCTTGGCAAACCTTGAATATCGATCAACAATGGTTAAGAAACCATCTTCATCCAAGTGCCCTTTATCTCCTGTTCTATACCACCTATAGCCATCAATTAGCTCTATAACTTCGGCCGTCTTTTCTGGCATCTTAAGGTAGCCTTTCATAATTTGAGGTCCGCCGATTAAAATTAATCCATCTTTTCCAGTTGGTATAGAGTCAAGGGAGTCTGGGTCAACGACTCTGAATTCAGTTCCGCTAAAAGCTTTTCCAACAGTTCCTGGGCGGTTTCTTAATTTATAGGGCGATTCAATGTCTGGCAAATTTACAGATGCTCCAGGTGAGGTTTCTGTAGTTCCATAACCCTCATAAACAGGCATCTTAAACTTTGCTTCAAAGCTATCTCTGACCTCTGAGCGTAACTTTTCAGCACCAGCAACAACGAGTCTCAGTGATTGCAAAGATTCAGGGGTTACCTTTTTACTTATGACATACATTCTCAGAAAGGTAGGGGTGCCAACTAGAATCGTGCCTGAGTACTTTTTGATTCCAGATGCTATTGTTGTCACGTCTTTTGGATCTGCATGACAAACAATTGGGATGCCTTCAGAGAGAGGCATAAGGGTTGTGATCGCGAAACCAAAAGCATGAAAGGTTGGAAGTGTTGACATAATGACGTCGCTATCCACAGCGCCTAATTCAATTGCAGCTTGTTTTGCATTGGCAGCTATATTGCTGTGTGAGAGCTCAACTCCCTTTGGTGAGCCTTCGCTTCCGCTTGAGAATAGAATAGCTGCAGTATCATTCATTGAAACATCTTTAAAGTAGCTTTTTTGAATCATACTAGCTGGAAGTACTATTGCTTTTAAAAGAGTGCCGATACGAGACAAAGTTGAAATTTCTTCCCTAATGTCTTCCAACATGAGAAGTGTTGAGTCAGGGAAATATGACTCAAAATCCATTCCCCTCTCTAGCATCTTGTCTAAAAATTTTCTAGAGGTATAGATATGCTTTACTTCTGCTTGCTTTGCAGCAGAATTCAGGGCCTTTTTTCCAGCAGTAAAATTTAAATTGACAATCGTCTTTCCAAGAGAAAGTATTGCAATTGATGCAATCGCTCCACCTCCACTGCTTGGCAGCAAAAGCCCAACGTTTTGCTCTGGACTGTAAGCTTCAATTTTTTTTGAAAATAAAAGGACACCCGTTAAAAATTTTTTATGAGATATCTCCACTCCCTCAATATCTGCAACAGCAAAGGCGGTTTTAGATTTCTTTGCATTTTTAAGCCATGCTACATGAATAGGGTCTAATTTAGATGGGTAGACCTGCCAGTCAGCAAAAGAAGTAGGTTGATTTGACATAATTGGTTAGCCTCCAAGCATCGCTTTTTTTAAGTTTTTTTGTATTGGATTGTCTGAAAGAAAGATCCCAAAGAATGCCTTTTTAAATTCCATTCCTTTAATTAATTCTACGAGTTCAGAATTTTTAAGAACATGCGTGCCAATTTCAGGAAGATATATGAATTGATAATGATCACCAGAACTGACATCGCTATCAAACGAAGATGATAGCTGGATGATTTCTTTACTTATTGGATCAGTATTGTTTCCAGTTGATTTTTCAAGCCCCTCACTCAATGCTTTCCTCATTGAGTCAGCTGTGACCATTGAGGAGGTTACATCAATACGAATAGCCATTGGAGCATCCATACTAACTATCTCTTCTGCATTTGAACTTCTCGTTTCAAGGTATAAGCTACCTTCGTATACTTTCATAAAGAAAATAATTCGAGTTCCTTGACCATTTTTAGTTATTGTATTGCCCTGATATTCTATTTGATCAGGAGCACCTGCTCCGAATGTTGGTGAAGTTAAAAATATGCCAAAAATAAAGAGTGTAGTTAAAAATTTTTTGATAATTGGTTTCATTGTTATTTTTTTTAGAGAGAGAGGATTGATTATAGATATAAACTACAAAAATATAAATACAAAAAATGCGATTACTGTAATTGTGATTTATCTATAATATAACTCTTTAATCAAAACAACAAAATATTATGAATCCATTAACTTCTGTCAAAGGCACTATCATTAGCGGCTTTATTCTTGCTATTCTGGTTGCTTTATATGTTTCACCTGAAAGTTCAGTTTTTCAGACACGTAATTTTAGTATATGGCTTCATGCTCTATTTGGAGTGACTTGGATCGGCCTTTTGTATTATTTTAATTTTGTACAGGTTCCTGCGATGGCTGACGCATTGGCTGATGAGGGTGGTCCTGGGCCAGCGGCAATTGGAAAGTATGTCGCACCAAGAGCGCTTCTTTGGTTTCGTATGGCCGCAGCTGCTACATGGCTAACTGGAGCATGGGCTCTATCTATATCGCCTCAGTATGGATTTACGCAAACTTTTCTTTTTCAGGCGCCAGCGGGTCCCATGATGAGTTTGGGTGCTTGGATGGGAACAATAATGCTTTTTAATGTATGGGTGTTGATTTGGCCAAACCAGAAAAAAGTTCTTGGAATGGTTGAGGCTAGCGCAGATGAAATTGCTAAAGCCAAGTTTACTGCAGCGATGGCTTCTAGAACAAATGTAGTCCTTTCAGTCCCAATGCTACTTTGCATGATTGGCGCAGGCCATGGCGGTTATTTGTTTTAGTGTACCACTTTGATTGATCTAAAAAACCGGGCTTGTCCCGGTTTTTTTTAAGCTAGTTTATTTATTGCAAAAAAACAACAAATCAACAAATAACTCAATAACATTAATAAAATAACAGTAATAATTAAAGAATAGCAAGTGATATGTTTTATTTAAAAGCCTTTATTTAGAGGCTATTAACGATGAATGAGGTGAGTACGTTGAAAAAAAACAACTATTTGTATTATTTTTACAAATATCTGTTGACTTCAGCAGTAAAAATGTTATTATGTGCGTATTGTTATTTGTAAAAGTAACAAAGGGTGTTGGGATAACCAACAATTAAATATTCTAAACGGAGAATAAAATGAAAAAATTAATCGCACTATTCGCGGTATCATCAGTGGCTTCTACGGCAGCTATTGCTGGTATTGCACTGAGCGGAACGGCTTCAGTATCGTATGATGACAATGGTTCGGGTGCAGCATCTTCTACTTCTTATGATGCAGACCTACTAATCACTGGTACTGCAGGCGGTACTACTGTTACTGCTGGCTATGACATGGAAGGAGCTTCACTAGCTACAACTTCAGCTAGTCTAGCTACTACAATCGGTCCAGTAACTGTTACTGCTGATATGCATAACGCTGCAGAAACTCATAATGACGATGGTGATGGTGACTACTTAACCGATCAAGACGATACTGGTGTAACTGTTACTCTTGACGCGCCAATCGGTGACGCTACTATTGGTCTTGATGACGACGGAGCTGTTACTGTGTCTGGAACATGGTCTGGTGTTACTATCTCTCACAATGTGAAGACTAACGTATCAACTGGTTCTGCTGCAATTGCAGGTATGGACATGAGCGTTACTAATGATGATGGTTCATCTACATGGTCACTAGGTACAACGGTTTCAGGTGTTGCTCTTACATTAGACAGTGAAGCTGACGTATCTGCTGTATTCGGCTTAGCTGGAAACACTATGACAGTATCTCACATCGGTGAGCGTGCTGCAGTAGTTGCTACAACTGATTCAACTTTAGCAGCAGCTAAGTACTCTACTGAGTCTGCAGCTGCATACACTACAGTTGCTATCTCACGTGCCTTAACTTCTGGCGCAACATTAGCTGCTACATATAAGAGCTCTGATGAGTCACTTACACTTAAAGCTTCAGTTGCATTCTAAATTAGTTTAGTTTGTAATTTGACTTAGGAATAAGTTAGTACATTAAAACCCAGGGCTTGCTCTGGGTTTTTTTTATCTAATATTGCTATAATAGCAGTAAATGAATTATGCGATTTGAATTAGACTCACGATCACTACTTAAAATTTCGGGTAAAGATGCAGAAAATTACCTGCAAGCTCAATTATCTAACGATATCAGTAAGATAAAAACAAATAGTATCCAATTAAATGCATACTGCCAACACCAGGGCAAGATATTAGCTTTATTCTGGGTGATGAAGATTGACGATGGTTTCTTTTTGTCATTCCCAAGCAGCCTTCTAGAAAAAATTTTACCTCGCCTTAAAATGTTTGTTCTCATGTCTGAGGTTTTGATTGAAAATGTTTCTGATAGATACAACCATATTGGTTTGATTAATGAAAGACACCCTAATGCTTATTCTATTAATAATAATTTATCATTGCTAATTGATTCTTTAAGAGTTACAGATAATTTAAATCACAATAATCTTTGGGCTAAGAAATTGATTGATTCATGTATTCCGGAAGTGTACCTAGCTTCAAGTGAAAAATTTGTACCACAAATGCTTAACTTAGATATTGATGAGATAGGAGTGAACTTTTCAAAAGGATGCTACCCTGGACAGGAGGTTGTTGCCAGGCTTCATTATTTAGGATCAGCAAAACGTCGATTATTTTCTTTTAAGGCTGATCAAGAGATGCAGGTTGGTGACTCACTGTACTGCGCGACTTCAAAGACTGCTTTGGCTAGGGGTAATCGATATAAAGGTAGTGGAATTGTTGTATCTAAGGTATCATTTGATTCGTTATTTTATTGCTTGGCAACACTCGATGTTGACCTAGTAGATGACCAGATAACGCTTAACAATGAACATGGACCTAAACTAAAAAGAATAAACAATGAATAGAATATTACTGATATTAATAGGACTACTTCCTGGCCTTACTTTTGCTGCTTCTAATAACACTACTCTTGATTTAACTAATCATTGGGCAGGCTATTTAGCGGTTATTTTGTTTGTCATAGCATACGCATTTGTAATGCTTGAAGAATTTACGCATTTTCGTAAATCTAAACCAGTAATTTTAGTAGCTGGAATTATCTGGGGGATTATTGGCTGGGTTTATGCTTCTGAGGGCATACCCCATGCAGCAGAAGCGGCTGTAAGACATAACTTCCTTGAATACGCAGAGTTATTCCTATTTTTGTTGGTGGCAATGACATATATTGAGGCGATGCGTGAACGCCTTGTGTTTGAAAAATTGAAGGTTTGGCTTATATCAAAAAGCTTTAGTTACAGGCAACTCTTCTGGCTAACTGGATTTATAGCATTCTTTATGTCACCAATTGCGGATAATTTAACTACAGCCCTTGTTATGGGCGCGGTTGTTTTGGCAGTTGGAGCTGGAAATGCGCGATTTATTTCAATTGCTTTTGTTAATATTGTTGTCTCTGCAAATGCTGGCGGCGCATTCAGTCCATTTGGGGACATTACAACACTAATGGTCTGGCAGAAAGGTCTGGTTGATTTTCAGCAGTTCTTTAGCCTATTCCTTCCATCTTTGGTTAATTTCCTCATACCTGCTGGGATTATGCATTTTGCGATTAAAAATGAAAAGCCTGAGGCTATTGATGAACAAGTTGACATTAAAAGGGGCGGCGTTTTAATTACATTTATGTTTCTTTTGACTATTGCGACTGCAGTCAGCTTCCATAATTTCTTGCATCTACCTCCAGCGATGGGAATGATGACAGGATTGGGTTATTTGATGATTGTTAGTTATTTTGTCAAAAGAGGACACAACCCTAACGATCCAATCTCTGAGAGATTTGATATTTTCAGAAAGGTCTCAAGAGCAGAGTGGGACACTTTATTGTTCTTTTTTGGCGTCATAGTGAGTGTTGGTGGTCTAGGTTTTATGGGATATTTGGCGCTTGTATCGGAAGCCTTGTATGTTCAGCTAGGCGCTACTTACGCTAACGTATTAGTAGGAATCTTATCAGCGATTGTGGATAATATACCAGTGATGTTTGCGGTATTAACGATGACGCCTGATATGTCACTCGGTCAATGGCTATTAGTCACATTGACAGCAGGAGTTGGCGGAAGCCTTCTTTCTATTGGCTCTGCGGCTGGTGTAGCCTTAATGGGTCAATCAAAAGGTTACTATACTTTTGTGTCACACCTAAAATGGGTTTGGGCGATTGCTTTGGGTTACGCTGCAAGTATTTTGGTTCATCTGTGGATAAATTCAGCGCTTTTTGATGTCCCAATCTAACCTATTTATAGATATTGGAAACTCTGCGATTAAATGGCGTACGAGTGATTCAAAAGTTTTTTCCGAGAGTATAGAAAATTTTTCAATAACATTACTCAATGAGTCAAATATTGCTTGGGTTAGTGCAGTAGCTTACCCTAACATTATTCAGGATATGTCCAATCATTTTGAGATGATTAATATTATTGAGCCTCAAAAGAAGTTTGGAAGTCTTACGCTCTCATATGAAGATCCTTCCAAGCTTGGCACTGACCGATTTGTCGCTATGTTAGGTGCGATAAAGCATTTTCCTGATAAGCCGCTTTTAGTAATTGATATTGGTAGCGCTATTACTTTTGATGTCATCGATAAGAGTGGAATGCATCAAGGAGGCCTAATAATGCCTGGTATTAGAGCTCTTAGAGGGAGTTTTGAAAAGTTTAAAACGAGTGATTTAAGAATAGGTTTGAACGGTTTAGCAAGTAATACAGATGATGCTTGGAGGTTTGGAACTCACGCAATGATGATCGGTGCTATAAATTATCAAATCGAAAATTTTCAATCAATTTTTTTTGACGGGGTCGTGTCAGTTTGTGGAGGTATGACAAAAGAAATCAAAAAAGAGCTTCCTGAATCTATAGAATTCTTTGATAATCTCGTTTTAGATGGCTTAGAAAGCTATAGCCAATCTATGGGATAATGCAATTAAACATTCAATCCTTAAATAAATAAAATGAAAGATCATCGCGTACTATCAGGAATGCGTCCTACTGGCCAGCTTCATCTTGGGCATTACCATGGTGTTCTTAAAAACTGGGCCAGACTTCAAAATGAGTATGATTCTTATTATTTTGTTGCGGATTGGCATGCATTCACAACGCACTATTCTGATAGGATTGATATAGAAAAAAATGTCTCAGATATGGTTGTTGACTGGCTGGCTACTGGCCTCAATCCAAACACTGCAACCCTATTCGTTCAGTCTAAAGTACCTGAGCACGCAGAGCTTCATCTACTTCTATCCATGACAACCCCACTTAGCTGGCTAGAGCGAGTTCCATCATTTAAGGACCAGCAAGAAAAAATGAAATCTAAAGACTT
>ERZ1048686.2490-NODE-2490-length-12650-cov-4.608734_pt1 | contig 12650 bp, 14 predicted proteins | sample MGYA00383099_ERZ1048686 | MGnify/ENA primary metagenome ERZ1048686 (study PRJEB29581, sample SAMEA5548369) | metagenome | biome: marine; feature: coastal; material: water | depth 25 m | study: Short-term variability in the microbial, nano- and picoplankton... | reverse complement strand
ATAAACCGTATAATAAAAATAAAGCAGAACCTGGAAGTAAAGTGGTACTTGGAAAATCGTTTTCATCAGGTCCGAGTTCTTTATATAAATTAATAAAGATGTTGGCCGAAGATGATTTTACTGCAAAGCATTTATCAAAAAAATTGGCCATACATTTTTTAGGAGAAAATGTAAGTAAAGAAGAAATACAAGAAATATATAAAGTATGGAAAGCTTCAAACGGAGATCTGTCAGAAGTTCATAAAGTAACTCTTAAAGTTGCACAAAAAACAAAAATTAAAAAATTTCTATGGCCAACCACATGGATGTTCCAATGTATAAGACTTTCTGGAGCTCAGTTCATAAGTGATAGAAATCGTAATAATGGATTTGGAGAAATACAAAAAAACGGCTTACCAGAATATGAACCCTTAGGTATTTTAGATGAAATTGGTCATAACTTTTGGTCACCAAGCCAACCTGACGGTTATTCTGAAAAAAAACAAGACTGGGTTTCAACAGAACACTTTGACAGAAGAATAAGAATTGCATCTAGAATTTATGCAGCAAATCCTTCGATGTCTGGTGAAGAAATTGCTGAGATTTATGGGTTTTCTGACAGAACAAAAATGGCAATATCATCAGCTAAGACAAGTAAAGATAAATTTATTGTAGCACTTTGTAGCCCTGAATTAATGGAGGTTTGAAATGATAAATCGAAGACATTTTCTTAAAGTGATGCCCCCAGCATTAGCTTTGTCTGGTTATCCAGTTCACGGTTTTACCAAAGATGCAGTTGATGGAAGAATTATTATTATAATGCTCCAAGGAGGGATGGATGGGCTATTAGCTGTCCCACCCATTGGTGATGATGACTTATTCAAACAACGAAAAGCCTTGGTAGCTGCAAATCCTTTAAAATTAAATCCTTTATTTGGTATTCATCCAAACTTTAAAAATTTTTCTAGGTTATTAAAAATTAATGAGGCTTCAATAGTTCATGCTACTTCATTTCCTTATACTGGACGTTCACACTTTGAGGGTCAAAATATTTCACAAATTGGTTTAAGAAAACCATTTTCAGTTGATACTGGCTGGTTAGGAAGGGCAATGGATGTTGCTAAAATAACTGGTAAAGCAATGTCTCTTGACGCGCCTTTGCTGATAAGAGGAGCTATGGAATTTGATAATTTTTATCCTGCATCGATCAGTAATACTAGTAAACCAAAAAATGATTTATTAAATTTAATTAAAAACTCACATGATGAAGATATGATGAAAACTTTTGAAAAGTTAAATCAATCCCTAATGCAAGGATCAGATGAATTAAGAGCAAGAGACCCTTTAAGTTTAGCTGCAAAAGCAGGGGAAGCTATGAGGCATAATGATGGGCCAAGAGTAGCGGTTCTAACAATTCCTGAGTTTGATGATCACTCCAGTATTGGTTCAACAACTGGCCATCACCCTGATTTATTCACATTGTTAGATAGTGTCTTTGGACAGTTGAAAAAGTCCCTTAAAGAAACGTGGAAAGATTCAATTGTCCTTACTACAACTGAATTTGGTAGAACAGTCCAAGAAAATGGATCTGAAGGTACAGATCACGGTTATGGATCTGTTGGTTTATTAGCAGGTGGATTGATCAAGCAATCAAGTGTTGTTGCTAATTGGCCAGGGTTATCAAATAAAGCATTATTTGAAAAAAGAGACCTTTATGCAACGATTGATTATAGATCAGTATGTGCGGCATGTATTGAAGCAGCTTTTGGCTTAGACCATGGTTTAATAATTGATAAAGTATTTCAAGATAAAAACATTAAACGCACTTACCATCATATTTTTGGGTGAAGCAAATGAGATTTAGTTTTTTAATATTTTTATTTTTTTCCTTTACGTCTTTAACACATGCTGACACAAATACACTTTGTATTCAAAAATTTCTTTCTAAAACTGTTTTTAATCCAGGTCCGGCTGATGGACTTTGGGGGAAAAAAACAAAAAATGCCATTAATGAGCTTTTTAGTCAGGCGGAAAAATTTAATTTGGAAAAAATTAAAAAAGATGATGCACAGAAAATATGTAAAATATTAGAAAGTGAGCAAAACCATCAATTGCTTGAGATAGGACAATTTAAAAGGTACCCTATTGATATTACAGAAATTATATCCGAAGAATTTTTAAAAACAAAATTTGATTTTTCAAATATAAAAATAAATAATGCTGCAAATTATTTCTGCTCTTTTACAATACTTCATCATGAGGGATTCGAGCGAGCGGCTGGAAAATTACAGATCAAAAATGGAGCGATCAAATTTAAAGATAATAAATGGTTTGTGGGTCTCGCGTCTAAAGGAAGCGAAAGTTATTTAAAAGAAGAATCTAACCTTCGTGTTTCTGATACAGGCATACATGGTAAAATACCATATCTTTCCTATGTAGGGAAAGGTGAAGTTGCAAAGCCTGTACAATATGTCAGTCTTGGTAATAATTATACAAAGTCGAAAACAAATTCTAAAATTGATATTGGGATAATGGGTAAGCATAAATTTCTTGATAAGCGAGGTAACGAAGCCTCGCTTTTGATTTATGAGTGCTCTGATGAAATGAAAAAAGAATTAACTTATGAGATACTTCCAGTAATTTTCAAAAATTTAAGTGTGATAGTAAAAAAACGTATGTTTAATTTTCAGTCGGTTTCAATAGATTTTGAAGGCTTGAAAATAGGTAAAGACGAATTTGATAATTTTAATATGATTTTGATGATTGACTATGCTGAAGAAGGATCAATACGAGGCATAACAGACTTATTTCGAATTCAAATCAAAGCTGATGGTATAATGCCAAAAGAAAATATATCTAATTTAACAAATTGCAAAAACATATCTTGGAAGAACTTAGCATATGGCGTAAAATTACAGTATCTTATCGGAAATGAATTTGAACTTAATTCTTGTCTGTTAAGAAACCTTTACCCCGAAAAAAGAAATATCTTGGGCAGTATTGCTAACTCATCTTTTGATAAGTTATTTTTTGCGTCATCACTTAACAATTGATATCTAATCGATGGTAAAAGGGCATAAATCCCCAACCCAAAAATAAATAGAATTGATAGTAATCGTGTTCTTAATGTATTGTTCATAGCTTATTTACTTTAAAGTGAAAAGAATTTAATACTTTCAAATACTTTTTCACTATTTTTTTAAATTATATTTAACTCTGTTCCAACACCATGAAAAGCATGCAATGCATAGTCAAGTTGTTCTTGAGTATGATCTGCAGAAATCTGAACCCTAATTCTTGCTTCACCTCTGGCTACCACTGGAGATGAGAATGCTATCACATATATATTTTTTTTCAATAACTCTTCAGACATTTTAATAGCCTTCTTTTCATCATAAATCATAATAGGCACAATAGGATGATCGAATCCTTTTATATCAAAACCATGCTCTTTAATTTTTTCTCGAAAATACAGTGTATTTTTTTCTAATCTTTTTTTATAACTATAATCATTTTGAATAATATCAAATACTTTAATACATGCTGCGACTAAAGGAGGAGCAAGGCTATTTGAAAATAAATAAGGTCTAGATTTTTGTCTTAGAGTTTCAATAATTTCTTTTGAAGCACATACAAATCCTCCAGAAGCTCCACCTAATGCTTTTCCAAATGTTGATGTAACAATATCAATATCATTTAAGACATTATGATAATCTGCACTACCTTTACCTTCATTTCCTAAGAAGCCTGTTGCGTGGCAGTCATCAACCATTATCATAGCATCATATTTCTTTGCTAATACAACAATATCTTTTAATGGAGCTACAACTCCATCCATACTAAATACACCATCTGTTGCAATTAATTTTAATCTAGCATTAGAATTTTTCAGTAGCTTCTCTAAGTGATCCATATCTGCGTGTCTATATCGATTTTTTTCCGCCTTACATAGCCTTATGCCATCTATGATAGATGCATGATTTAATTCATCAGAGAATACAGCATCTTCTTTCGATAAAATAGTTTCAAATAATCCTCCATTAGCATCAAAGCACGAAGAGTAGAGGATAGTATCTTCTTTTCCATGAAATTCACTTACCCTATTCTCTAACTCTTTATGGATTGTTTGAGTACCGCAAATAAATCTAACAGAGCTTAGTCCAAATCCCCATTCATCAATTGCTTGAATAGCTGCTTTTTTTATATCAATATTATTAGATAGTCCTAAATAATTATTGGCACAAAAATTAATCACTGTTTTTCCAAGTACGTCTATTTCTGTTTCTTGCGGGGTTTGAATTATACGCTCGTTCTTAAACGTACCATCTTGCTTAATTTTTTCAAGTTGATTTCCTAAAATATTTTTAATGTTTGCCATAATGTTTCTTGATTTCTGGTATTAGATATTCTTCAAAAATTATATTTTTATTTTGATTATTTACAAAATTCCATTTTTTTGTAGCTTCATCACAATTTAAGTTTTCAGGCCACGTATCTGCAATAGATTGGAATTTAGAATCTATATCATAATCTACAATAAATTTTGGAAATTCCTTTTGTAGTTCTGCAATAATTTCTTTGGGGTTCAAGTTCATTTCTTGCACATTAAATGTTCTGAGTTTTGAGTCAATATTTTGAATAGACATAATTTGTACAATAGCCTCAACTGCATTCTTAATCCCTAGAAAAGGAAGTGTTGTTGTTGAATCTACTTTACAGGTATATCTTTCATTATTGTATGCTGCATGTAGCATTTGTGGAGCAAAATCGGTTGTACCTCCAAATGGTATAGTATATGGACTAATAATTCCAGGAAATCGCAAACATCTAAAATCAATGCCAAATCCCAGTTCAATACTTTCTTCGTGTCTTTGAGTACCAAATTGTTCTATAGCGAGCTTATTACACCCATATATTGTTTGAGGTTTTATGATATCTGGTTCTTTTGCATTTTTTAATTTTCTTGGTCCATATACTGCAATTGAACTAGGAAAAAAGATTTTGACAAATGATTCATTTTTTATGCCATGACTCATAGCGAAGTTGATTATTAATTTTGATCCCTCTTCATTTACTTTATGAGCTAATTCCGGATCATTATTGGCAGATTGACTTAACAACGCAGCAAAATGATATACTTCGATAATATTATAATTGTTAAAGATAGAGGTTATAACATTTTGATTAAGAATACTGTCTTTGATATATATAACATTATTATATTTTATATCAGACTCATTAATATCTAAAGCAATGATAGGAATTTCTTTTTTAGATAAAGATAAGAGTGTTTGCCTTCCTATCTCACCATTGAATCCCGTAATTAAAATTGCATTATCCACATTGTAAATTAACTCAATTGTGATGATTTTTTAAAAACTTTGTATTAAGAGTGAATACCAATTAAATTTTTTCGCTCAAATGAAAAAAACGATCGCAATTATTAATCAAAAGGGTGGTGTTGGTAAAACTACCACAGCTATTAATTTAGCTGCCAGCTTAGCTATCTTAGAAAAGAAAACTTTGTTAATTGATTTTGATCCTCAAGCAAATGCAACAACTGGATTATCAGACTTTGGAATTGATAGTAGTCATTCTATTTACGATGCGTTAAGTGGTAATCAAACAATGAGAAATGTTATTTCCAGCACAAATTTAGAGTACCTAGACTTTATTAGATCAGATAATAACTTAGTGGGATGTGAAGTAGAATTAGTTGGAGTTCAGAACAGGGAGAAACAATTATTACGGTTGATTAATAAAGTGAAAAAAGATTATGACTTTATTTTAATAGATTGTCCTCCATCGTTGGGATTATTGACATTAAATGTTCTAGTAGCATCGAATAATATTCTTATTCCTATTCAAAGTGAATTTTTTGCCCTAGAAGGTTTAAAAAACTTACAAGAAACTATTAGATTAGTTCAAGATAATATCAATAAGGATTTAAAGATACTTGGAATACTTATCACTATGCATACAAAGAGATTGCGTTTAGCAAAAAAAGTAGAAGCCATATTGAAAGCAAATTTTAAAAATAAGTTGCTTAAGACAAAAATTAGCAGAAATATTAGATTGGCTGAGGCTCCAGACGATGGAAAGCCAGCTATTATGTATGATATTGATTGTTCTGGAGCAAAAAACTATATGGAATTAGCATTGGAAATTTTAAATGAAAAAAAATAATCAAATAGGACAAGGAATTGGTGCATTGCTTACACCAAATAAATCTTCTGACAATGTAGCGCAGAACAATATATTGATAAGTAGAATTACTCCTAATCCAAATCAGCCTAGGAAAGTTTTTGATGAAAAATCATTAAAACAATTAGCTCAGTCGATCGATGAAAAAGGTTTAATAAGTCCTATAACAGTTAAAGAGTCAAATAATAAATATATTATTGTTGCAGGAGAAAGAAGACTGAGAGCCCATCAATTATTAAAAAGAAAAAGAATATTAGCATATATAATAGATACAAATTCCAATAAAGATATAATGTATATGGCATTAATTGAAAATATACAAAGAGAAGACTTAAATGCAATAGAGCAAGCAAAAGCATATAAGTATCTGAAAGATAATCTAGATAGTTCTATTACTGAGATTGCAAAAACAGTCGGTAAATCACGTCCAGCAGTTTCTAATTCATTAAGGCTATTAAATTTACCTACAGAAATTCAAGGCAGCATTTTAAAGAATGAAATTAATGCAGGTCAAGCAAGAGCAATATTACAAAAAAAGACCACGCAAGGTATGATTCTTCTTTGGAGGCGGCTATTAAAAGAAAAAATGTCTGTAAGAAAAGTAGAAGCAGCAGCTTCAAATAATACAAAATGGAATCAACAGATAAATCAAATTGAGAGTAAAATCGCAAGAATTATTGGAACCAAAGTAACTATCAATAATAATAAAAAAACAAAAAAAGGATTTGTAAAAATCCATTTTGATTCAAAAACTTGGGATCGTGTGATTGATAAGCTTAAAAGTATAAAGTCAGATTTTGAATAGTATGTTGATTTAAGAAATAAAGGCATTAATGAAATTTAAAAAATATAAGATATTATTTATTTCCCCTTTCAATGATAAAACATGGCAATCTGAATTCAACCGACCTACTCTTATAGCAGGAGTATCTTTAATTGCCTTTTCTTTTATTGCGTCTTTATTATTAATACTTCTTTCTGTACCTATCGTAAGAGAGTATTTTAAGATTACTGCTATCAATAAAGAGATTGAGCAGCAAAAAGAGATTATAGATAACATAAGTGAAACTTTAGATGATATAGGTTTAATGAAATCTTATATCGAAAATATTATTGGCTCAGATAACCAAAGTACCTTAGCAGACAATAATATTAGATTTATGGTGACAGATAATATTCCAGATATTCAACCCACCGATGGAATTATCAGCAATGAGTTTAATTTAGATACTTTGCATTTCGGAATAGATATTGTAAATGATCAATCTACTCCTATTGTTGCAATTGCTAATGGAGTAGTAATTTATAGCGATTACTCTAAAGAGCTTGGGAACGGAGTGGTAATTGATCATCAGAATGGATACTACTCTCATTATTATCATAATGAAGAAAATTTTGTGCAAAAAAATGAAAAGATAGATCGAGGAATGCTCATTGCAAAAGTTGGAAATACAGGAGTTTCTACAGGCCCTCATTTACATTTTGAGATATGGAAAGATGGGTTGCCAGTGGATCCATTAATTTTTTTCCCTGGTTTCTCAAAAAAATCTGATAAATTTGAACAGGAATCTAATGAATAATAAATCAATTAATAGTCAGACAATTATAGCCGAAGATGTGCAAATCGACGGTGATATGATTTTAAGTGGTAATATTACCATCTATGGAGAAATAAGAGGATCAGTCTCGACAGATGGAGCAATTCAATTAGCAAAAAAAGGAAAAATCTTTGGAGATGTTAAGGCTTCAACAATTCAAATCAATGGCTACATTCAAGGAGATGTTTTTATTAATGGTTCTGCTGAGTTATTAGGAAAATGTGAGCTAGTTGGAGATTTAAACTATAAAGTATTAACAATACAGGATGGTGCCCAATTCTCTGGACGCTGCGAAATCATTGAAGATGATTTTGATTTATAGATGAAAACATCTAAAAGATCATTAAGCTCAATTATGTCCGAAAGTTACTCCATATATTTTGAGTTTTTTGGAATTATTATTGCTTGGATTGTATGTGGATATTTCATTATTGGAGATGTGTCGCTATTTTCTATTATTGGTGGAGTTATTCATGCTTCTATCCAATCATACAAGCATGTAATGAATAATAATTAAGAATTAGATATTTTTGCTATTTTCTCATTGCATTTTTCTTATTATCTTTTGTCAATGTTTATTGATAAAAATGATACCGTTAGTCATGATCCTGTTGATACAGCTATAAGCCATGTTGCAAATTCTCAGCTAAATCATCCTCTATTTGATATGCATTTTGAGTTTTTTGGAATTGATCTTTCTATTACTAAGCACGTTTTTCTACTATTGTTAATAGCATTTATTACAGTTCCTTCAATAGTATTTTTGGTTCAAAGATATATATCAAGTAAGACAAAAATTCCAGGAAAAACAATGAATTTTATTGAGATGATTGTAGTTTATATCAGAGATAACGTTTTAAAAAGTTTTATTGGTGAAAAATATTATAGAGAGTGGGCGCCTCTTATCTATACTTTGTTCTTTTTTATATTCGTAGGTAATTTTTTGGGACTAATTCCGTTGTTTGATTTATTAGGACTTATAAATTATGTATTTGGTGGAGATACTTTTTTAAAAGAATTCGTTCATGGAGGAAATACAGTTACAGCAAATATTAATGTTAATTTTGCTTTAGCAATGGTTACATTTTTTGCTTTTACTATAGCAGGAATGAAAAAATATGGTTTTATTGAACATTGGAAAAATTTAGCGCCACCAGGATTGGCATTACCTTTGTATTTTATTGTTGTTCCAATTGAAATTTTAGGAATGTTAATTAGACCTCTTTCGCTAACCTTAAGGTTAGCAGGTAATATGATGGGAGGCCATTTAGCGCTAATAATTTTTACTATGCTTGTTATAGGAATTGCTGAAGAATATGGTTTTGCTGCAGGATTAGGAGCTAGTATATTTTCAGTTTCATTATCTGTAGCTATAATATTTTTAGAAATTATAATAGCATCTTTACAGGCGTATGTATTTGCTTTATTAACAGCTGTTTTTATAGGAATGGCTGTAAATGTTAATCATTAAATAATAAAAAAAGGAGTATGAAATGGGAGCAGGTTTAGCAGCGATTGGTGCCGGAATTGGTATCGGTTTAATTGGTATGGGAGTAGCGCAAGCGATTGCAAGACAACCAGAAGCAGCATCAGAAATAAGAGGACAAACCTTTATTTTAGCTATCTTAGTAGAGGGAGCAGCTATTCTATTAGGTCTATTGTCTCTATTTATTGTATAGTAAATAAAAATAAAGAAGGAAAAATATGGATAATGCATTATTTCAAGTGGATCCAGGCTTGTTTATATGGGCGCTAGTAGTTTTTTCAATAGTTCTGCTTATCTTAAAACGATATGCATGGAAGCCTTTGCTTGATTTTCTTGATGAGAGAGAAAAAGATATCTCTAATTCTCTAGCAATGGCAGAAAGTGCCAAAGCTGATCTTGAGAAAATAAAAGATGAATCAGAAAAAATACTAGACAAAGCGAAAAAACAAGGAAAAACTATTGTTGGTGATAGTAAGCAAAAAGCTGAGCAATCAGCCAATAATATCCTCAACAAAGCACAGGAAAAATCTAATGAATTTCTTGTTGAAGCCAAATCTAAGATTGATCTTGAGAAAAAGAGAGCAATTAAAGAAATAAAAGAAGAAGTTGTTGAACTTAGTCTTGATTTAGCGTCACAGGTATTGCAAAGAAATGTTAAAGATGATGATAATAATAAATTTATACAATCATCACTTAAAGCAGTGAAAACAGATGAAGCAAAATCATAAAAAGATAAAAATATATTCTGAGTCGTTATGTTCTTCCGCTGATACTTTTGAAAATTTTCAAAGTATCAAAAGAACGCTAGAAGACTTAATTGTTTTATCTAAAAAGGATCTAACTATTAATACATTTTTAAAATCTAAATTAATCGATTCAAGCCAAAAAATGGATATTTTTAAGAAAGCTTTTAACGAAGCTTTTAATAAAAATTTATTAGATATCTTATTGGTAATGATTGAGCATGATGATATAAATTTATTAGTAGAGGTAAATAAGAATTTTGTCACATTAGCCAAGAAAAAACTCAATATTGCATATGTTGAAGTCACATCACCATTTACTATGGATAATAGTGATCAAGATAATCTAGCAAAAGAATTGAGTAATATTACTAATAAACAAATTGATGTTAATTTTTCTGTTAATAAAGAATTAATCGGGGGATTAAAAATTAAAATTGATGACATGCTATTTGACAGTAGCTTGAAAACTAAATTAGAAAACGCAAAATCAAAATTAATAGGGGTATAAATGGATATTAAAATTAATCAAATTGGCAATTTATTACGTGACCAAATAAAGAATATCGACAATAATGTTGATGTTAATGAAGTTGGTGAAGTTTTAGAGATTGGGGATGGAGTTGCTAGAACTAGTGGCTTAGGTAATGTGATGAGTTCTGAGCTTGTAGAATTTCCAAATAATGTATTTGGTATGGCATTAAATCTAGAAGAAGAAAATGTCGGTGTTGTACTGTTTGGAGATAGTAGTTTAGTAAAAGAAGGCGACACTGTAAAAAGAACTGGGAAAGTAGTAGAGGTTCCTGTAGGAAAAGAACTATTAGGTCGAGTAGTAAGTCCTTTAGGAGTGCCTATAGATGGTAAAGGTCCAATTAATTCAAAACATACTTTACCAATCGAAAGAAAAGCATTGGGAGTTATGCAAAGATTTCCAGTAAAAGAACCTTTGCAAACAGGTCTAAAATCAATCGATAGTATGATTCCAATTGGTAGAGGTCAAAGAGAATTAATTATTGGAGATAGACAAACAGGAAAATCTGCTATTGCTACAGATACTATTATTAATCAAAAATCTACTCATAGTAGTGATAGTCCAGTTTATTGTGTATATGTTGCAATTGGCCAGAAAGCATCTACAGTTGCAAAACTGGTTGGTGAACTTGAGGCAAATGGTGCAATGGAATATACTACAGTAGTAGTTGCAAATGCATCTGATCCTGCTCCTCTACAATATATAGCACCGTATTCTGGATGTGCAATAGGAGAATATTATAGAGATAATGGTATGCATGGTTTAATTGTTTATGACGACTTATCTAAGCAAGCAACAGCTTACAGACAAATGTCATTAGTCTTAAGACGCCCTCCAGGTAGAGAAGCTTTTCCCGGAGATGTATTCTATTTGCATAGCAGATTATTAGAGAGATCTTCAAAATTATCTGAAGATTTAGGTTCAGGTTCATTAACTGCATTGCCAGTTATTGAAACTCAAGAAGGAGATGTATCAGCATACATCCCAACCAATGTAATTTCTATTACTGATGGACAGATATATTTAGATACTAATCTATTTAATGGTGGAGTTAGACCTGCAGTAGATGTAGGATTGTCTGTATCTAGAGTTGGGGGAAATGCACAAATTAAAGCAATGAAAAAGATTGCTGGTAAATTAAGATTAGACCTAGCACAGTTTAGAGAATTAGAAGCATTCGCAAAATTTGCTTCTGATTTAGATGAAGCGACAGCAGCACAAATTACTAGAGGACGTCGTATGGTAGAAATATTGAAGCAGAATCAATATGTACCAATGTCTACAGCGAATCAAGTAATAATTATTTATGCAGCTAGTCAGGGATATCTTGATGATATTGAGCTTGAATCTGTAAAAGAATTTGAAGTTGGCTTGTTAGAGCATTTTGCATCTAAGGCTCCAGAATGTATAAAAGAAATTGATGATACAGGGAATATTGGAGATGACTTAGCCGATAAGATGAATAAGACAATCGAGGAATTTAAAAAGAGCTTCTAATATGGCTAATCTTAAGAATCTTCAAGAACGTATAAAATCTGTCAGTAGTATTCAACAGGTTACAAAAGCTATGAAAATGGTTGCTGCAGCTAAAGTGAAAAAAGCGCAAGAAAAAATGGAAATTTCAAGACCATACTCAAGAAATACACAAGACTTGATATGTAGAATTTTACCACAAGTTGCTAGCAATAACGTTTCATTGATTGCTAAAAGAGATATCAAAAATAAAGCTATAATCATTATTACTAGTGATAGAGGTTTTGCAGGGTCTTTTAATTCTAGTGTAATTCGATTAGCTGAAAAAGAAATCGAAAAATTTGGCAAAGATAAAGTACAATTATTTTGCTTGGGTAAAAAAGCTTCAGAGTATTTTAGTAAAAGAGATTACAATGTTGTACAATCTTTCTATGACTTTTGGAAGGACATGACATTTGATAAAGCATCTGATATTTCTGAAACATTTATTACAGCATTTAATAGTTCTGCAGTAGATGAAGTTCATGTGATTTATAATCGATTTAGAACATTAGCATCGCAAGATTTGATGATGGAAAAAGTATTGCCAATTGATTTTACTGAAGATTATAATGTAAAAAATTATAATTATGATT
>ERZ1048686.2485-NODE-2485-length-12660-cov-4.145974_pt1 | contig 12660 bp, 9 predicted proteins | sample MGYA00383099_ERZ1048686 | MGnify/ENA primary metagenome ERZ1048686 (study PRJEB29581, sample SAMEA5548369) | metagenome | biome: marine; feature: coastal; material: water | depth 25 m | study: Short-term variability in the microbial, nano- and picoplankton... | reverse complement strand
AAGAAAGAACTAAGTTCTTGATGGATGCTGATGGCACTACCCGGAAGAACTCCGTGAATTTGGTTTCGATAAAATTGCGATTGAAATTTGTATCATCTTTTGAGAATACACTACCAGCCAAACCTCCACCGCCACCACCGGCTGCTGCTCCCCCCTTGGATATCCCCAAACCAGGCTTTCCTGAAGGCGCGGCAGGCGCGGCAGGTGCCGCAGGTGCTGCGGGTGCAGGAGGTGCTCCTGGCGCTCCAGTATCATCTACCAGAGGCTCAGAATCATACTGAGAAACACTCTCAATCCCTGGTAAGGAAATGAACAGGATAGGACCGATCACGGGCAAGATCGCAGATAATCCACACACAAGTGCAACGGGGCGTCCCCTGAAAACCGCAATTTCGTAAGCCGCAAGAAGATTTCCTGCATAAAATGCAAATATCAAAAGGAATCCAACTGGGGTCGAAAGAGTAGAAAATAAGGTTGTTTTGCCGTCGGGTTGCTCCATGCGGTCAGGCTGGCGAACATTGATCACCGGCGGGTGGATTTCATCCTCTGGCAATTCGATGAAGGGATCCACCAATTCAGCATATTTAGGAATCGCTTTCAGCCACAATAGCGTTTCCTGGGAAAGAAAGACCAAATCTATTCGGTCTGTAAAAGTGCCTATTTTCCTTCGGATAACCATGCTTTCTTCATCCATGGCAGAAACATTACCCTCGATAATGTTGCCGTTTTCCATCACGAAAGTTTGTGTTTCCGCTGCGCCGCAAGGCGTTGTCCAGCATATGGCCAGACAGAGCGCCAGGATTGAGTAAATCTTTTGCATCTTCAGTTTATTTAGCAAGTTCAATGCCTTGGATGGGCACAAGGTAAAAAAAGAATGGTATCAAATCAACCTCAATCCCACTCTAAAACTGAGACAGGCCATCCCATATTCCACCATTCTAATTGGCCGCGTCAATAGCTGGGCATTTAAAAAACGAGCGCACAGGTTTTTAGCACCACGTGCGCTCGTTTCAAATTCACTAAAATCAGGACTCTGACCTGGCCAACTCTTTTTGGGTTCCCAGGTCCACAATCCGAAACTCTTCGTAATGGTAAGATGGATCAGGTCGGAAGGACAATTTGCCGAAATACTGTTTTTCCATCTGGATCACCAATTGCTCATCCTTGGTACGCAAGCGATGGAACACTTTGGGGTTCACCACGATCATTAGCTGGTAATCAGACTCATCGCGTTGCCGTTTTTTGAGGATTTCACCTAATTTACGCTGAATTTCAACACTCATCGTCACCACACTTTTCACCTTCCCCTTGCCGCTGCAGTATGGACAATCGTCGTTGACTGATGCGCGCACACTTTCGGTCTGTCTTTGTCGGGTCATTTCCAGCAGGCCTAGCTGAGAAATCGGCAGAACATGCGTTTTCGCCTTGTCACGTCGAAGACCTTCTTTGACCTTTTGATAAACGTTTTGTTGATCGCGCCTTGATTTCATATCGATGAAATCAAGGATGATTAATCCACCAATGTTCCTCAACCGCATCTGACGTGTGATTTCAGCTGCAGCCTCCAAGTTAACCTTGAGAATCGTCGAATCTTTTTCTTTTTGACTACTCTTGTGACGTCCTGTGTTCACATCAACGGCAATTAATGCCTCGGTTTCATCAATCACAATATATCCACCACTCTTGAGATGAACTTGCCTGGTGGTAGTGCTTTGCAATTGCCGGGTTATACCGAACCGATCGAATATGGGCTGTGTATCCTGATAGAGTTTGACCTTGTTGGTTGATCTTTTGGAAATACGGCTGATCGTTTCCTGGATATGTTTATTCTCCTTTTTGGAGTCCACCACAATACGTTCTACGTCTTCAGTGAGGAAATCACGAACCGTACGCTCGATTAAATCAGGCTCCTGAAATACGCAATAGGGTGGTTTTTTATTGTTGATCAGACTTTGAATACGTTTCCACTCTTCGACCAGGAATGCCAGGTCTCGCACAAAGTAGCGAGCCTTCTGGGCCTGACCAGCGGTGCGGATAATAACCCCCATCCCTTCGGGGATGGTTAGATTTCGAACGATTTGTTTGAGGCGTTGTCGCTCCTGCGTATTGTCAATCTTGCGGGATATTCCACATTGGTCTGAGTTAGGCAAAAGGACGAGGAAACGACCCGGAATCGCCAAATTGGTTGTGATGCGAGGTCCCTTGGTACCTATGGGACCTTTGGTCACCTGCACGATGATCTCGGTCCCGATAGGATAAACTTTTGGGATATCCTTCTGGGTAACTTTGGGGCGCTGCTTCCTGCCCTTGCCTTTTTTCCTTTCCACAATTTCGATGTTGCTATCGAAATTGTTGGGCACAATGTCCCAATAATGAAGAAAGGCATTCTTTTCAAAACCGATATCCACAAATGCAGCCTTCAATCCATCCTCGAGGTTTTTGACAACTCCCTTGTAGATACTGCCAACCAATCGATGATCGTTGTTTCGTTCGATGGTAAACTCCTCAAGCACACCATCCTCAATTACTGCCACTCTGGATTCGAGAGGTTCGACATTGATGATCAGCTCTTTGTGCTGACGGTTGAGAGGAATGAAAGCACGCTTCACTCGTGAAATGACTTTATCCGCTGCAGCCTTGATGGTGCCAACAATTCCCTTGGCTGGTTGCTCAGGAATTTCAACTGGTTCATAAGGCTTATCTTTATTATTTTTATCCCCCCGTCGATCACGCGGCCCTCGCCGGTTGCCTTCACGTCGTTCCGATGTTCTGGATTTACCCTTCTCTTTGGATTCTCCTGATTTCTCGCCTTTTTCAGCTTGCTCGGCTTTCTCAGCTTGCTTGGCTTTTTCAGCCTCAATCTTTGCTTTCAAGGCTTCATCACTTAAATCTGCCGGCAATCCTGCTGCTTTATTCTCAGCACGCTGAATTTCACGTGCATGCTTCTGACTCTCGTAGACCGGCTCTTCGTCAGCAGTAGGATTAACTAGCACTTCAGCACGTGCTGCTGCCGCAGCTCGCTGTGATTTCTTATTATTGGCTCCTATGCCAGCTGTCGGCTTAAATCGCATACCGCCACTCCGACGACGGTTCCCTTTACGTTGATTCATAATCAAATATTCTTAATAGTTTCTTTTGTATATTTTAACATTTTGTAAAAGCCCCATGGCCATCATGAAACTGAGCGCGGATGAACCTCCGTAACTCAATAATGGCAAAGGGAGCCCAGTGACGGGCATCAATCGAATGTTCATACCAATGTTAATAAACACATGGCTGAACCAAAGCATGACCACACCGGTGGCTATTACCTTGCCCATCCTGTCTCTGGCTTGAGAGGCGATTCTCAATCCTTGAATAATCACCACGCCGTTGAGCAGTAGAACGGTCATGCTGCCCAAAAAACCCCATTCCTCGGCAATCACCGAAAAAATAAAATCATTATGAGCTACTGGTTTAGGGAGGTATCCCAAGGCATTTTGCGTTCCCTGACACCATCCTTTTCCGGTCATTCCACCGGATCCTACAGATATCAACGCCTGGTTGACATTATATGAAAATTCGCGTTCCTCTCGATCCGCTTTACGTTTTTCAGCCTGAGTGGCATTGGGAGGAGCAAACGACATCCCAAAATAAACACGCAAACGATTCTTCTGATATTCCTCAAGCTGAACCACTGGCAATAACTTGGGAAAAAACAGAGTATCTACAACCACCAACGACAGAACAAGTAATGAACCGCTGACTAGTCGGGCCAGATAAATTTTTGGAATGCCTGCAATGAACATCATCACCAAACCCACCGGAATCAGTACCAAAGATGATCCAAGATCCGGTTCGATCAAGATGAGGCAGAAAGGCAGCCCTATAAGCCCCAGAGTCTGAAAGAATAAACTTGGTAATCGCAGTTCATCTAAAGGCCGACTGAGAAAGTGCCCCAGCGCACAGATAGTTGCAATCTTGGAAAATTCAGAGGGCTGCAATCGAATTGGCCCCAATGAAAGCCAACGTCGGGCCCCATGAATAGGATCAAAAAACAATACCACAAGCAGGGCAATAATCGCTCCCCAGTAAAAGAGCATCGACCACCTTGCTATCAAATGATAATCCACAAAACATACGCCAACCGCAAATCCAAACCCCAGGACGCAGGCAAATATTTGCCTGACAAATCGATGCTGAAACCAATGCTCAGGATCGGTAATGCCATGCACGGAGGCAGCACTGTAAATGAATGCAACGCCGATCGATGCTAACCCGATCAAGGCAAGTAGCAAAACCCAGTCAATCCGGTGCGTCCAATGTTTAGAGCGAGCGTGCATTATCCCCCAGAGTAAATACCTTTTTTCTTGGTTCAATGTGTGAAGGGTTCGGCAAATCCTTCAGTGACGTAAAAACGATTTTGGCCAGAGGAGCGCAACTGCTGCGCCCGGACAATCCCTCACTATCAAGCACCACAACGGCATACCTCGGATTTTCATGAGGCGCATAGGCTACGAACCAGGTATGCTTGATACGCCTGCCATTACTGTTTTTGAAACTAGTTTCTGCTGTGCCCGTCTTTCCGCCAATGAGGTAGCCAGGGATGCGGCAGATGGATCCTGAACCGTTCCTGTTTTCCACGTCAGCCAGCATCGCCTTTTGGAGAATCTCAATACTTTGCGGTGAAGCCCTCAGCCTGCCGCGAATACGTCCCTCTGGCTCTGGTTCAAAAACTGAGGCGCCGTTTGGCATCATTGATTCCCAACCAGCCACGATACGCGGCCAGAACACCGTTCCACCATTGGCGACAGCTGAGGTCATTACTGCCATTTGAAGGGGAGTCACATCAATTTTACCCTGCCCAATACTGAGATTGGCCGTATCCCCGGGGTGCCATCCCTTGCGCACCGTTTGTTTACTCGGAAAGTAGCCGCCTGTTTCCTGTGCTGGCAGTAGTCCGGTTTCCTTACCCAGAAAAATCTGGTTACCATAGTCCACAATCGTTTCAGGCCCTAATTTCAAACCATAATGAATGAAATAGGCATTGCTAGACTTGTAGAACGCACGTTCAAAATTGAAATAACCCGCACCAGCAGTGTCATCGATCCTACGCCCTGTCATCGGAAAATAACCTTGTCCGAAAAACTCGGCTTCCGGATCAATAATCCCTGATTCCAATCCCGCCAGACCAATCATGATCTTGAAGATTGACCCGGGATGATAACGTCCATAGGTTGCGCGATTGAAAAGAGGCAGCGAACCTTTTGGGTCGATCATTGGGTTGAAAACCGATGCGGGCAGAAAACCAGTAAAGATATTGGGATCAAAGGTAGGCGCTGAAGCCAAGGCAAGAACATCGCCATTATTGCAATCCATCACCACAATAGCGCCTCGCCTTTGCTGGTTTGGATTCAAATACCGCAGGGCATCTTCGGCAGCTTTCTGAATATCGGCATCTAACGTGAGATAGAGGTGCTTACCGGGAAGCAAGGGGAGCCATTCTTCCTCTTCTTGGCGGTAAATCATATTGTTAACGAGGATGGATTTTGCACCGGGCTCACCACTTAGCTCGTCTTCATATTGACCTTCAAGTCCGTATTTGCCCATGAAATCGGGCAATTCATAGTCAAAAGACATCTGCAGTGTCGCTGTCTCTTCATTTGAAGTGCGCTGTCGTGGTCTCATGTAGCCCAAAAGATGGGCAGCCAGAGAGCCGTTGGGATAACGGCGCTTGGATCGAACTTCCAAATCGAAGCCCTTTAATCGAGACCCTTGCTCCATGAATCGGGCCATTTGCTCACGACTTAAACCTGTCAATACGGGCATGGCCATATAACGATGCCGATAATAATGAGATTCAAATTCAGAACGAACCAGAGCACTGGGTTTACCGATAATCACACTGGCCTCATATACCATGTTACTCACGGTGAGATACCGGGCATCTTTTTCTAACTCAAGCCCTTCGAGATAAGGTAAGTCCTTGTCGCCCTTCAAATCGTGATAAGTACGAGTAAAATCTTCTCTTAATTGATCCAGATACACCACGATGTTGAGGTTCGGTTCATTATCTGCAAGCAACTGCGCATCCCGGTCGTAGATCAATCCCCGGGGAGCAGGAATGCGAACCGTCCGGTAAGACTGTACTTCTCGATATTTTTCGTATTTCTTGAAAGAAACAATCTGAACATACCAAAGCCCCCCCGCCAATATGACGAAACAGCAAAACAGACCAATGGCTAACCATTGAAGGCCCATATCTTCGCGTCGCATGTTTTTAACGGGATTCATACTCAGCGTTTCAATATCGCTTGCTGCGTTTAACTTCGACCACGGATCGATTCCATGGCTGAGCCACCGGCTCATAGGAAACCAAGCGATCCATTTGATTCAGGATAAGAAAGATAAAAGGCCCTGCTACACCACAGATCATGGCATTGACAACTATTTGCCATAAAGTTCCCCAGCCAGCCAAAGGCTGCATGCTCATTCCCCAAAGAAAAAGGCAGGATATAGTAGGCCCAAATGCGCCTGCGGCCAGACAGACAAAAAACTGAGCGGCCAACTGGCCTTTGAGCAGAACTTCATGGAGCCGATGCAAAATCAATGCGGTCAAAAACAACGAAACCAGAGATGTTCCAAGAGGATTGGCAGACAACACGTCCAACCAGGAGCCGGCAATCAGCGCCAAGCCAATGATGGGACCCAGGCCTCCATGCAAGGCAGCAAATGCAGCAAAGACCGGCAGCAGATCAATCTGCGCACGCCACATTCCCTCCATCATGGACCAATGTGATTGCACATAGGTCAGGACCATAGCCATCAATATCAGACATGTGAATGTTGGACGTGACATCATGGCGCGTATGAAAAAGGAGTCGGGTGCATATCTGTTACATTCCCTCCTCAGTTGCAGAAACATCCTGGTCAGGGAGTTTTACCCAAACCATTTCCAAACGATTTAAATCAACCGCCAATCGCACACGAGCCTCAGCGAACAAGCCAGATGTAGAGGATCGGCTATCAATGATATTTCCAACGGGAATGCCTCTCGGATAGCCACCCCCCAATCCACTTGTGATTACCTTGGCTCCAGGTTCTGGCTCTGTTCCAACTGGCAGGTGATGAAAGTCCACTAATCTCGGGTTCAGCGATGTGTCTGCTCCGGGCGTGATTGTGCCATGAGCGGATTCATCTTTGTCTTGTCGAGGTGAAATAGCCAGCATGGCAGCGACTTTACAATGCTGGTCGCCTACAAGACGCACGAGGGAACGGTGACTTTCAACCTGTTCAATCTTACCCACCAGTCCTGAGGGCGATAAAACGGGGGAATTTTCAACGATACCATCGTCAGAGCCTAAATTAATGTAGAGGCTTCGCCACCAGTTCGTCGGATCTTTGACAAGCACTCTTGCTGGCAAGAGCCGCCAGGGAAGGCTTTCACGCCACCCAAGCTGTTGACGCAACAAGGCGTTCTCTGTAACAATGGTCTGATTCTTTAGAAGAGCAATTTTGTAGTTTTGAACCTCTCGACGCAGCTGCTGGTTTTCACGTAAGAGTTCCTGCTTGGAAACGACAATGGATTGAAGTGATTCAGCCTTTTCATCGACAGCCTCAGCAAGCCCAAGAAAGGGCAGAAAGACGCCTGCAACCATCCATTTAAGCTGGTTGTTCATGCGCGTCGGTAGACTCAGCAGGACGATACCTGCTGTCATCACCGAGCAAAATGACACTATGTTAGGCTGCTTTAGCATCCCGCTCCGTAGTTTCGGAGCGAACGCGCAAAAATCAGGTTCGGCTTGAGGAAGCGACTCGTTTAAGGAACTGAAGCTCTTGCAAAACACGACCGGTGCCTTCTGCAACGGCGGTCAAAGGATCATCAGCAATATGAACAGGTAATCCGGTTTCTTCGGCAATGAGGCGATCAATGCCTCTCAGTAATGCGCCACCACCTGCCACAACAATGCCGCGATCTACGAGATCGGAGGAGAGTTCAGGTGGGCAACGTTCCAATGTGATACGAATCGATTCTAAAATACTATTCAATGGTTCTTTCAGAGCATCTCGTATCTCTTCTGAACAAATCGATAATGTTTTGGGGAGTCCAGAGCTCAGGTCCCTTCCTTTGACTTCCATAGTCAGCTCTTGCTCCAAGGGAAAAGCCGAACCTATGCGGATTTTAATCTCCTCCGCAGTGCGTTCGCCGATCATTAGGTTATAGGCACGTTTCATATGTGCCACGATTGTTTCGTCAAATTCGTCTCCCCCGACCCTCAGGCTGCGGGCAAAGACGATTCCAGCCAACGATATGATGGCTATTTCACATGTACCCCCGCCAATATCGACGATCATATTTCCAGCGGGTTCATGTACGGGTAATCCAACTCCTATGGCAGAAGCCATGGGTTGTTCGATCAGGTAGACTTCGCGGGCTCCAGCATGTGTGGCTGAATCTTTCACAGCCCGCTTTTCAACTTCCGTGATTCCGGAAGGAACAGCCACGACGACGCGTGGTGCGATGAGTTTGCGGTAATGGACTTTTTGAATAAATGAGCGAAGCATCGACTCGGTAATCTCAAAATCAGCGATTACACCATCCTTCATCGGTCGGATGGCCACGATGTTACTGGGAGTTCTTCCCAGCATTTCTTTGGCTTCCAGCCCCACCGCAAGCACGTTTGTTGTCCCCGCCTGAATCGCCACTACAGAGGGTTCTCTAAGTACAATACCTTGATCACGAACGTAAACCAACGAGTTCGCCGTCCCTAGATCAATTCCAATATCATTGGAGAATAAGCTCTTAAACTGAGACAACATGGATGTGCCTGAAACGTCGGAACATAGTGCGAATGCGGTATCAAGGTCAAGAGGATTACTGCGAATCGAGTTAGTTCACCTCCCATTCCAATCCAAACGGCAGATTATAAATGCATTTCTTTGAAACCTTGATAAGGTCTGATGTGTTTTAAGTGAAAAGCTGGAAATCCAGCGATCAAAAGTATAAAACTATGGAATTGATACAAACGCCTTCTTCGGCCTTGCTGAGCATTCTTATCGGGCTTGGCCTGAGTGCTTCTTGTGGTTTTCGCATTTTTGTTCCACCTTTTATCATCAGCTTGGCAGCCCTTTCGGGACATCTTGAACTTTCCGACAGTTTCGCTTGGATGAGCACTTTGCCAGCAGTCACTGCTCTGGGCGTGGCAGTGGCACTGGAAATAGGAGCCTATTACCTTCCTGTTCTTGACCATTTTCTCGATACCGTGGCAGCTCCAGCGGCAGTGGTTGCAGGCACTATCGTGAGTGCATCCATATTTACGGAACTGAGCCCCATGATGAGTTGGTCGCTGGCCTTGATTGCTGGCGGGGGTATCGCAGGTGCGGTTCATGTGGCGATGGCGGTCATCAGGGGAGGCAGCACAATGTTGACAGCTGGATTGGGAAATCCTCTGGTAGCAACGGCAGAACTTGGCGGCGCGGTTGGGACATCAATTCTGTCTTTGATCATGCCTGGTCTGGCCTTGGTCGTTGTCCTGACCGTAGCTGGAGTCGGCGTCCGTCAGTGGCGACTGAAGAGCCGATCAAAGGCAACAGAAGTCTCTTCTGAGCTAAATGTTGCCGACGATTCCATTTCATAGGGCTGACATCCAGAACTAAGATGGATATCTAGCCAACGTTAACAACTGTTTTCACGGAATCAAAACATCAGCTCGCAAACGCGCCACCCCAGCGCCAGGCAACCGGAAGTCAGTAGTCCCATTTTCTGGAGTTTCAGGAGATACGTGCCCGTCACAAAAGACCGTTTGAGCCCGGCGACGGTGACGAAAATGGCCATTGGCATACATGGCTGATCCTCGACTAACAAAATAGAACTCCTCGATCATTGGCTGATCAGGAGAAGCTGGCCGCTGAAAATCATTGATTTGAGCTGAATCAGCAAAGAGTGCAGTGGACGAGGCCGAAGCTACTTGCGACATGAGAAGCCCACCTTTTTGCAACCCAGAGATTCCTGCATTGAAACCTGTAAGATGAAGATTGTATCCATAGCCATACGAAGCAGACATGGCTTTGGGTTTATAGGAGGGGTCTTGATATCTGAATGAGGGGCATATTTGAACACCACTACCTCCAAGATAATGCCAGATGGCTCCACTGGTCCGGTCCAATTCCCGCTTACCCTCCAATCCTGCTCCCAGCCAGCCAAACCAATAGGATTGACCATTCTCGTCTCGTGAACTTGAAAAAGGGAAGGTTTGCTGGGCATTGTCGTCCCAATACATTTGTGAAGCCAACCCCAGTTGCTTCAAGTTCGAAACACAAACCATTGACTTGGAATGACCTTTGGCGACAGAGATACCTGCAGCAATCATGGAGGCGAGGATACTGGTGATGGCGAACACCACCAGTAGCTCGACAAGAGTAAATCCGGAAGCAGTCCGTTTCATGAGCGGTTTCCTACCACTCGATAGAAGCCTTTCGAGTTGACCATGCCTTGATCCTGTAAAATGATGAGTTGGTTGCCGTCTGATTTGGCATGCCCACGAGTTTCCCAGCGCAAAAAGTCCGTGGTCATTTCCAGCCAATATTCCCAACCTGACTTCCCTTGGATTTGCACCCCGATACCGTTGTCTGGAGAGAGCAGGCTTTCGATGCTGATCGGTGAATCACGCTGAACAGCAATGTTATCCAACCAGCCATTGGCAAGGATTGATCCAGCAAATTCGGGCGAAGTTTGACCACCGTCGCTGTAACTGGCAATGGCGAAAGCATCTACGTCGATTTCAGTAAAGCCACCTTCTGGACCACCGAAAACTTCGGATAGACTCGCATCCTTGATAGGGCCGAATGGCTCCCCATTTTCGAACATGGTTGTCGTCAAGGTTTCGGCTTCGGCGTTCATCGTCATTTCGACCTGGTAAGTGGCACCCATCTGCATTTCCAGAGGGAAGGTGTTGGAGAGGGACCATTGATTGTCGAGAGAAATGAGACCTGAAGAAATCGTCGCCCCAAAACCGGAATCAGCGTGGTAACTCCACTCCACCAGACCGCGGGGCCCGAATTCTTCATGGATACCGGAACCTCGATAGAAAGAGGGCCGGGTTACCGAAGCCAGATTCACAAGTCCAACGGCCAAAGGAAAGGTGAAGGGTTTTGCTGGATCAATTCCAAGTTCAAGTTGGTTCAGCTGAATTTCAAATTTCAGGGAAAAATTTTCGTGTCGAGATACTTTACTCCCAAATGGAATGTAGAAATAACTATTCGAAAGCCTGGAATCCCAATTCACAGCCAGACGCTCTTCGGCTTGATCCCATTCGAAAAGACGCGTGTCCCCGAAAATTTCCCAATGATTTGCGCGCAAAGGGTCATTGGAAAAATTTTCCTCCAGTGAGGCCCAGCTCGCATTGGAAACAGGAGCTACTATCGATGCTCCATCCAATTCAATTTTACCGGATTCCACCATGACCTTGATGTAACGAATCGAACGCAATCTGGGTGTACCTTCAGCCCAATCCAAATCGTAGCCACTACCTCCTCCTGCACCCTGATAGAGATGGCGGATTTGTTCCATGTCGGCTTCGGCAAAATCCGATGGAAGTGTTGCAGGATTAACCGGCAGGCTGAATTCACCCTGTCCGTCGATGGGAAAATAGCCGTCCACTTTGGGTGATTTTTTTTGATCAAGTAAAAAATAATTTTGGTTGTCCTCGCTGACCCAGACCGATGCAGTCGATGCATCGCTGCCGAAAACCGAACCATCGGTCACGCCGCCGCCCGAGTAATCTCCGTTTGTGATGTTGAAGCCCGCATTTCCAAATAAAATAAAGTCCAAGCCATATGGATTGTTGGGCGAATTGAAGACAGGCTGATTGAATGTCAGGGTAACGTATCCGCCTTCCCCTATGGATAACAATTGATCCGCCAGATAAGGAGGTGAGAAAGGATTGACCTCGCCTCCCCATTCACCAGGAGTTTCCCTTGATGGCTCCCCTATGACGGATAATGTGTTGGTGAAACCCAAGCCGGAACCAAACTCGACGGCAAAGCCCGAGCCCGGATGATATTCGACAACTGAAGAGACAAATGAGGTTGCCTTCGATACGGGGATGGAACCCAATAAAAAAGTGACGACGATTATTTTGATGTATGTTTTGATATAATGCATGCTGCCTGGTCATTTTTCACTTGCTAGTGCAAGTTGATTTTCGATGCTGCAGACCAGAAGGATAGGAATGAAAAAGCCTTCATTCCCACCACATGGAGAATGAAGGCTGTAAAAAACAACAACAATGCATCCCGAAAACGCACTCGCGTTTTCGGCTGGCCTCATCCTTCTCTTTGACGGAGAAGTAAGTCCTGTTTGGACTCAGACGAGAACAAATCAACCGGTATCCTGACTCGAGGTTATTAACCTTGTTTCCGCCTTCCCGACCTTAAGGTCAGTGGCTGATGGAAACTTGTCACCTCTCACAGTGGCGCAACCGTCCCCGAATTTCACGGGGTTCCCTGTCATTGATTTGTTTTCGGACAGATTCACTTTCGCGAATCCGATTAAAATTCAAAGAACTGGTGAAACAGTAGCGATCAGGAATCACCTGTCAAGCATCCTCCCTGAAAAGCGATTCTCTTGCAGCACCTATTACAAATCCAACCTCGGTTTGTAATAGGTGCTGACGGCAAAAA
>ERZ1048686.2476-NODE-2476-length-12691-cov-5.083808_pt1 | contig 12691 bp, 11 predicted proteins | sample MGYA00383099_ERZ1048686 | MGnify/ENA primary metagenome ERZ1048686 (study PRJEB29581, sample SAMEA5548369) | metagenome | biome: marine; feature: coastal; material: water | depth 25 m | study: Short-term variability in the microbial, nano- and picoplankton... | reverse complement strand
ACTGCTAAATTATTAGCAGAAAAAAATAATCCGCAAGCAGATATTATTTGGGGATTAGCAGGAACAAGTCTTATGCTAATGAAAAGTGAAGGGATGTTTGAGCCTTATTCTCCAAAAGGAATAGAAAAACTTGATCCAAAATTCCGTGATGGTGATGAGCCAGCTTCATGGATAGGTATTGATGCTTGGGTTGCAGCTGTATGTGTGAATACAGTTGAGATGGCAAAACATGGTTTCTCAATGCCTAGCTCTTGGGAAGATTTGACTAAACCTGAGTATGCAGGACACGTAGCAATGCCAAATCCAAATTCATCAGGAACAGGTTTCTTAGATGTTTCAAGTTGGTTACAAATTTTTGGTGAAGATGGTGGTTGGGACTTTATGGATAGACTTCATAAAAATATTTCTCACTATACTCACTCAGGTTCAAAACCTTGTAAGCAAGCTGCTGCAGGGGAAGTTCCAATAGGAGTATCTTTCGCGTTTAGAGGTGCTAGATCTAAAGCAAAAGGTGCGCCAATTGAAATTATCGTTCCTTCTGAAGGTGTTGGATGGGAAATGGAAGCTAACGCAATAATCAAAGGTACTGATAACTTAGAGGATGCTAAAACTTTAGCAGACTGGACTATTTCTAAAAAAGCAATGGAAATGTATAATGTAGCATACGCCGTTGTTGGAATGCCTGGAGTTGCAAAACCAGTTGAACATTTTCCTCCAGCTTTGTTGGGCGCAATGATCAAAAATGATTTTGAGTTTGCAGCAACAAATAGAAAAGCTATCCTTGCTGAATGGCAAAAAAGATACGATACTAAATCAGAGCCAAAAAGCTAATTTAATCTATGATATAAAAAGCTTACAATTAATTTTGTAAGCTTTTTATTAATGTAATTTTATGGAACAATATTTATCAGTAAAAAATATCAATAAGTACTTTGGGGACTTTCAAGCGCTTAATAATGTAAGTTTTGATGTTAAAGAAGGTGAATTTGTATGTATACTGGGTCCTTCAGGATGCGGAAAAACAACTCTACTTAGAGTAATCGCAGGACTAGAGAGTCAATCAGAAGGATTAATTAATCAAAATAATAAAGATATATCTATGCTTCCTCCTGATCAGAGAGACTTTGGAATTGTATTCCAGTCCTATGCTTTATTTCCAAACTTAAGCGTAAAAAATAATATATCCTTTGGATTAAAAACAAGAAAACAAAATAAAGAAACAATTGATAAAAGAGTTGATGAATTATTAAAATTAGTTGGTTTGAGTGATCATATAAATAAATTTTCCGCTCAACTATCTGGTGGTGAACAACAACGTGTTGCATTAGCTAGGGCTTTAGCGCCTTCCCCAGGATTATTACTTTTAGATGAGCCTCTTTCAGCATTAGATGCAAAAGTAAGGCAGCATTTAAGGTTAGAAATAAAAAATCTTCAAAGACAGTTAGGGGTAACTACTATTATGGTTACTCATGATCAAGAAGAAGCTTTAACTATGGCGGATAGAATCATATTAATGAATAATGGAGTTATTGAACAAGAAGGATCACCTCAAGATCTTTATTCTAAACCAGAAACTGCATTTTCTGCAAATTTTATAGGAACAACAAATTTATTTAAAGCTAAGAGGATTTCTGAAAATAGTCTCGAAATTAATGGATCAACATTAGAATGTAATGAAAATATAAAAGATGATTTATTAACAATAACAATAAGACCAGAGGATATTAAAATTTCTAAAACTGGTAATGAAAAAAATATTTTAAAAGGCACAATCAAAGAGCTTGAGTTTTTAGGGTCTAATATTAGAGGACATATAGAAGTAGACTTCAAATCAGAAAAAACAAATGTTATTTGTAATTTCGCCTCTGAATATATTTTAAATAATAATATTCAAAATAATTCTTCTGTTAGTATATCACTACAACCACACGCGCTTAAAGTTGTTAAGGCATAGATTTAACTATGAAAAAAAGTAGAGACGATTATCTAACTATATTTTTTATATCAATTATAGGTATTTATATTTTGATAGCGCTTGCTTTTCCGATGTATGCAATATTATCGAAAAGTGTTGAAAATAAAGATGGTATTTTTATAGGTTTTGAAAACTATCAAAGTTATTTTTCAAATCCTGCCTTAGTATATTCAATATATAACAGTTTATTTATTTCCATTATTACGATGGTTATAACAATTTCTTTAGCATTTGTTTTTGCCTATGCACTTACTAAGAGTTGCATAATAGGAAAAGGTATATTTCGATCAATCGCAATGATTCCTATTCTAGTGCCATCTCTTTTATCTGGTATTTCTCTTATTTATCTCTTTGGCAAACAAGGAATATTTAGAGATTTAATGATGGGTTACGATATCTATGGTCCAATTGGTATCATTATAGCTGAAGTTTTTTATACATTCCCACATGCATTGCTTATTATTATTACAGCATTATCAATAGGGGATGCAAGGTTATACGAAGCAGCAAAAGTTTTACGATCAAAATCTATTCGGACTTTTTTTACTGTTACTCTTCCTTCAGCAAAATATGGTGTTATTAGTGCAGCATTTGTGGTTTTCACTCTAGTTATTACAGACTTTGGAATTCCTAAAGTTATAGGTGGACAATTTAATGTTCTTGCAGTTGATGTTTACAAGCAAGTAATAGGACAACAAAATTTTGAAATGGGAGCTGTTGTAAGTGTTGTACTTATTTTCCCCGCTCTTCTAGCTTTTGTAGTTGATCGTATTGTTCAAAGAAAACAGGTAGCAATATTAACTTCTCGCTCTGTTGTGCATGAACCAAATAAAAGTAAAAAATTTGATTTAATTATGCTTATTTATTGTTCTGTTATATCTGTGTTTATTCTTACTATGATTGGAATGTGTTTATACGCAAGTCTAGTTACTTTTTGGCCCTACAATTTATCTCTTTCATTAGATAACTATCAATTTGATTTAATGGATGGAGGAGGATGGGATTCATATTACAACTCAATTCGCATGGCTTGTTACACTGCTTTTTTTGGAACAATTGTTGTCTTTACTGGAGCATATTTTGTAGAAAAATCAAGAAGTGTAAAGACAGGTCGCTCAATTCTTCATTTATTATCAATGATGCCTATGGCTATTCCAGGCATGGTGTTGGGACTAGCTTACATTTTCTTTTTTAATCATCCTGATAACCCATTAAATTTTATATACGGTACAATGGCAATATTAGTAATTTGTACAATTACTCACTTTTATACTGTATCTCATTTAACAGCACTAACATCATTAAAACAAATAGATAATGAATTTGAGCATGTATCATCTTCCCTTAAACAGCCTTTTTATAAGACTTTTTTTCGTGTGACAGTACCAATTAGTCTTCCAGCAATTTTTGAAATTGGTATTTATTTCTTTGTAAATGCAATGACTACGGTATCAGCTGTTGTTTTTCTTTATAGTTCTAAAACAAATTTAGCATCTGTTGCCGTTTTAAATATGGATGATGCTGGAGACATTGCACCTGCAGCTGCTATGGGAATGATGATTTTTTATACAAATGCTGCTGTTAGAATTATTTATGTGCTTATAACTAAAAAAATATTAGTTAGATTTCAAAAATGGCGAACCAAAACTGTATAATTAATTTACTTTAATGGATTTACATTATCAATCACCTTGGTTTGTTGAAGCTTTAGAAAAAGAAGAAAATTTAAAAATTAATGAATTAAATTTAAATCTTAATTGTGACGTTTGTATTATTGGGGGTGGATACACAGGTCTGTGGACTGCAATTAAAATTAAAGAAAAAAAACCTCAGCTAAATATTATTTTAATTGAAAAAGATTTATGTGGAAGTGGCGCTTCAGGAAGAAACGGGGGCTGTATGATACCTCAATCCACAAAATTTCAAGGTATCAGGGATGTGGTTGGTATTGATGATGCAAAAAAAATGGTTCTGTCAACTGAAGCAGCAGTAAAACATATCAAAGATTTTTGTTCTGCAAATAAGATTAATGCAGAAATAAGAGATGATGGTATTTTATACGGTGCTACAAATACATTTCATCAAGGGGCCTTTGAAAATCTTATAAGAGATTTAAATCAACATAACATAAATAGCTGGGAAAGATTATCAAAAGAAAAAGTCCAGGATCTAACTAAATCTAAAAAATTTATTGATGGTTATTTTTCACCAATAGGAGGCAGTTTACAACCAGCCGTTCTTGTAAGAGGTCTTAAAAAAATAGCTGAAAATATTGGCATCAAAATTTTTGAAAAAAGTACTGTAATTTCTTATAATTATAAAAAAGACATTCATGTAAAAACCAAGAATGGCTCAGTGTCTTGTGAAAAATTAGTGTTTGCAATCAATGCATGGACTCCAAATTTTTTACCTTTTTTATCAAGAAGTGTAGTTTTGGTTTCTTCTGATATGATAATTAGTGAACCAATAAAACACCAATTACAAAATCTCGGTTTAAATAATGGGCTTGTAATACTAGATACTAATTTATTTACTCATTATTCCAGAACAACTCCAGATGGAAAAATTATCTTAGGTAAGGGAGGAAATACATTTTCTTTTAGAAATAAAGTTATTAATTCATTTGATGGTCCAAGTACTATTGAAAAGTTTTTAAAAAAATCACTGTTAAGTTTCTATCCTTCACTCAAAGATGCAAAAATTACTACATCTTGGAATGGTCCTTCTGAGAGAACAAAAACTGGATTTCCTTTTTTTGGATATCATCCAAAAAATAAAAATATTTCATATGCTTTTGGTTATTCTGGAAATGGCGTTCTTACTTGTCACGTTGGGGGAGAAATATTAAGTGGCATGACTCTTAATGAAAATAATAAGTGGACTGATAGTAATTTTTGTAAAGGACCATTAAAAAACTTTCCTCCTGAGCCATTTAGGTGGTTAGGTGCCATGATAATAAGAAATGCAGTACGAAGAAAGGAAAACGCTCAGGAAAAAGAAATAAATCCAAAATGGATTGATAAACAGTTTGCAAAACTTGCCGTTTCTATAGGAAGAGTAGATTTAAAAAAAAAATAATATATTAAACTAAAACCATTATGGATAAAAAACTATTAACCCCAGGCCCTCTCACAACTTCTATAACTACAAAAGAGGCAATGCTTCATGATTGGGGATCACGTGATCAAAAGTTTATCGATTTAAATCAATCTATCCGTGATTCTTTAATTAAATTAATTGATGGTGAGGATAATTACCAATGTGTACCTATGCAGGGAAGTGGAACCTTTTCAGTTGAATCAATGATTAGTTCACTAACACCTAAAGATGCTCAAATTTTAATTTTAATTAATGGCGCATATGGACAAAGAATGAAAAAAATGTGTTCCTATTTAAATAGAGATACTATTGAATATGAGGTTGCAGAACATGAAGCTCACAACATAAAAAAATTAGAAGAAATAATTGATTCCAACAAACAACTAACCCATGTCTTTGCTGTTTACTGTGAAACTACATCGGGGATCCTAAATCCTTTAAATAATATTGCTAATGTAGTTGCAAAAAAAAAATTATCTTTATTTATTGATGCGATGAGTGCATTTGGAGCCCTTCCTTTAAATAGTAAAGATATTACTTTTGATGCTGTTGCTGCCTCTTCCAATAAGTGTTTGGAGGGAGTTCCTGGAGTTGGTTTTATTTTAATGAAAAATGAAGTGATTGAAAATGCTAAAGGAAATTGTCATTCTTTAAGCTTAGATTTGTATGATCAATGGACAGCAATGGAAAAAAATAAGCAATGGCGATTTACTCCCCCAACACATGTGTTAGCAGCTTTTAATCAAGCGATTTCAGAGCATGAAAAAGAAGGTGGGATTGAAGGACGACACAAAAGATATAATAATAATTGTAAAATAATTTGTGATGGAATGAAGGAAATTGGTTTTGAACAACTCTTACCTGATGAATTACAGGCACCTATAATCATTACTTTTAAACAACCAAATGATCCGAATTTTAATTTTCAACAATTTTATAATGCTCTAAGTGATAAAAACTTTCTTATTTATCCTGGCAAATTAACTGTTGCTGATACTTTTCGTATTGGCTGTATTGGTAATTTAGATGATCAAGATATGAGAGATACACTTCAGGCAATTAAAGAGGTAATAAGCGACTTAAATATTAACTTAAATAATTAACTATATGAATAAAAGTGAAGCTGTTGAAATTCCTCTTATAAAAGCAACCAACGAGACACTTAAAGGCTACGGGTACTTGATAGATTCATATGAGGATAGTGATATTGAAATAATAACGTGGCCAAAACAAGGTTGGCGTGAGATTGATGAAGGCACAGGCAATGAAGGAGGGAGTACAGAGGGATCTTTTGATGCCTGGTGGCAAGGAAATACTCTCTATGGACAAAACAATGCTGTTCAACATAAGAGTGATTATGAAGTTGATGGTAAATATATTCTTGGGCATTCATCGCCGCCTGGAAGTGAGTTAATTAAGGAATATAAACATCCAGAACATATATATATCTGGCATGTAAATTATCATCCTGATGGAGGACAACTTTTTTTTCCTTCAATGAAAAGTTCTTTCATTTCTCCTTTAGCTTTACCTGGAGATGATGTGCAAGTTGGTGACTTTAAAGCATTCTATTTTGATGGCTCTCAAGGTTTATATATTCATCCAAATATTTGGCATGAAGGGGTATTTCCTATTGAAGAAAAAAGTTCTTTTCATGGCCGTCAAGGAAAAGTACATGCAAGAGTAAGTATTGATTTACAAAAAGAGTTTAAGAAATATATTTATTTTAAAACTTCTTTTTAGTACTCTAATTAATTATACTTTTACATTATGAAAATTATTCATTTATCTGATACTCATATAAATACAGAAATTTTACATAATATTGACTCCCAAAAAAGATTTAAATTAGCTTTAAATCATATTAAAATTAATCACTCAGATGCTGATATTTTTATTATTACTGGAGACTTAACTCATTGTGGAGATGATACGTCATACCAAATTTTTATCAATATATTAACAGAAGCAAAATTTCCTGAGCATCTTTATCCAAAACTGATTATTGGGAATCATGATGACAGAGAAAATTTTAAAAAAAACTTTCCTCATATTATATCAGATAAAAATGGCTTTATTCAATATGTTGAACACTTTGATGATAAAGTATTTATTTTTTTAGATACAAATTTATCAAGAACTGATGAAGGGCATTTATGTAAAAAAAGACTACAATGGCTTAAAGAAAATTTAGACAAACAAGTAAATAAAAAAATTTATTTGTTTATGCATCACAACCCTTTGGCTCTTAATGATGATAAAAGTGACAGAATAGGTCTTGTTCAACGAGATGATCTTAAAAAAATATTATTACAATTTCAAAACACTATCCAACATATTTGCTTTGGTCATCAACATATTACCAGTTCAGGGAAATACTTGGGAATATCTTTTTCTTCACCTCGAAGTACCTGGGTTCCCCTAATTCCAAATTTTTCAGATCAATACAAATTACTTACTGCTAATACTGATCCTAATTATGATATTATTTTAATTAAAGAAGAGTCGTTAATAGTACACACTCAAGATTTTTTAAAAACTGATGTTAATTTGTTTACAGGTTAAGCAAAAATTATTTTTTTAAAATTATAAAGATTTCATTATTAAAATATAAACCATTATTTTGATCTACAAATTTAGAAACTATTTTTTGATATTGCTGTGATTTTTCTGCTTGAATAACTTTTGACTCATCAATTTGATTAACATATATTGCTACATTCCAGGCAGAAAAAATAACAGAGGTTGCAATCCCACCTTGAATTTCATTAGGAAGAGCACGTAACTTACAAGGAATAATTTTTTTATCTAAAAATTGTAATTTTTTTAATTCTGCTGTTTTCAAATTAGATTTAAGATAAGTGTAAATTTTATTTGCTAAAGATGGGAAAGGATTTTCTTTTGGCCATATTTTTTTTATTATTTTATTAGCGGGATCATTACCTGCGGCATGCACTACAATTAATTTACCTTTTGGAGCAAGTGCTTTTATCATTGGATTAATGACATACTTAACTTTTTTTTCTGCTGATATTCTGGAGCGATAAGGCTGTGATGCAATTATTAAATCAAACGTATTAGATGGTTTAGATTTAGTAGGAATTATATCATTTAAAACAAATTCTTGATCACTTCTATAAATAACCAAAACAGATGGAGTTTTATAAGTTGGGTTTCCAGTTTTAGAATCTCTTTCAATCTGCCAATTTTTTTCTAAAAAAGAATTAAGTTTTCTTAATTGATTAGCAAAATCAATAGAAGAATTTCCTTTTAACTTTACACTTTTCCAATTAATTTTTTTTTGCTTTTTAAAGTTTCTTGATTGTAAGTTAGCAGCTTCAGCATAATGTAAATTTGAAATAATAAATACTGTATTTTTATGCTCAACAAACCTATCTGGTAACTTTTCTAATCCCAACCTTACATCTTCCATGCTAATTTCTTTAGTAGATATTAAAAGTGGGATATTTGGATGCTCTTGATGGGATTGCCTCATAACATTCATTAATAAAGACCCATCACCCATTCCAGCATCAAATATTTTTAGTGCTGGTTTAGTTGGTTTAATTTTTTTTATATGTGGATGAATATTATCAGCAATTACATTTTTTTCATTTGTTGTTGTTACAAACAATAAATATTTTTGTCTATTATCAAAAAATCTAAAATTTTTTTCCATCTATTTTTGTAACCTTATTTTTAAATAAGTTTAATTTCAGTAATTCAGATAATAAAGCTTATTTAACTACCAGGGAAGAGAAAAAGTTTTAACATTGGTGAAGCTTTTCATCGCTTCAATTACACCTTCTTTATATCCAAGTCCTGAGTCTTTGATTCCACCAAATGGAGACATTTCAATTCTATAACCAGGAACTTCCCAGATATTGACAGTACCAACTTCAAGATTTTGAATATAATTTTTAGCTCTCATAAAGTTATTAGTACATACACCTGATGATAGACCAAAAGCAGTTGAGTTGGATATTTTTATTACCTCTTCATCTTCATCTGGAACACGAATAATTGGAATAATTGGTCCAAATGTTTCTTCCAGCACTAATTCACTTTTATAATTTACATGATCAATAACAATAGGAGGAAGCAGTGCTCCTTCTCTTCCGGGATGATACAATACTTTTGCTCCGTTTTCTTCAGCCATAGATACTCGTTTATCAAAAAGTTCAGCTGCTTCAGTATTTACAACCGTACCTAAATCAGTTGATAAATCCATTGGATCACCAAATTTGATTTTCTTCGCTCTTTCTAAAGCCATTTCAACAAATCTATCAGCTATCTTATTTTGACATAAAATTCTTTTTACAGCTGTACATCTTTGTCCTGAATTTTTAGTAGCTCCAGTAACTGCTAACTCAACAGCTTTTTTTAAATCATCATCACTTAAATCATTTAGAACGATTAAGGGGTCATTACCTCCTAATTCTAAAACTGTTCTTTTATATCCTGCTTGTTCAGCAATATATTTTCCAACTCCAACACTCCCTGTGAAAGTAATCAGACCAATATTGGGGTTTTTAATCATTTCTAAACCAATGTCTTGTGGCCACCCAGTGATAACTGAGAACATTTCAGGGGGAAGACCTGCATCATATAAAATATCTGCGAGGAGCATCGCTGTCATGGGTGTCAGTTCAGTTTGTTTACACACCATACAATTATTGGTTGCAATAGAAGGGGCTATTTTATGAGCAACCATATTAAGTGGATGATTAAAAGGTGTAATTGCAGATATAGATCTAAGAGGCTCTCTTACAGTAAATATCTTTCTTGCTTTCCCGTGAGGAGTTAAATCACAAGAAAATATTTCACCGTCATCTAAAATACATAATTGCGCAGTTAATGAAAAAACATCAAAGGCTCTTCCAACTTCATAAAGTGAATCTTGTTTTGATATACCTAACTCATATGTAATTACATCTGATATCTCATCTTTTCTCCTAACAAGCTCCTCTGCTGTTTTTTGTAAAATTTGCTGACGCTCATAACGGGTTACCTTTGGTTGATAATTAGTTGCAATGTCTAATGCTTGCTTTGCATGCTCAGCTGTACCAGCGGGCACTGTGCCAATTATTTCATTGGTGTAAGGATAATGTACATTGATATTTTTTTCTGCATCTACTTTTTTTCCTGCAATTCTCATTGATTGGTGCTTAATTGTATTTGTCATTACATTGCTCCTGCTATTGCATAATAAAATGCATCATAATTATTTAATTTATTATTACTTTCAAAAGAATTTATTTTTTTATTAGAAATAAAAGGTACTTCCCTCTCGTGTAATCCTCCATGAGAGCGAAGGGGTTCTTTCAATTTACTAAGATCATGAGCGCTTTCAGAGGATCCAATAGTCATATATTTAGAAGTCATACAAATTATATCACCCATTCTGTCATTAGGTAAGTCATAATCCTTACAGCCAACCTCATTCGTAACCACAACCTCTATCTCTTGTATTTTTTTTATTTCTTCCATTGCTTCATCAATCTTAGATTTATCTTTTAAATAGATTGTTGCAAAAGAACCAAGGGCTCCGTGATGTACTACATACGGATCGGTAATGGGAAGAATTACTTTTGATACATCATTTCCCAATTTTTTATCAAGAATATCTTGAAGATATATTGCGTTAGGTGATCCATCTGCTTTTGACTTTGGTTGCATGCCGTGATCAGCAGTAATTATGATTGAGTTGTCATTTATATTTAATTGTCCAATGTATTTATCAAACATTGCATAAAACTTGTTTGCTACGTCATCACCTGGAGCATATTTATGTTGAATAAAATCTGTTGTAGATAAATACATAATGTCAGGTTTAAACTCATGAAGAAGCTTAACACCGGCAGCCATTACAAACTCAGATAACCCTTGGGAATATACATCAGGCACATCCATTCCAAGCCATTCATTAATATTCTCTATCCCATTCTCATTTTTAGTTGCTTGATCAGATTTTTCTGAAGAAAAGCAAATTGCCCGCGAGTCAATAAAATTAAGACCATGGGATAATAATGTTCTAAGCTTATCTTTTGCAGTTACAATTGCAATTTTAGCACCTTGCTCATAATATTTTTGAAAGATTGTTGGTGCTCTTAAAAACTGGGGGTCATTCATCATGACCTCTTCTCCTGTTGATGGAGTGTAAAAAAAGTTTCCACAAATTCCATGTACTGAACTAGGTCTACCTGTAACAATAGAAATATTATTAGGATTGGTAAAGCTTGGGATAGCACTATTTGCTAACAAATTTTCTCCAGTACTAATTAGAGAATCTAAATTAGGTGTTAGATTAGACTTTGAAGCCTCTTCAAAATATTCTTTTTGACTTCCATCCAAACAAATAACAATAGCTGTAGATTTGGGGATGCCTGAATATATTCTTTCATTAATATTAATTTGATTTGTCATGTTTAAGAAATTGTTAAAATTGTTAAAACTGGTAACTATATTGATTTACCTATAAAACCAATAAGATTTGTCTTTAAATTTTGTATTTTTATTAATTTTATTTGCTGCATTTTGTCATGCAGGTTGGAGCACCATAGTTAAAAAGAGTGGAAATGGTTTAGCCATTATGGCAATGACATCTATTATTGAAATCATTATTTTTTTACCCTTGGTATTTACGGTGCCACTTCCTTCTACAAATATTTGGTTTTTTATTTTTGCAACCACCATATTACATGGTTTTTATCGCTACAGTGTCATCACGTCATATCAATATGGTGATCTCTCTTTTGTATATCCAATCGCAAGAGGCGGTTCAGTACTAATAATTGGACTTATCAGTTTATTAATCATTGAAAGTAACATCAGTGTGTTGGGTGTTATTGGTATTCTTTTAATTTGTTTTGGATTATTTATGATATCATTTCTAACAACTAGAAAATTTAACCGAGTAGCCTTTATCATTGCAATTACTACAGCTAGCTTAATTGCAACATACACTATTTTAGATGGTATGGCAGTTAGAAGGAGTGAAAATGGTTTTACGTTTATTTACTGGATGTTGTTATTAAATGGAATACCGATGTTGGTTTATGCTCTTCTTTCAAAAAATGGTTTACGTAAAAAAAATAGCTACAATCTTATAGACGGAATTGTAGCTGGAATTCTTGCAATTCTTGGGTATGGATTAGTTGTATGGTCTATGCAATTTATTGAAATTGCTTATGTATCTAGTATTCGTGAAGTAAGTATTGTTTTGGCCACTCTGTTAAGCTTTTATTTGTTAAAAGAAAAAGATGCAAAAAAGAGAGTAATTCCGTCAATTATAATCTTTATTGGTGTTACAATCTTATATTTTCAAATTAAGTAAAAAAGTCTAAAAAACCTAGACTATTGATGTTTTATTTTTTATAGCGAGTATTCATGGTTGAAGATATTATAAAAGTCTCTCTAGAAACAGAAACTATTTGTTGCGATGGCGGTCAAGATGGTTTAGGACACCCCGCAGTTTATTATAGCTTTGATAATCAGGATAAAATAGTCTGTGGTTATTGTGGTAAAATTTATATTAAAGAAAAAGAGTAACTAATATGTACAAAGAATCTTGGGGAGAAAAAAGAATTTGTCCAATGTGTAGTAAACAATACTACG
>ERZ1048686.2473-NODE-2473-length-12708-cov-5.962459_pt1 | contig 12708 bp, 12 predicted proteins | sample MGYA00383099_ERZ1048686 | MGnify/ENA primary metagenome ERZ1048686 (study PRJEB29581, sample SAMEA5548369) | metagenome | biome: marine; feature: coastal; material: water | depth 25 m | study: Short-term variability in the microbial, nano- and picoplankton... | reverse complement strand
AGGTTCACATATGAAGTACGAGACAGTTATAGGGCTGGAAGTTCATGTCCAGATCAATACCAAAACAAAAATATTTTGTTCCTGTTCCACAGAGTTTGGCAAACCTCCCAATGCCAATACCTGCCCAATATGTTTGGGAATGCCGGGCGTACTTCCCGTTTTGAACAAGCAGTTTCTCGAATCTTCTATGAAAGCTTGTCTGGCTACTCATTGTACGGTTGCACCGATGAACCGTTTTGCACGAAAAAATTATTTCTATCCTGACCTGCCAAAAGGTTATCAGATATCACAGTTTGAGGAACCTCTGGGAATCAACGGACATATCAATATTTATCTCAATGGAACAAAAAAAAGAATCGGATTAACCCGAATACACATGGAAGAAGATGCCGGCAAGTTGATCCATGGGGAAAACCTGGGAAGTCCGGGAAAAAGCTATGTTGACTTCAATCGGACAGGAGTCCCTCTTTGCGAAGTGGTAAGCGAGCCTGACCTCCGATCTCCTGAAGAAGCCCGTGCATACCTAGGGGAATTGAAATCAATTTTGGAGTACACACAGGTTAGTGACTGCAATATGGAAGAAGGAAGCCTACGCTGTGACGCCAATATTTCACTGCGACCTGAAGGACAAGAAGAATTCGGTACGCGCACAGAACTGAAAAACCTGAATTCCTTTAAGTTTGTCCAAAAAGCGATAGAGTATGAAGTTGATCGACAAACCCGCGTTCTGGATCAAGGAGACAAGGTAATTCAGGAAACCCGGCTATACGATTCCGATCGTGGCGAAACTTTTTCGATGCGCAGTAAAGAGGAAGCGCACGATTACCGTTATTTTCCAGACCCTGATCTGGTACCTGTCGTAATTGATGAAGCTTGGATTGATGAAATCCAAAATACCATCCCGGAATTACCAGAGCAAAAACGCGAACGATTTGTAACAGAATATGGTCTACCTGAATACGATGCAGGAGTATTGACATCATCCCGACCTCTCTCAAACTACTTTGAAAAATGTGCTTCTCTATTTTCCAAGTCAAAAATCATAAGCAACTGGATTATGGGAGATTTATTGCGGGAGCTAAACAAAAACCATCAAGAAATTGAAGAGTGCCCCATTTCCCCCGAGGCCTTGGTAAATTTATTAAAACTTATTGACGATGGTGTTATCAGTGGCAATATTGCCAAAACAGTTTTTGAAGAAATGTACCAAACCCAAAAAGAACCCATAACTATTGTTGAAGAAAAAGGACTTAAACAAATTACCGACGACAAAGCCATTGACGAAATGGTCGAAGAAGTTCTGCAAGCTAACATAAGCCAAGTAGAAGAATATAAAAATGGCAAGGAAAAAGTTCTGGGTTTTCTTGTAGGCCAAGTCATGAAGGCCAGTAAAGGCAAAGCCAATCCAGGGGCTGTAAACAAACTCCTCAAAGAAAAAATATCCGGCATATAATTTGAGGACCCCACAGAAATGAAATTCTTAATATTTACAATCAGCTTGATTATTGCATCTCTATTTGGAGCACCCGAAAGCGTTAGGGCAGAAGTGGTTCAATCCGAAGACAAACGCTACACAGATAACGGAGATAGCACAATTTTAGACTCTAAAACCGGGTTGATGTGGATGAAAAATGACTCCTATTTACATACAGGGCACTGGCTCAATTGGCATGAATCGAAAATTTACGTTAAAGGATTAAATAAAGTAGGATTTGCTAATCACTTCGACTGGCGACTTCCAACAAAACAAGAACTGAGATCATTATTTGAATCTAGCAAAACAAATGGCTCACAGGTGGGTCGGGAAATGAAAATTCATACCGATCCGTTATTCGGGAAAAATGGCAGTGGTTCATTGTGGTCCGCCGACGGGAATGGAATGCACAATGCTATTGGGATAGAGTTTAATACAGGGGATACCTTCAGCGCCAATAAAAAGTCCCGTTCACGAAAAGCCACACGTGCGGTTCGAATTTATACTGACAAACTTTAATACTATTAAAGGTCGCAAAACTAATATGGCAATTTTCATCTTACTTGTTTCTTTTCTTTCATTTAACATCCTTTTCACAACTCCGGTTTCGGCTACTTACCCCACTCCCGACATAGCCCATTGGGACCTTTCGATATCAGACGAAAGAAATGACGCTGATTATAAAGAGGTACAAAGCCTGGTCGAACAGAAAAATTTGGATGCGGCCCTCGCATTGTTAAATAAAAAAATAGAAGAACTTCCTAAAGAAGCTTCACCGATCATTCTAAAAGCCTTTGTCCTTCACGAAAAAGGTCTGGCTAAAGAGTCGCTAGAAAATTTATTGATCGCATTTAAAATGGAGCGTCAGCACCCAGCCCTACATTTTGCTTTTTGTCAAATACACCGAAAGCTTGGAAATGCAAAAATCTCAGACAGAGCCTGCATCATAGCCGCTCAACAGCATCATAGGAATCCCCTCGCACACTATGAATACGCGCAGACTTTAATGGCAATGGGTAATTCTATGGAAGCTTTAAAAGAACTCACCCATGCCGAAAATCTAGACAAAAAAAATTCATCCTATCCTTATAAAAAAGGAATGATTTTTATTTATCAGAATAAAAATGACGAGGCAGAAAAATCATTCAAAAAGGCTCTCTCCGTTAACGAAAAAAACATTGAGGCCGCATATCAGCTTGCATACTTGTATGCCACTCAGGACAAAGGTGAACTTTCTAAGACATATGTAAATAAAGTGCTGGAGATGGGATTACAACACCCCAAAGTAGAGTCGGCGAAACTATTAAGGGACTATATTTTGAAAAACCAGATAAGAAAACTGCCAAAAAAAATTGCCCCGCTGAAATATCATTTAGGTCTTTCAAAATCCCTTTACCAAAACAAAGAATACGGTCTGGCACTCATTGAAATTGAAACTGCCGCCAAACTAAACCCTGCTGATTTGAAGACCCAGGAAATTCTCATTGGTATGTACAGTTTATTTTTGAGACTGGATAAAGCAGAAAAAGCCTTACTCCGACTAATCGAATCTGCCAACGATAAAGACCCGCTAAAAAGCAGAAGCTATCAAGAGTGGGGAGACATAGCTGTTCTCCAAGGCAAGATGAAAGCCGCCAAAGAGCGATATGATAAAGCTAAAGAACTGGGAGACCCTCAGGGCATCGCCAAAACCACCTTAAAAGAATTCCCTGACCTCAGTACACCAATTGACAAATTGCCGTTAAACCCGAACGAATTATTCATTAATCCAGCAAACTCTTTGAATCGAAAAGGCGAAATATTTGCGCACTTTGGAATGCATCAGAGGGCATTAGGAATTTACTCTCTGGTACTGCGGATGGACCCCTCAAATCTTACTGCTCTTCTAAATATGGCAACTGCCAATTATCAAAACAAAAAATACAACCGGGCGATTTCTATTCTTGAGAGAATACTCGTAATTCATCCTAATCACGAAAATATTCTCTCACATCGGCTGCTTCTTGCTCGGGCCTACGTTATGAAGGGTGATCTCGGTGACGGGCTGAAGAACCTTGATTTCGTCCTCAAACTAAACCCTAATGCAAAGCAACTGATTGCATCCGATCCTGTATTTGAAAGATTACGGGGACTTGAAGGTTTTCAGAATTTAATGAATTGAGCGTGTTTGCGCTCTGTCCGAGCGCCTTTCACTTCCCTCGAATACAACAGAAAAACCAGTAAACCCCACTACAAAAAGTTTGTTTGACTTTACCCTTTCCGTCTAGTTTAATAAATATGTTTCCATTCTTAGACACCCTCACATCGGCGGTGGTATATGCGTAGTTCAATATCAAAAGGCTTAAAAATTCTTCTTGTTTTGGCACTTTATACATTGATCCTGACCTCGGGGAATACCGCCTTGGCAGCAGATATCTGTAGGGATGGATTGAAGGAGCTACAAGGCAGTCAAGGCACTATCCAGGATAAAGGCGGAATTTGGGGCTATCTGGAACAAACCCAATCTCTCAGATCGGAATCCCTTTTAGGGCTCCAAATTGACGGCAAACTCCAACGGCTTATCTCCACCTTTGAAAGTTTATGCAGTGAGGGAAAAACGCCTACAGGTAGTCTTCACAGTCAAATTCTCGGTTTGTTAGGTGATGCGCGAATGGTCTTCAATAGAAGTGGGGACCGAAGGAAAAAAGAACAGCTACTGGAAACCCTAAACACTCTTAAAAAAAATATTGAAGAACTTCTGGCAAAACTGCCGAGTTAATAAATTTTATGGCAACCAAAGAAATAAAAGAAGGAAACAAAGCCCCCGACTTTACCGCCTTGGATCAAGACGGGAAAAAGGTCAAACTCAGTTCTTTTAAGGGTAAAAAAAACATTGCCCTTTATTTTTACCCGAAAGACATGACCCCAGGCTGCACTACCCAGGCTTGCGATTTCAGAGATCAACAGAAGAATTTCAAAAGCACCGTCATACTGGGTGTCAGCATCGATTCGCAGGAAAGGCACCAAAAGTTTATTGAGAAACATGACATTCCCTTCACACTACTTGCGGATGTCGATAAAAAGGTTGTGCAGAAATATGGTGTCTGGCAGGAAAAAAAGCTTTATGGAAAAACTTTCATGGGAATTGTGCGATCCACTTTTATAATCGACAAAACCGGAACTGTTCGAAAAATATTCTTAAAAGTTAAAGTAAAAAACCATGTAGAAGAAGTTCTTAGCGCCATAAAAAAACTCTAGTCACCCCTTCATCAGTTTTTCAATTGCTCTCACACTTTTTGGAATAATATTCGAAAGGTTCATACAACCCTTTTGAGTCATTACTAAATTATCTTCGATTCGAATTCCGATCGTCTCATCATAAGTTTTTCCGTCTAAACGAATTTTAAATTCTCCGTATAGTCCAGGCTCATTACTAATCATCCAACCTGGCTTCATAGGCTGCTTTAAATAGTTTCGAAACGGGTCGCCATCGTGTTCCTGTTCCCCCATCAAATGGCTAACCCCATGTGGCCTCTCCTTATAACGCAATTCATACTTGCCCCCCGCCGCAACGAACTTCTTTTCTAGTCCATCGTTAATAACAGCCCAACATACATTATTCAGTTCATCTATCGTTACCCCAGCTTGCGCAGCTTTTTCTACCTCCAGTTGCCCCTTCAACACAATTTCATAAAGCATTTTCTGCATCGGATTAAACTTACCTGAAACGGGAAAGCTTCTCGTGATATCCGCGTGCATGGTCATCCAGCGGACACCAAAGTCCATCAGCATCATTTCACCTTTTGAAATAGGGTCATCATTTTTCATATAATGGAGGGTGGTTGCATTGCTCCCAGAAGCCACAATGCTCGGGTAGCTGAGACCATAAGGAGAATTCATTAGCATTCGGCCTTCTACAAAACCCTGGACCTGACATTCGTTTTTAAAATTACCAAAGCTTTTCAACATCGCCTTGAATCCTTCGCCCGTAATTTCCTGGGCTTTCCTGGCATTTGCAATATCGTATTTATCCAGAGGTAGGCGCAGTTCGAAATGACTTGGCATTATATTTTTCAAGGCATCTTTCGGTGCTTTCCATTGCCGCAACCAGCCTGCCAGTTTTTGTTTAAAATCATAATTGTGATCGGTAGTAATACTAATTTTTTTTTCTTTTCGTAGCCCCTCATACCAGAATGTTGCCAGCGACCGTTTTTTATTTTTTAAAAATCTGTCCTTAATAACATCTTTTATTTCTTCAATAGCACTTACATGTTTTGTACCCGTGACAGATTGAACCTCTTTCAAACTCTCTTTATCTCCAACTCCAAAACGCACTCCTTCCCAGAACTCCATGATTCGATCTTTTCGCCCTAAAAAAAGAATTTCAGTTGAAACTTTGGATTTAGGGTCCAGCAACAAAACAACATTATTTTGATTGATGCCGGTCAAATACATTATTGACGGTTCCTGATAGGTCGGGCTATGAGCGTAGGCCCAAACCGTTTTCCCCCCTGGCCCATAAGGAACACCCGTAATTACCATCAACGAGTTTTCTTTTTCCATCAGTTTATTTCTTCTATCGCGATATCGGCGTTTTGCATAAGCACCTGCTCCACCATCACGAAATATTCCAGAGTGAACTTTTTTAATCATTTTCATATATTTGGTTTGTTTTTTAGTTTTTTGAATTGGAAATTAGGTTTTTCTTTTAATATACTACACTAAACATGGGTTCTTTTAATGCTTTAACCCGGGGCCGCTTTAAAAATGTGTGGAAGATATACGCTTACAAAATCTATGAAAACTATCGAGTCGCATTTTAAACCTGTTCGAATGAGTCTTAAATACTTCCCCAGTTTTAATATCGCCCCAAGTCAAATATCTGCTGTGGTCACAAAATCACCAGAGGGGTTGCAATTGACAGGGATGCAGTGGGGACTGATCCCTTCCTGGTCCAAAGACGCGCAAATGGGCAACAAACTTATCAACGCCCGTTCCGAAACCCTCCATGAAAAACCCAGTTTCCAGGAGTCATTTAAAAACAAGCGTTGTCTGATTCCCGCAGATGGATTTGTCGAATGGAAGGGAAAGCATCCTTATTATATTAGACCGAAAGCTCAAGGCCTGTTTGCATTTGCAGGGCTATGGTCAACATGGGATTCCGGGGACGAACCGCTCAACACCTACACAATCATCACAACAGAAGCCAACAAAACATTATCACCTTTGCATTCACGGATGCCGGTCATATTGCATCCCGACAACTATGAAAAATGGTTGACAGCAGAAAACAATACCCTGTCTTCGTTTTTTACTCCCTGCCATGATACGGACTTGGAATATTTTGAAATTTCAACAGCTATCAATTCTCCCAAAAATAACGATCCTGAAATTTTACAACCTGCCGGTCAAACGGGACAAAGCTCTTTTACTTTTTGACAAGAATTACCAACCACTCTTTATTTTTTCTTTGCTCTGCAGAATCTTCAGATTTAGATAATTGCTGAATTTCAAATGAATCAGAAAAATGTTTCAGAATATCTTCACGGGTGGTATTGAAGGGTGGCCCTCCCTCCTCCCCTGTATGATAGAACAAACCTGCAAGCATCCCCCCTTGTTTCAATGCTCTTGCAACTGTTGACACATAGGAAGGTCGTTGCTCAGGTGATATCGCGCAAAAAAATGTCTGTTCGATCAACAGGTCATAAACTCCATTGTGAGCGGAGTCTATCCCAAAAAAATCCATGTGCAGGACTTTACACTTAAGCTTACGTTCTTGAACAGTAGATTTTAAATGATTCACAGCGCCAGAAGAATAATCGACAGCAGTTACTTCGAATCCATTTTCAGCGAGATAGATGACTTCGTGACCGCGACCGCATCCCGGCACAAGAGTTTTACCTGGAAGGATTGCATTCGACTCGAACAACCTGATAAAAGGTGGCGCGACTTGACCCAAATCCCAACCCAGATCACCCTCATCGTAATGCCGTTGCCAGTCTTCTTGTGTATAACCGTTTTTGTTTTCTGCCATAATTTATTTCTTAAAAAATTCTACAAGGTTGTCGATAGCCGCCTGTCCCATGGCTTCGACCGCTTCAACACTATTGCCACCAATATGAGGGGTCACCATTAAATTCGGCAACTCGAGAAATGCCATATCATCAGGAGGTTCGGAACAAAAAACATCGAGCGCAGCACCTGATATTTCTCCTGATATCAGAGCCTTATGAAGCGCAGAGGGGTTCACGACTGCCCCCCGGCTGGTATTGATCAGATAGGCATTCGCCTGCATTTTTCGTAAAACAGTTTCATCGATCATGTTGCGTGTCAAATCTGTAAGCGGTACATGTAATGTGACAATATCGGATTTTTCAATCAAAGATCCAATCGACGATTCAATGACTCCCTGGTCACGGCAAAATTCGCTTCTATCCTCAATATCGCAAACCAAAATCACACAGCCAAAGGGTTTTAGTAAATGAACGACCTCTTTACCAACGTTGCCACAACCTATGATTCCGATTGTTTTCCCAGAAAGATTGTGACCTCCTTCGCGAATCCATTCACCTCGCTTTATTCTTTCTGCACCAATAAACGTCCGATGACAAAGGCCAAGCATAAAACTCAACGCCAGTTCTGCCACAGATCGCTTGTTGGTTCCCGCAGTTACCGCAAGCTCAACCCCTTTTTCTTTTATGGAAGATATATCCAAATTGTCGAGTCCAACCCCATACTTTGAAATTATTTTCAATTGCGGTAAGGCTTCGAGAGTGGCTTTGGTAATCGAATCTCTTCCAATGATCGCGGCATCGGCATCCTTTAAAAACCCAATCAACTCCGATTCGGATAAATAGTTATTCTTTTCGCTATAAACCGTGTTCGGAAACAAGCTGGAAAGTTTGGATTTAAGATGTTCAGATTTGCAAAAGGCAGGAGGAGTGACAACTACTTTCATAGGATCAACCCCATAATTGCGTCACGATGGAGGCTCCAGCCGCATAGGTACCAATCATGGAACCGAAGCTGGATAAAAAGAAAATCAATAAAAGCCTTGCGACCCGATTTTTCCACCACATCGAATAATGCGTAATGTCATCCCGCAAGGTTTCAAAGTCACTCACCTTCGGCTTTCGCATATAGGACTCAACCAGCCCGACCACCATCCCCGCTCCTATTGTGGGGTTCAACGAGGTCAGCGGTGCCGCGAAAAACGCAGCAATAATGGAAACAGGGTGACCAAACGCGATGAGCGTTCCCAAGGCGCACAATCCACCATTGAGTAAAACCCAGGTGATTACCAGTTGTCCTCCCAGTTCAGGGGATTGCTTGAATCCAACCACAAACATGCTGAGAATCAAAACACAAATACCCCAGCCGATATAGAGTCCCAGTTTGCTGGGCGGCGGTTTTCTATCCAGTTCTTCCAAGTGGGCAGCGTCAGGAGGTGATTTTAAATTGGGCATCATTCCAATGAGATGTCCGGCACCGACCAAGGCGAGGATTTTTTTAGGAGCGTGAAAGGCTTCGGAAATCTGAGACAACCGCCCCACCATGTATTCATCGCGTTCATCGATCAACACCCTTTTGATTTCAGGCAACTCTTCACCAAATTCACTGACCACCGCATGCAACATATCTCCGCGCTTCAAGTCTTCTACCTGTTCTTCGCTGATTTCTTCGCCGACAAATACACCGGCAATCAAACCACCGACAATTTTAAATTTTTGCCAGAAAGAGACCTCTGTCACCAACCGATGTAAAGTAGTAGAAATATTACGGTCGATAACTTCAAGGCGAATGCCTTTTTCACGGGCCAGTTCCACCGCACGTATCATTTCTTTACCCGCTTCAACGCCTATACGCTCCGCCAAACGTTTTTGGTAAGCCGTCAGAGCCAAATTGATTAAAAGCAGGCCCGCTTTCTTTTTTTTGAAGACCTGATATATGTCGAGGTTTTTCCACCAGGCCTGATTGGTGATATTTTCCAAACGTGGCGCACAAAGCTCGACGGCGATGCAATCGTAATCTCCGGTGCCAATTTTCTCTTCAACCATTTCGACACTCAATTTCGAAACATGCGCTGTGCCGACCAAAGTCACTTCACTGTTGTTTAATTGAACAACTTTTACAATTTCTTCCTGGTTTTCCACAAATACTTCTCCAAAACGGGCATTCGCCTAATAATCAATACAAACGTCTTATTTCAAAATATAGATTTAATTCAGGAATACAAAAAAACGATAGGACTTGGAATTCCGAAGCTAATAATTTAACATAAATCATGGTAAATCCTGAACATGTAAAAATCTTCAGTATAAAGCTCATCAAACCGCTTGGATAACAATTTAGATTGATCTCCGCATGCAACCTTTCAAACTAAAAGCCGAATACAGCCCTGCTGGCGATCAGCCGCAGGCTATTGAACAGTTGGTCAAAGGCCTGAATACCAGCCCGAGTGCGCAGACCCTATTAGGGGTTACTGGATCTGGAAAAACCTACACCATTGCCAACGTCATTCAAAAGGTACAAAAACCTACTTTAGTACTCGCCCATAACAAGACTCTTGCGGCGCAACTTTATAATGAATTCAAAACTTTTTTTCCGGAAAACGCCGTTGGATATTTTGTAAGCTACTACGACTATTACCAGCCGGAGGCGTATCTCGCGCAAACAGATACCTTCATCGAAAAAGATGCGTCCATCAATGACGAAATTGATAAGATGCGGCATTCGGCCACCCATTCTTTATTCGAGCGCCGCGATGTGATCATCGTTGCCAGCGTTTCCTGTATTTACGGACTGGGTTCTCCCGAAGCTTACCAGGGAATGCTGTTGTTTTTGGAACGCGGCAATCAAATGGAGCGCGATAAGGCTGTCGCCAAGCTTGTAGAGATTCAGTACAAAAGGAACGATATCGATTTTCAACGCGGCACCTTCCGCGTACGCGGAGATGTTCTTGAAATTCTTCCTGTCTACGAAAGAAATGAAGCCATTCGCATTGAGTTTTTTGGTGACGAGATCGATCGCATCTCCTCTTTTGATCCACTCACCCGGCAACCCATTGCAGAACTCGATCGCATTCCCATTTATCCTGCCAGCCATTATGTAACGCCTCAGGAGCCGCTAAAACGAGCCATGGTAAATATTCGCAAGGAACTGATTGAACGCATTGGCTATTTCGAAAGCCAGAACCTGTTGATCGAAGCCCAGCGCATTGACCAACGAACCTTGTTCGACCTGGAAATGATCAAGGAGGTCGGATATTGTCAGGGAATAGAAAATTATTCGCGCCACCTGATGGCTCGCGAGCCGGGATTACCTGGCCCCACCCTGCTCGACTATTTCCCCGATGATGCCCTTTTCATCATTGATGAAAGTCATGTCACGTTGCCGCAGTTACAGGGCATGTACAAAGGCGATCGTTCCCGAAAAGAAAGTCTGGTGCGTTATGGTTTCCGTCTGCCTTCTGCGTTCGATAACCGTCCGCTTAAGTTTGATGAATTTGGTGAGCATGTAAGAGATATCATTTATGTTTCTGCGACACCGGGTCCCTTTGAACTGGGAAAATGCCCGGGCAATGTAGCGGAGTTGATCGCCCGGCCAACCGGATTGATCGACCCTGAAATCGAAATCCTGCCCATCTCCACTCAGGTCGATGATCTTTACAAACAGATTCGAATCCGCGCCGAAAAAAATCAGCGCACTCTAGTCACTACTTTGACCAAAAGGTTTTCCGAAGATCTCGCCGAACATCTTTCGGAAATGGGTCTCAAGGTAAAATACCTTCATTCAGACATTATCACGTTGGAAAGAACACAGATCATTCGCGAACTCCGTTTGGGTGAGTTCGATGCGTTGATAGGAATCAATCTATTGAGGGAAGGACTGGACATCCCCGAAGTTTCGCTGGTAGCAATACTAGATGCGGACAAAGAGGGTTTTCTAAGGTCAACCACTTCTTTGATCCAGACGTCTGGTCGCGCAGCAAGAAATGTTGATGGCAAAGTAATTTTCTACGCTGACCGAATTACCAAATCCATGCAAGCTGCTATGGATGAAATGAGTCGACGGCGGGAAATTCAACTGGCATACAACGAAGCCAACAATATTACTCCCACCTCGATAAAAAAATCGATTCAAGACAGCATGGAAAACAAAAAAGGTCATGAAATGGAATTTGCCCTAGCCGAAGAAGAGGAAGCCTATGAATCAGGAGTGCCTGTCTTGGAAATGATCGTAAAACTTGAAAAGCAAATGTTGGCTGCAGCAAAAAATCTGGATTTTGAAAAAGCCGCAGAACTTAGAGATAGGATAAAAAAAATGCGGGCCAAAGATTTAAAAATAATTGCGGGGTGAGTTAGCGCATTCCATTTCTTCGATCAACTGATCGAGTTTGAACCAACTTCGTAATACTCTCTTCTGTTTCAGGTGAGATATCACACCACTTAATACCTGTCACAAAAGGTGAGGTTTCGCTTTTAGGGTTTTTGCGAATATTTCTGATATCAACCATCTGGTTCTGAATGCTTCCGCAGCTAGGAATATCAAAATTCAAACATAATTTATTCTCTTTAAAAACCTGCTTAGTGTGAGTGAATAAAATTCCGCTTGCACTGATGTCTCGAACAATTCCCGAGCCTTCAATTATTTGACTATTCTCTTCATAGTGGTATCGAAGAGAAAAATTGGTTTTAAATCTTTCATGCTTACGTAGGTTATGCGAATCAAATGAACGAGGATATTCTATAACCAGAAACGAAATAGCTTGAACAAAAGAGAGGATCGATGTCGTTTTAAAACTTACAAACAGACCTGCTTTTGTGAAATGCACTTGAATTCCGATCTGAGGAGGAATCTTGAAATCTTCCACGCCCACTCTGGGTAAGTCCAGAAGAACATACTGCCCTTGACGCCACCCACGGACTAGAACAGTGAACACTTCACCTCGTACCGTTATGGTAACTTTTTGACCCAATGTAAGGGGAAGTTCCACTGCCTTAAAAGCCATCTACCAATATCCCAAAAGTCAGATTTGCATAAATTTCTGCGCCCCTCACCTTGAACCGAAAGGACGAAAACTGCAGAAAAAAAGCTAGATTCTGCCACACTATATTTTTTGATAAAGTTAATGTGATAAACTACTGAATTTCGAGCCTTTGATCAAGGAAAAACCATCCGAAATGGTAGATTTATATTCAAATTATTTAAGTCGAAAACGGGTTATGAGGCGGGGTCGAGCGGATATAGCTGAA
>ERZ1048686.2470-NODE-2470-length-12715-cov-14.336730_pt1 | contig 12715 bp, 12 predicted proteins | sample MGYA00383099_ERZ1048686 | MGnify/ENA primary metagenome ERZ1048686 (study PRJEB29581, sample SAMEA5548369) | metagenome | biome: marine; feature: coastal; material: water | depth 25 m | study: Short-term variability in the microbial, nano- and picoplankton... | reverse complement strand
GAATAATTTTATTTGAAATGAGATTTTTAAGATATTGTATCACTTGTTTTATTTTTATCTTCTTTTAAGCTGATTTAAAAATTCTTTAAGGGTAATTGTAGTAATTTTTAGACCTTTAGCTTTTATCTGTAAACCATTATCTGAGGTTAAGAGTATAGGATTCTCAGATTTGAATCTCAAAGCTACCGTGAGTATTTTATTATCAGCTGAACGGGTATTAAAATCGTCAGGTAATAAGGAAATATCAGAAAGTTCCATTCGCAAATCTCTTTTATCGATATTTTTGTTTATCGATTTTAAAGCATTTTGAACATTCATCTTTCCTTTATCATCCAGTTTAGATTTTAAATTATCTAATTCATCAATGACTTTTGCTGAAAGTGCAATACTGTATTTTGTGTTTATTTTAGATATAATATCTGGTTGGTCAACAAAAACATTTGTATCAATGATGTAAATGTTTTCTTTGTATTTACTTATTTCCTTTTTTGGCTTTTCAAACTTTGATAGGTCTATGGTTCCAAGAACTTTCAAACCTGTTCTGTTTTCAGGCTCGATTTTTGGTTTATAGTATTGTGTCTTTTCTTCGTTGTAAGGTAAATCGTTTAATGACAACATATATTGTTTTACATTAACATCAATAAGAGAATAGAATGAAGAAATAGTTTCATCAGTAATAATTAGTGTACAGAGTTTCGCTCTTGATGTAGCAACGTTAAAACGGTTTACTTGTAATGCAAACGGAACACTTTCCGTAGGAACAAAGAAAATACAAAAATCTGTTGTAAGTCCTTGTATTCTGTCTATGGTTTCAACCAATACATTTTCAGTATTTACACATTTTGTAAATATTTTTGTTTGAAGTAAGCGAATAGAATCTTTATGAAAAGCTAAAACAGCTATTTCAGCTTTAGTATTAAATCGTTTGATTTCGTCAATCAACTTTACAATAAATATATAACAATCATTAGAGGGAAGTCGTCCTGCAGGAAGCTTAAATCTTATCATACTTGAACCACCGTAGTTATTTAAATACTTTTTAAGAATTGAAAAATTTGAAAAATCAAGCGGAAACTTTACGTCAGATTTACTTTTTAGAACATCGCCGTAAAACAAATTGGTTCCCTTAATGGAATTTTCTGTTAAGCGGTACGAGTCAGTTAAAATGTATTGTTTAGCATTGGGTAAATAAAAACTTATAGCTTTAAGACCGCATATCATCCAATGGTAACTATTTGTGTTTTCGGGTGCATATTCTTTGTGAAAAATTGGTTCAAGTTGTTTAATATCGCCAATTATTATACACTTCTTGCCAAGTTTTTTTGCCAATGCTATAGTTGATAAAAATGCTTGACTTGCTTCTTCAATAATTATATAATCAAAATGTTCGTCTACCACGGCTTTTGTTGCAATCTGGCTCATTATGTAATAAGTAGTCAAAAGCAATGGCGGACGTTGTTTACTTAAACTTTTAAATGATTGAAGCCCATTGGTTTTTTTGTTTTTATTTTCGTCTGCGGTTAATGCAGATTTAAAAACTTTTCCTTGTTCCAATGCAGATTTCAAATGTTCTTTTTCAGCTAACTCGATAAGTGCCCTGTTGGTTAATGCAGTTACAAGAATTCTAAAATCGGATTTTAGCAATGCACTGCATAATAGTGCCATTAGGTAAGTTTTACCCGTTCCTGGTGGACCTTGAATAATTATTGTGTCATTTTCAAAAAAGTCTGTTTGAAGTTTTGAAACAAATTCTTTGTCTACAATAAGCGGTTTTGGTTTCCAATTTGGATTTTCAATATCAAGTTTTAAAAGTTCGCTTGCATCAGGTTTTACTTGTTTTAAAAAGTCTACAAGGTTAATTATGTATTGTAGGGGTGGGTCAGTTGGTGCTAAAAACACTAATGCGTTTCTTTCATATTTTCCTACGTCTTCAACTTTCACACCCGACAAACCAACAATAGTATGATCCTTCTCGTAAGTAAAGAAAACTGTTTTACATTCAAATTGAGTTGCAATGTTTGTTCTTAAATTCTCATAAGTAAGTCCACCCCAATTTTTTACATTGTCTTCTTGGATTGAAGAAACAAAGCATTGTAAAGTTTCATTCTTTCGTGGTGCAAAACATATTTTGTGGTCAAATTTTAAAATTATATTCCCTCTTACTTCATCGTAACCTTGGTATCTGCACAAATAAAGTTGTTTGTCCACAAACATTTTGGCCGCTTGTTTTTTAAGCAACTTTTCAAACTCATTTGTTTGATAAATAAGTTCGTCTTGGATTAGGCTTATATGTTTATTATTATTGATAATCATCTTCAATATTTAATAATTTCAACAAGGCTCTTGATTTCTCCCCTGAATTGTTTTTGTCAATAATTAAAAGGTGTTTGTTCGCATCTCTGTTTGCTTCGCAAAAAGTAAATAATTCATCCATTGTTTTGTCGTATTGGTAAGCAAGAATGTGATTTGTGTTTAGTTGAAGTATTTCTTCTGCTGTATCATAGATTTTAATTCTTGATTTTGTACTGAAATCCAACGCCATTTTATAGTTTTCTTCTTTCATTCGTAAAATTTCATTTGGATGAATGTATGCAAATGCTCCTCTCGCACTATGAACAAAGTATTTTTCGTTTCCATTTTCTAAATGGTTGTAATCCTTATTAGCTGATTCAAAATGTATGTTTAATTCCTTCGCTAATTTAATTTTAGCAATCAAATTAAAAAGCTTTTGTTTCTCTTTTGGTTGAGAAACCGATAATTCCACTATGTTTTTTAATTCAGGTACAAAACTACTCCATTCAGTTCCTTCAAGTTCGGAAATGAAATCGTTTATATCCTCTAAAAAGCTTGAATTTGGATTATCTTCTTTTGGTTGACCTTCCTTTTTGTATTTTTCTAATTCTGCTTTTACCTCTGACAATTCAATATCTTTTGAATCTTCGGAAGTAAAATCGTTCTTTTCGTCTAATGCGACTTTTTGTAAGATTTTGGTTTTGTCTTCATTCTCGTTTATGTATAGAATATTTCCATTAACAGCATAATCTGTGTCTTTGTAACGATAAAAAACATAATCTGGAATCTCGTCAAGTTTTACAAACTTCGGTAATTTGCCATTGAAAAGATAAATTGAAAACTCTCCGATAGATTTCCATTCATTTGAATGTTCTTCCAGAAGAGCAAAATTGTATTCTTCTTGAATTATCAATTCTAGTCCTTTGGCTCTGCTTGAATTTATAACTCTGAACATTTCTTTAAAAACGGCAAATTGATTCTCGGTTTTTAATTCAATTTCTTTTTCTTTAAGTACTTCAAACGTGTTGAAAAGCATTTTTCCGTCTGAGAGCTTCTCGTCTTGTGCTATGGTGTTTAGGTTAAAATCGTTTTCGGTTAGAAAGAATTTACGCAAAGAGACCAATGTTGAATTTTCCGTATAAATTCCAATGCTTTCAAGATTTGAAATTTTTATTTGATCTTTTTTAATCCACTCTTGAATGTATTCGGGAAGTTTCTCTGCCTCTAAAGCAAATTCAGAAGGAAATACAGCACAAGTAAAATCAAAACCTAACTTTGATAAATCAATATTTATAATGTGTTTATGGTAGTATATTAAAAAGAAAAACTGTTCAGGATTTTGTAACGTTTCTGATTGTTCTGTAAATTTTTCAAAAATGTCATCTATGTCAATTTCTTCATTTACTCCAAATAATGCTTTTAATTTTTCAATGGGTATTTCTTGCTTGGTAAATAGTGTGATTAAGTCACTTATCAAGTTATTGTTTTCATAAGTTGAAGGTAAGATTCTAGACAAACTAAACTCTTTTGTAGCAATTTTTATTTTGTCTACAATTGGTGGAATTTCGGATAGATTAAAGCTTCTGATACCTGTTTCAATAATAACCTTATTTCTAAAGGTTTGAAAGTCATTTTCTTTCAACTCATTACAAGCCAAATCCAATATTTTATACTCGTAGTCTTCTTTGGTGTATTCGGTTTCTGAATTAAAACTGAACTTTGAAATTTCTCGTAATAACTTACGTTTTGGCTCATTGTAGTGAACAATATCTATAAGAGTTTCTTTGTGTTCATCAATATCCACTAATTCTAAAATTTGAAAATGTAATTTTTCGCCTTTTAAAATGCCGTCTTGGTCATTGAAGTCTGAAAAGTCGTAAGGCAGAACAATAAAATTATCGGATAATTTGGATTCAATAAAATTGATAAAGGTTTTTCTTTCATCCTTTGACGGTATGACTTGATACTTATCAGACTTGTCAATTATTGTAAATCTGCTTGTGCTTTTTTGAATAATAAACTCATTGAAAAATGAACGATGATTTTCTTTAAAAAATGTTACAAGCTCTTTTATCTCTTTGGCTTCTGTGAGTTCGTCTTTTATTACTTCGATGTTTGGTAATACAATTTTTTCAAACAACTCATTTGCTTGAATTAAGTAAGAGTTTAACTGAATAAAGTCTATGTTCTCTTCCGTTTTTATCTTATAAGAATTGAGCCATTTTGGAATACTTGCAGAACTACTTGCTAATTCAGAAAGTGGCTTCACGATGTTTTGACTATCACAAAACAATTCAAGTTTTTTAAAGGTTTCATCGCCTACATCATCAAACTTTGTTGTTTCGCTAATGAAATTTAGAAAGATATTTCTCTTTTCTTGGGCTGACAAAGTATTTGTTTTACATTTTTCAGCAATAAACATGTACATTAGTTTTTCATCGGGCATTTTTTCAACGGATGAAAAAATATTTGGATATTCCAAGACATTTATTTCCGAAAGAAATATTCCAAGTTTGCCAAGTTCATTAGCTATTGTTTCGGTTTTTGGTGATTTGAAAAACACATTGGAATAGCCATAGTTAAATGTTACTCTATTTTGTATGATTTGTCTTTTTACAATTTCATTTAACGAATAGAATTTGTCATTAGAAAATTTAAAAAATTTGATTTGACAGATTTTTTCTTTGGTTTCTTTACGTAAATAGATGCATTTTTCTAATTCAGCAAGAAACGCTTGGTAATTTTTTTTATCGCAAGTTGCAATCCAATTATTGATGTTTTCAAGATTTGCATTTTCAATAATATCTCTGACACCCCATTCTTCTATCCCTAATTTTTCTGTTTTAGTTGCTTCATCAATCAACAATCTATCGGCTTCATTATCCCATTCAAACCAATTAATATGACCTAATCCAAAATCAGCTAAATCAAGATTTAGTTTGAGTTTGTTGATTTTTACATTTATTACATTATTTGAATAGCTATCTTTTTTTGTCGGAATACTATCGTGTATATAGGACAACAAATTTTTATAGAAAAAATCATTTTGCCAACCACTTCCCGAAGAACTATTTGAAGATTGATCGGACATTAAGATACTCGTAAAAAGTTTTTTGAAGAGGTTTCTGTTGTTACCAAATTTAGAGTCTTCCATTTTCCCTATAATCTGTTTTGATAATAGCGAAAGTAAATTTTTATTGATTGGTGTGTCCGTTAGATTTTGTCGGTTGCTAGATAATTCGAATAGGTTGCTATGAACTACAAATGATAAGTTGTTTACCTCCTTAACCGCAGGAAAATATTTGTAAATGTTAGGGTGTTTTTTAATTTCATTAGCAGAAGTAGCATTATCTGCAAAACAAATTTTAAATTTTGCATCTGATTCTTTGTCTCGTGCTTCTGTAAGTTCAAGATTATTGAAGTCATCGGTACCGTTTTTAACTATAAATTCTAAGACGTTATTCGCTTCCCGATCCTTGTTTACTTTATTATCATTTACTACCAATGTGTCAAGCGACTTTAAGAAATGCATTGAAGTAGATAATCCATTCAAATATTCTTGTTGTTGTCTTTCGAGATAATCAAATTTCTCATCGCCTAGTTTCAAGAAAAATATAGTTCCACTATTTAATGAGTTTAAATCAATCTTATCTTTACAAGAGTTTAGAAATGCCTGAAAACTTAATAGTTCATTAGTATTAAATGGTTCAACTTCATTAAAGTCAATATCTTTAACCTTTTCTTTTGGTTGTGCAGGAAAATTTGTGATTAGTATTTTCAATAACCAAGGTGAATCATTTTCGTTGAAATCAACATATTCAAATTCATTCTCATCGGTTTTTAAAAAGTTATCGAGTTGCGATTTTTCAGACCAAGAGAACAAAATAGGGCCTCTATATCCTTTCTCATCAGTGTTAAATAATTCGTCTAATCCCGAAGATTTTCCAACTAATCTGTGGACTAATTTAAAACCAATGCCATATCTGCCAATTTTATCTGAGTCTTCTTTACCAAAACTTTGTCCGATATTTAGAATCGATTTAACACCATCTTTAGAAAACTCATTTCCGTTATTTATAACGATTAAGTGACTTTTGTCATATAGCATGTAAAATTGAGTAGAATTGCTGTCTGCTGCATTTTGGACAAATTCATATATCGCTTGTCCATCTTCAGCCATTTCTACTTCTTTTCTAAGAAATCCATAAATATCCTCTTTATCACCGTGGTACATAGACAAGAATCCTGAAAGGTCCTTATGTTGCACTCCCATAAAATTTTCATCATAATATTGTGGTGCGTGTTTTCTTCCTGGGATTAAGTTCTTGTACCACTGGCGAAATGATTTTGCACTTTTTATTTTCATTAAAATTGTAGATTCAAATTAATAGTGTTTTGCTTTTATCGGGTGGTTGGGGCAAAAGCAAATATGCCAACTCCTTATATGTGTAATAAATTTTTTGTTTACAGGTGCTTAGTTCCGGTTAACACAACTTTTTTTATATTCTAAATATACTGTACTGTAATTTTCAAATCTGTTTACTAATCTACGAGTAATTATTTAATGTCTCACTTAATGTGTGAAAAAATATTCTATTTACAGGTGCTTATTTCCGGAGTTTACAATTTTTTATATGTTTTTAAATATCAAAAAATAACAACCGCTACACAATCCCCATAAATGGTGAAAATAATAGTTCCCTGTTTTTTAGAACTCCATTATTTCTAGGGTATTACTCCTCTACAGACCAACTGTAAACCAAAGAAGCATCGCTTGTATAATTTTATCTAATATTAGATTTTAAAGATATTGTATCGCTTACCGAATTTTCAATTAATTTAATGAAAAAATATTCCCTAAAATAAAAATTATTATTAAGGAATAATGCCGTGGAGCCGAATGGAGTAAAATCGAAATATTTTTGGGAAGATTTGAGTGAACTAAATCAAATTTAGTCTTTATTTCTTCCAAGTACCTCCGTATTTGTAGGTTGGGTTGTCTTTTTTAAGAGATCCTAAGCACTCTTTACACACAAATACCCATTCCTTCGGATTTTTGTATTGCACCCTGTATAGGGTAGAAAAATCTTCCTTGCAGTTGTTACAGTGCTTACTTCTATCTGTCATTACTTAAATTTTTTAGTAACCAATAACAAAAGTAGGGGTATTTTCCTCAGAAAAATGGATATACAGTTGCGCATCAATTTTTGCTAGCAGATCACTTACCAAACAGGCAAGGTTGGAGTATTTTTTTTATTTTCATTATGTTTACATATACACAACGAATACTTTGTAGAACATTTTTAACAATATAACCCTCATGAATTTAAAAGAAGAGGCAAAAAAAATAAATAGAGTTTTAGCCATCAAGCGAGAGGAAATCTGTTTGTCATTTATTGAGGAAGACCACCAGTATTTTATGAAAGATAAATCTGGTGTAATTACTTCTGATTATCCCTCCGTCTCAAAGGTTGTAAAAAATTATTATGAAGAATTTGATGCGCAAAAGATGTCAGGTATCATGTCAAAAGGTGATACCGTTGTGCAAGAGGAGTTACTTAGCTTATGGAGAGAAAAAGGTGAGTATGCTGCTAATATGGGGAGCAGAGTGCATTATTTTTTAGAAAAATTTCTAATAGAAACGTATAATAATTCTAAGGAAGTTAGAGAGCCTATTTTTAATTGTAACGACCAACAAATTAAAATAAGTGAAAAAATGATTCTTGCAGGGAAATCATTTATTAGTCTCATGCAAGAAAGAAAGGCTGTTCTGCTAGATACAGAGTTAGTATTAGGGGACTGTTCTTTAGGTTATGTTGGTCAGCCTGATAAAGTTTGGTTGGTTGAGAATAAACAGGGTACAGATTATGGCTTTTTGATTACTGATTGGAAGACTAATAATCCAGAAAACTTTAAATCTCAAAGATTTACTAAAAAAATGCTTACTCCTTTTGATGCTATAGATAGCACAGCACTCGGTCATTATTCCATTCAATTACCCTTGTATGCTAGGCTTTTGTGTAAAATGCTCGAAGGAACTGATTTTGAATCAAAAAAAATGCTGGGCGCAATAGTAGTTTTGCTAAAGGAAGATGCATCTTTTGAGGAGTTTAGAATATCTAAGGAGATTACCTCAAAAGTATGGGGTTTAAACATTGCAGAAAATTGAGGCCTAATGCTTTTAAACCTAAATTTGTTTCAAGCCATCAAGTAGTAGGTTTTTTGTAAGTCGTTTTAACTTTTTTGAGGCAAATTTATTGGCTTTAAATTCATAGTAGTTAATGTTTTTTTTATAAGCTGAAAGCCACTGGTCTGAGGTTTCAAATGACAAGCGGTCCAGGTAGTGTTGAAATTCGTGAGCAATACAGTCAATCATATCACATAATGTACACCCTTCTTCTATTAACACTTTAAGTTGTAATGATATTTGATTGTTTTTTCCCGAAAAAAAGGCCAAGGTTCTACCATTTGAATATTTGATTACATCTATATCATACTGTTTGTAATTGGTTATGACAAATTTTGGTTTGATAACGCGATAGTCTTGACTTAATATTTCTATGATGTAGTTACAGATATCTGTAGCCTCTTCCTTTGTTAAGTCACTTAATTTGATTCTGTTAACTAAACTGATTTCAGAATAGTTGAAATGAATAAACAAAAAAAGTACTAGTAATCCAGAAATAATTATAAGATCAGTGATTGGAATTGATATAAAAGCTATCATAATTTTTATAAGTTTAAATATAAACGATTATAGTTGTATTCGGCTATTGAGTTAACTTTTGAGAGTGCCCCATACCTTCTCTTTACTCTTCTGTGAATAATTTTTAATTCTTTGTTGATGTGTTTACCCACTAGATTGGAGAAAAAATAATTAGACTCATCAATCTCAGGTTGTTTTGTGCCAGGCAATCCACAATAGTAAGCTTCGTCAACTTCACTGATAAACATTCCTGTGTAAAACCCTTTTAGATGATATTTATTGACAAATTCATTAGCATGGCACCAGATGTATATTGCGTTTTTTTTTGATAGTACATTTGAGAAACTTTTATCCACAATATAGGTGCTATCGGTTTTGAATTGATTCATAGCCAATAGACCATCAGGACTTCCATGCCCCATCATGATTATTCTGTCATGCTGCTGAACCATCTTTAAAAGAGCAGGTTTGGTAACATTACCACTGACAACTAAAACATTTTCTCTGTTGAAGTAAATCTGTTCAAGAAAAGTGGTTGATTTATCTTTAGGATGTATAATAAGTGTATCTTTCATTGTTATTTTTTTAATTTGCTATTACTCAATTAATCTAATTCAAACGCAGCTTCTATTAAGCTGTCACTTTCTAACTTAGTAATCCACTTACACTGTTTGTAATTCCAAAAGTAAATTTCATTCGGGTTTTCAAATCTTCGATTTGCAACTTCTTGGTGACCAGCTAGTGTTGGTGTACATTCACCATCTTTATTGTACTCAACAACTGCAATATTTTTATTTTTAAGACTAAAAAAATCTGATAATTTTAATCTCTGGCATTCAGGTCTTGATAACCAACATACTGAAGTTGTGAAAATAGCTGCAAATATTAAACAGCTCAATATTTTATTTGTTTTCATATCTAATTTATATTTAATTCTTTATCGAATTGAAAGTTGCAAGGGGTATGTTTTTAAATTTTTTTACAGAGATTTTAAAACAATAAATAATTAGCGACGTTAACATGTTCCTATTTTTAGCTGTTATTTTTTTTCATTTGAGAGTTGTTTTAATAGTATTTTTGAAAGCTTTTTTAGCTTTTTTGAGGCAAACCTATTTGCCTTGTATTCGTAATAGTTTACGTTTTTTTCGTAAGCTAAACTCCATTGCTCTGGAGTCTTAAATGACAAGCAGTCTAGGTAATGTTGAAATTCATGAGCAATACAACCAACCATATCAGAGAATGAACAATCCTCTTCCTTGAAAGTTTCAATTTGTAAAGAGATTTTATTATTAACTCCACAGAAAAAAGCAAGTGTTCTGTTATTATAGTACCTTACTGTATTTATTTCATTTTCTTTATAATTTGTTATTTCAAATTTTGGGTTGATAACTTGATATTCTTGACTCAATTGTTCTATGATAAAAAGGCAGACATCTTCAGTCTCTTCATGTGTTAATTCATGTAATTTTGTCCAATTAATTACTCTTTTAGGTGAGCTGTAATAATCAATTATTATCCCTAAAACAACCAATATGTGTAATATGAAAAATTCAGTATTGTTCATAGTTTAATTTTAATTGTTTTTAAGATTTATAGAGTCTAATTCTCTAATCATTTGCCTAGTAATTTGATCGTTTATAACATCACCGATTGAATCCATTTGGGTTTCTGTATAATATTTACCTTTAAATTTGTAGTATAGTATACCCTCAGACTTTTCTTTTTCCCATATCTCAAACAATTCTTTATTAGGATCATCATGGGTTACATTTTTTTTGAATATTTCTGATAACTTTATCCTCTGGCATTTAGGTCCTATTACTGAACACCCTGAAGTTGTCAAAATAGCTGTAAATGCTATGTATCGGCATATTTGTTTTGTTCTCATATTATCTTATATCTATTTCTTTCACACCTTCAACTTTTCTTGAATTAGCTACAAGCTGTCTTATTATGTTCATCAATTTTTCTCCATTTTTAATACCATAAAGCGTAATAGATGGGTTTGTATAGTCTGATGTAATAATTGTTAACTGTGACAGCCCAACTAAGCGATATAATAGCGGCTCGTATAGCCTAATATCCTTAACTCTGTATAATAATACCTCCTCGGTGCTTACATTTAATATTCCCGTTTTTTCAATTAGATTGTCTTGTTGTATTGTCCATGTTGTGCAATATAGATTCAGTGCTTTTATAATTAGAATTATTAGCGCTACAACCGCAAGTGGTCTTATGTCTAGATATAGTAGGGTCAATAACATTATTAGGTAACCAATATTCAATAATTGATTTGGTGATATTGACACAGGGTTATGGTTCATATTTGTCATTTTTTATTAGTAGTTACTGTTTTAGTTTGAGTATTCTTTGATTAGTTTCTTTAAATTATTGAATTCTTTTCTTGAAAATAAATTACCATTACCAGGTAGTTTAGTTTTTGGGTATTTTAATGATAGTACTACTGATAAAATCTTTAGTGCGGGTCTTGGATCTCTTATATCATTTAAAATAAACCATTTTGACTCCTGTAGAAACAGTACTAAATTAAAAGCTGCTTCAGTATATACTGTTGGTTTTTTTGTGTTAATCATATTAAGTATTTTATTGATTTTTCAAATGTAATACAAAAAAAGTGTATTAACAAGTTGTATTTGTAAAATGTTTGTTTATATTTGTATTAATAACAAATACAATTAAAATATATTAACAATGTTACTACTTATAAATCTACCTAATTTTTCCACTTCTATTACTGGACATAGTATAAACAACTCTGAAGTTTTCAAAAAGTTGGACATAGATAATGACCACCAATACTTCATACAAAAGTTTTGTAAAGAAGTCTCTGATGAGGTTGAAGTTGAATTAAAGAACAATAGTATATATAGTAGGGTCTATTTTTTATTAGATCAATTAGATGAGATATTGAAGAACCCAGATTCTCAAATGATTATTGATTATGAATATATTCAATACAAATACAAGGTGCTTTTAGGGGTTTGTGCAATGAAATACACCGTTTCTGTAACTCATCATAAGACTAGGGGTATAGACTACGTTACTTTTAATGCATCATTTGAACCTAAAACAAAGACAAATTATGTGAGAAACGTACATAGAATAGTAGGTCGTTTGGATTCGTATTCAGATAGAAATGACCCTAAATTATATCAAGATGCGAGAAATAAATATTTTCAAGATCTATTACAGAAGTATGATAAACTATAAATAACTTTAATAATGAAAAAAAATATACAACACAGAACTAGCCAGGAAGATTCAATAGAATTTCAGGAAAATACACTTTATGTGTTTCTTCCAACTATAGATAATAGAGAAGTGAATTTTCAAAGAATTGGATTAATTACTAAAGAAAAAATTACTGAATCATTACTGGATAAAATTATAGATGGTTGCTCATTAGTAGAGCAGAAAAATGAAGTAGGAAGTCTTTTTCCTTATTTGGATATACTAATATGCCCTTTAAATTTTGTTACCGCTGTAAATGATAAAAAGTTAAATGATCTTTCTATATACCTAGATGATATGTTACTTGCAAACCAGCGGTATCATAAAAAGTCTACAATTCAATTTATTTTGAAACAAGGAGAGACATCACTCACCAGTGGGGGAGAAGAGTATTTAAAAGATTTATTGTTTGAAATGATAGTTAATAATAAAAAACAAGTAGCTAAAGAGTTCAAGTTATAGAAG
>ERZ1048686.2466-NODE-2466-length-12722-cov-14.825926_pt1 | contig 12722 bp, 13 predicted proteins | sample MGYA00383099_ERZ1048686 | MGnify/ENA primary metagenome ERZ1048686 (study PRJEB29581, sample SAMEA5548369) | metagenome | biome: marine; feature: coastal; material: water | depth 25 m | study: Short-term variability in the microbial, nano- and picoplankton... | reverse complement strand
TGTCTTTGTGTCAGCGGTACTATAAAGACCACCCTGCACAGTCTATGAATTACCACGCATTTAGGTATAGCAGCAGCCTATCTATCGCTGAAGTTCACTTCCCTGTGACTATGAGGGTTACGCCCACATACACACAACAAGGGAACGGTACAGTGGTGAGCGAAGTTGCGAGTGTGAATGGCCTTACGATTGTTTTTAACGGCTTAGACGGCAACATTATCAACACATATACAGCAGACGCGGAGCTATAATCATGGACGATATGAACATTACAGCAGCGCAGTACATGGCAGACATGGACGGCAACAACGGTTCAATCAAAGCCACAGTAGATGGAGTGGAACTCTCTGTTCCTCTTGATCCGAACAACCGCCATTACGCAGCTATCCTTCGGGCAGTAGCGCATGATGGTCTAATTATTTTACCTGCTGATTGACTTTATACTTGACAGATTGTTCTAAGTAGTGTATAATAAGACTTAGAGTTAGCCGGGGGTATATAGTCTATATGGTACTAAGTAGGGAGCAAACAGTAGCCTATGGTATAGACCTAATGCTTACCTCTAGGGACCATAGACAGTGGTACATAGGAGACTTAGATACTTATCTCCTATTACCTATTAACAATAATAGAATAAGAATATACCTTAAAGGTACCGAACCTGTTGGCCTAATCACTTGGTGTTGGATGTATCCTAAAGATGCATTAAGCTTCCTTCAAGATGAATACCACCCTTCAGATGAAGACTTTAGAGATGATGATATTGTCGATAAGGAGTTCTGGATACTGGACATGATAGGTCTAAGTCCATGTAGTCCTAAATACATCATCAACAACCTGAGTAGTGAACTAACAGAAATCTACGGACCCATAGATGCTAATTGGCGTAGGTTGAAAGCAAGAGATAAGAGAAGGACTAAGAGGTTCAATAATGACTAAGTACGGTTTATATAATCCTTGTATGCCAAACACTCACTTTAAGTCATCTGTTGTATGGGGTGGCGGTGGAGGAAGTAAGAAAGCACCAACTAAGTCTGCTGCTCAGATAGCTCAAGAGAAAGCTGAAGCAGCACGTAAGAAAGCAGCAGAGGCAGCAGCAGCTAAAGCACGTAAGAAAGCTGAAGCTGAAGCCAAGAAGAAGTTTGAAGAAGGTAAGAAGAAACAAGCTGAGTTTAATAAGAAGACTAGTGCCTTACAGAATAAAGCAATTACAGACCCATCCTCGCTTGTCACTAAGACCAAGGTAGATAAAGCTAATGCTAATGCTGCTGGTACAAATATAGCTACTGGTACTGGTCAGATCAATACACCTGCACCACAGGTTACTAGTCCTGATGCCTTTAGTGCTTCACAGGTCAACCCTAGTCTAGTAGCTGGTCAAGTCCAACAGGAGACCAGTAACTTACAGGCAACTCAGGGTACTGTCTCACAGGACGCACTAGCACAAGCTCAGCAGGGTGATGCTGCCAACATGACGCAGAACACACTAGACCCTGCTCAGATCGCCGCTTCACAGACTGTAGCACCTATACCACCTCGTATAATTGAACCCGGAGAACTTATATCTGGTAGCCCAGTGGACATGGCTAGAGTTACTGCCGCTACTGAAGTTCAGACAGCACAAGCTGATCCAGAAGCTAAAGCTACAGTACAAGGTCAACTAGAGGACTTGATGGAGGACTTTCAGGGTTCTACACCTCCTCCTTGGGCCGCTGGAGCCTTACGCAATGCTACATCACAGATGGCTGCTAGAGGTCTAGGGGCTTCCTCTATGGCTGGTCAAGCCTTAGTACAAGCTGCTATGGAAAGTGCGTTACCTATAGCAATGCAAGACGCTCAGACTAATGCTCAGTTTGAGTTGACTAATCTTAGTAACCGTCAACAGTCAGCTATGTTTGCCGCTGAACAACGGTCTAACTTCTTAGGTATGGAGTTTACACAGGAGTTCCAAACCCGTGTTGCCAACGCCTCTAAGATTAGTGATATAGCTAATATGAACTTCACAGCAGAGCAGCAGGTAGCTTTAGAGAATGCTCGAATGGCTCAGACTGTAGACATAGCTAACCTAGATGCTCGTCAAGCTAAGATTATGGCTGACGCTGCTGCAATGACTCAGATGGACTTAGCTAACCTTAATAACAGACAACAGTCTGCTGTACAGAATGCTCAAGCTTTCCTAGCTATGGATATGTCTAACGCTGATCGTGAGCAACAGACTCGTATGTTTAAGGCTCAGAAAAACATTGATGCACTGTTTAGTGATCAAGCTGCCGACAACGCTGCTAAACAGTTTAATGCTGCCTCAGAGAACCAGACCAATCAGTTCTTTGCTAACATGAAAACTCAGGTCGATCAGTTCAATGCAGGTATGACTGTACAACGTGATCAGTTCAATGCACAGAACTCTTTAGTTGTAGCTCAAGCTAATGCACAGTGGCGTCAGAACGTAGAGACGATGAACACAGCGGCTCAGAATGATGCTAACCGTCAGGACGCTATGGCTGCTAATCAGTTTACACAGAGTACTCTGGATCAGATATGGCAGCGTGAGCGTGATATTATGGATTACTCTTTTAGACAGTCAGAGAGCGCACAAGACAGAGCTATGTCCGTCTTCCTAGCTGACAAACAAGAGGACTTTGGTAAGTGGCAACAAGGTCAAGCCAACAAGAATGCTAGAAGAGAAGGCCTTGGCTACGTAGCTGGTCGTCTTTTATTTGGATAATAAGAGGTAAACATGGATAAGTTTTACTATAAGAAGCAATTAGAGAAGGCTCGGAAGTCTGCTCTAGATAATGTTGGTACCAAGTTCAAGAACCCTGATTCTAAAGAACAATCAGTAAAGCAACAGGAAGGCCTAATGCGTAAGTCTTCCTCTGGACCTGTTGAAGCAACATCCGTGTCTAAGGGTCTTGGTCAGTCTTTGATGGAAGCCATGCATAAGAAAGACTTGGAGGAAGAAGCCCGTAAGTCCCTAAAAGATATAAGACCTCAATACCGTGGTGACGCTACAACACCTAAAGGTGCTAACGTAGACGAGTTAAGAAGCCTTATGGTTGCCAAGGGTTTGCCAGAACATGTAGCTGATGGCTTCCTTATAAACTTTGCAGATGAGTCAGGTTTTAACCCAGACATACAGGAGAAAAACCCTTTAGTAGAAGGCTCTAGAGGCGGTAGAGGCTTGTATCAACTTACTGGACCTCGGCGTAAAAGATTTGAAGAATTGTATGGTGAGAATGGGTATACAAACAGTAACCAGATCGACTTTATGATTGATGAATTACACTCAACAGAGAAGTCGGCATTTAATAAGATTATGAAGACAGGAAATAAGCAAGATGCTGCCGTAGCTGTTCTTAATAGTTTCCTACGTCCCTCTGCTAAACACCGTAAAGCAAGAGAAGCTAGATATAAGAGGTTTAAATAATAATGATATTCCCCGGCCAAAGCCTTACAGCAGAACCCAAGAACGCTCCTTACGAGAACCCGCCTCAGTACTCTACACCAGAAGACGGTTTAGAGTATCACTTAGAGCGCCTCTCTGATGCGGATAAGGCTGATGCCTTACTAGACGCGCTAGAACTAGGAATGGACGTTGTAACGATCACTGAGGGCCTCCTACGGGGCGCTGTGTTACAAGGGGTTCACTCAGTAGATGTGTCTCTTATAATAGCACCTGTCCTACATGAGTTTATTAACAGAGCAGCTAAGAAGTCAGGTATAGACTACGATGAAGGCTTCCCTGATGAGACAAAAGAACGTGCTGCCGTTGATTATGAACTTGATAATATAAGAGCCTCTAAGATACTTGCTGGTTTTGAAGAGGAAGGTGAGGTCGAGGAAGGTGTTCTTGACGATACTTCTGAAGATAAAGTTAAGGATGAACCTAAAGGTCTTATGTCTCGTATGGCTCGACTAGAAGGAGATATGTAATGAGTTTCTGGAGTGGTATGGCTAAAGGCATGGAGGCTGGTTTAGCTAAGAAGGAGCGTGAGGCAGAGGCCGAGCGAGACCAAGCTAATGTAGATTCTAACAACGAACGCCAAGATAGGTTGTTTTTTTATAGACAGGCTATGGACGAGAGGGCTGAAGCTAGGGCCAGTAGACAGGAGCAACTTCAAAAGGAAGAGTTGGCTATTGATCGGACCAAATCTCTAGTTACGTTGGGTTTAGGTGGCAGTAGTTCCTCACTTTCCACTAAGACTTCTGGTTCGGGGAAGAATACTACAGCAACAACTATAGCAAACAACAAGTTAAAACTAGCAAATAGGTTGAAGGATAATGACTTCTCTGACCCAAATGTTAAGGACTACTGGTCTACGGTACTTAGTGATCCCTCTGCGTCATCAAAGCTTTATGAGTTTATTACTGAACAAGAGTCGGAAGGTAACTTTTTATCTTTAGGTGAAATACCCGGCCTAATAGAAATTGCACACATATCTAAAGGTAAAGGTGTCGAAGCTAAAAAGTTGTTAGAGGCTAAAGGTGTAGATGTTAATAACGCAGAAGAGTTTATGAAGGCAATCTCTGTTTTAGGTAATTATGTAGCGCCTAGTGTGGTTCTGGATATCCAGCCTAATGCATATTCACCTGATATTGAAGCTTATGGGAAGCAGAATGACTTGTTCCTTGACTACCTAGCTGATGTAGCTCAAAAAAGATACACTGAGTTAGTAGAAAAGGGTGCTGGTCAAAGTACAGAAGATGTCATTGAAAAATCTGAAATTTCCCAAGCTTTAGAGCAAATGTCTAAAAGCGGCCTTGTTGGTGCTAGCGGAGCGGCTAAAATAAAGGATATGTTCGGTACAATGGAGCTTATTGATAATTTACAAAAGGGGGATAGCCCTGCCTTTAGGAATCTATCAGAAAACCCTTACCTTAGGTCTATTACTGAAGCTTATAAAGACATACCAGTATTTACTGAATTTGAGGATTTGGAGGCTTGGCGTTCTCAAGGAAACGAAGGGCCAGTAATCCTTAACGGTCGTAGGTATTTGGTTAAACAGGAAGGTAATTAAAATGGGTGAAACCCAAGAACTTCCTAGCTGGCTTACACCTATTGAGGATACTACAACTGAACCTACAGAAGAGTTACCCAGTTGGTTGACTCCTGTTGAGGACTCTGAGCCTGTTATTGATGAAAGTTTACCTAGCTGGTTGACCCCTGTTGGCCCTAAACCTTCTTCTTCTGACGCTTCTAGCGAGGCCTATGAGTATAAACTACCCGAAGCTGGTAGTTATTCACAATCTGAACTTTCCAGTGATGATGATTTATATAGACCTATACTAGACTTTATGGAGTTGAGGTACGGGTTACAAGCTGTTGAAAATAAGGATAAATCTGAAATTGTAGATATGTTCCTGAACAACAGACGAGGCAATGCCTTCGGTAACTCTATAAGTGCTGTTGGTGAGGCAGACTTTCTTTATGGTATTAAAGATGACCAGAAGAAGTTAGCGGTAGTTGGCCGCGCCTATAATGTCTATGAGAACATGGCTACTATCTTCAACAGCGAAACTACTTGGGCTGAAACAGGTGGTGTAATATCTGATGCGGTATGGTATGCCCTTGCAGACCCAGTGAATCTATTAGGTGGTTTTATAGGTAAGGCTGTAGGTGGTACAGCTACTAGGGCGGGTGTAAAGACACTTAATAAGGTCGCTACAGAGGCTATGCTGAAAGAGTTAGGTAAGGGTGCTGTAACTAAAACTACACAGAAAGCAGCTAATAAAGCTTATAGAGCCGCTGCAAATGTTGCAAAGAAAAAGGCCTCTGTTGAGTTATCTAATACTGCTGCTAAACTTGCTGCTACTAAAGGTTTTAATCGTGTAATTACCAAAGCTGGTCTCAAGGAGGTGGGTGCTGCTACATTAGTAGAGTCGATAGCTACTACTGGTACTGAGTGGCTTTACCAGCGAAGCTTGGTGGACACAGGTGTTCAGGAAGAGGCTAACCCTTACGCTTTAGGTTTAGCCGCTTTGTCTGCACTCACTATGGGTGGTCTTCAGGCTGGACGTGTGGCTTACAGGGGTTCTTCTAATACTGCGTTAGTCTCTGAGGTTGTTAAATCAGGAACTCCAGCAGATGTAGCTAAACAACTTGAGGAATCTATAAATAATTACTACAAAGAAGGTGCGCCTTCTTCGTCCTCTTGGTCCGAAAAGGTAAAGGGAGGTGTAGAACTCGAGGCCAAGGATACCGAGTTCTTTATTGAGCTTCTACTAGGGCGTACAGCAAAGGAAAGCTCTGAAGCTAAAGGTCCAGTTAAACCTAAACTTATAGAAGCTAGAGGCCCTGAAGGGTATATTGAGGGTCATGCTAAACGGGCTTTAGACACTAGACTCAAAGCTCAAGAAAACACTTATGAGTCAAACGTAGGTAGCTCTAAGGTTACTGGTTACTTTAAGAAACCTGTAGCACTAGACCCTAAAGCTCTTAAGGATATTAAAGGGGCTATGGGTGAGGAGGCCTTTAGGGACTCTGGCTCTAAGTTGAAGCGTTTAGAAGAGTCTATAGCTAAAGAAGGTTACAAACCAGACCCTATTCTTATACATGTAAGAGATGACGGTGTACCTTTCGTGGTTGAAGGTAATCATAGACTAGCTGAAGCAGTTAAGTCTGGTCGTGAATCAATAGACGTTGAGGTTTCTTACGTGGCTGGTGGTCAGGATGCTAAAGGTATCCTAAACCCAGATAACCTACCTCTAGCAGGTAAGTCAACCAAGGCTGTCGAAGAGGGTGAGGTTCTATTTAAAGGTCTAAGTTCTATTCTGCTTGAAAACGGTTTATTCTACTCTAAGAGGACTGATCTAGAAGACGATAATATCTCTAACTGGGTTGCAGACTTCATAAAGGAAATGGATGACGATTCTGTAAGAGGAATAATAAAGGCTTACAATAAAGGTTCTGAGGCACCTATCAAGGGCTTAAGTGAAATTACCTCTGAAGAGTTTTCTAGAATCTTTGCAAAAAAGATGAATCAGGGTGGTAAAACCCTTAACGCACTAAGGCAAGTAGCGGGTCAGGTTGGAGTTGACCTTAAAGACTTAAATATAGAGTCCTTCTTAGAGGCTGCTATGGGACTTAAGTTACTTGAGACGCCACCTACTCGATTTGAGAAGTGGGGTGGTTCAGTAGGTTCTAACATAGCTAAACTACAAAACAATATGATTAAGTCTCTTGTTTCACACCCTTCTACGTCTTGGTTAAACGTAGTTGGTTGGGGAGCGTCCTCTGGTCTGGGCAGTGCTAACGATATGGTTAATGCTTTATTCTATGCATCAAGGGGTACATTGGAAAAGCTTACGTCTATGGGTGACTCCTCTAATAGCTTCCATATAGCACAGTCTCTTGTTAAGGCAAACGCACAACGTGTTAGGTTCTTAGTAGACTCTGACATGACTAAAGAAGCCTTTATATCTGCACTCCTTAAGAATACTGGGGCTATGGAGACTTTAAGTAAGGTTCAGTCAGGTGGTGTTCAGATATCCAGCGGTATCAAAGAGTTATCAAAGATGTCACCAGCCAATCGTAAGTTCTGGCAGAAGTTTGAAGGTGCTGTAGACGTAATTCAGGCTGTAACCTTTGTTGATGCTCAAGACTTATTTACCAAGTCTCAAGAATACATGTTTCAAATGGATAAGGCTTTAAGAGTTACTTTTAAGAAAGGTTACTCTGAGTTTTACAATGATCCCGGCGCTGTGCAAGCTATGGCTACAAAGGAATACAGGCTAATAGAGGCTGCTGCTGTAAATAAGACTATGGAGCACACCTTTGCTAAGTCATACAAGGGTTCAGGCCCCCTAGGTGAGGTCGCTGGTGTAATCGAAGATGTTAGAAATATACCTTTACTCGGTGCTCTTATACCTTTTGGTAGGTTCTTTAACAACACAATAGACTTTATGATAAAGAACAGCCCATTAAGTCTTGCTGCTAAGCTAGGTGGTCTGTATGAGGACGTACCTGTTCAGGAGTTAGTAATACGTAGTGCCGTGGCTCTAGGTCTGGTCTATACCTTTTCTAAAGAGGAAGATGAAAAGCGTCGTCAAGGTTTGGGCTTGTATGAGGTGGTTGATAACTCGACTGGTGCTGTCCGTAGCTTACAGTACGACTACCCTCTGTCTCTGTTTCAAGCTGCTGGTAGGGTTATGTCTTATAAGCAAGCTGGAGAAGAGGTGCCTGATGAGATAGCTGAACAAATCATACGTGACTTCTTTGGTGGCTCGTTGACACGAAATCTATCCAAGTCAGGTGACGTTATGATTGATGCTGTATCTTCTTTAGTGAAGATGGAACTGGAAGAGGCTGGTGCTTCAGCTTCTAAGTCTTTAGGTTCAGTTACCTCTCAGTACATATCAGCCTCTACACGATTCCTAGAACCTATAAATGAACTGATAGGCCTTGCAGCCCCCGACTCTGTTGAGAGACGTAAGGAGCTAAATGTTGATATAGGGATTAAGAAGCAACTAAAAGATTCACTTAGGTATATTAATAATATAGCTGACCTATTTACTGGAAAAGCTTCATCAATACTAAAACAATCTTCTGCTGAAGGTTCTAAGAGACCTCAAGCAACTAAGCAGATGGGTGTTCGCCTATCTTCACATACAGATACTCTTAGGGTCATGCATATGATGGGGTACGAAGGCTGGACCCTTAATGCCTCTGCTGCTGTAAATAATATCACACCTCTAGCTGGTAACAAGTACCAAAAGATATTCCACTCCTTTATAGAAGTAGAAGCTTCTAAACTGTTGGATAATAAAGAATTTAGGAATGCCACTACCGATACTCAAAGAGGTATGTGGGAGGATGCAGTTGAAAGAGTTAAGGCTGTATCTCAAAATGCCCTAACACTGGGAGAAAAACCCGAAGAGAACTTGAGTCTTCAGTTCGACATTACTAATAAATACTCTGCTGACTCGATACAGGAGGGCTTAGAAGACTTGGAGATTGAAGGTGACGTATACGAATTAAATAGTAATACCTTAATTATCCTTGAGGGTTATCTTAGGAATAAAGATACTTTGGAGGAGTTAAGTAGGTCACCCGGACTCTACAGATAAGAAAAGACCCCCAACCTTTCGGAAGGGGGCCTAATAGTTTGCTACTTGTTATCTTTGAGCATTAAGTCTGCATACTTATATGCTTGCTCTATGAGTTCTTCCGCTCTGTTGTGACTAGGGTTAGATAGTAGACCTGCTAACGCTGATGCTGCCATCTGGTTCCTTAGTTGGGAGAGAGACAACGTAGGTTCCTCAACCCTAGTACTCTTATTACGCTTAAATGCTTCAGCCTCTTGTTCAAGCTTAGACTTGGCAGGAGGCTTTCTTCGTTTAAGCGTAGGCTTCTTAGTGTTTCCTTCTGCCATTGGTACCCCTCTATTGTTTCTTATTAGAGTCAGTATAGCATAATAGTAGGTATTTGTCAAGTACTAAGTAGCGTCCCAGACTTCATCTACTATCTTATGTTTCTTAGCTTCAGCAGGGGATAGCCATACGTCACTCTGACAGAGTAGATGCTTACGTATATAAGCTTCTGTCTTACCTGTACACTTGATGTAGTGATCTAGCATACGTTGTGTAGCAAACTCAAACTCCTTAATCTTAGCAAAGAGTTCGTGTTCTTTACCTTGTGATCCCCAAGCGTACTGATGTGACATGATAGAGGAGTTGGACATAGCAACCCGTTTATCACCTGACATTAGTAGTAGACAACCACAGGAAGCCGCTAGACCGTCTGCAATAGTAGTCACAGGGATACTGGACATGTTGATAGCGTTGATTAGAGGGAAGGCCCAGTGGACTGCTCCACCGGGACTGTTGATGTAAAGATTGATTGACTTAGGCTTGTGTGCTTTATCCATCAAGTTGTACTCTTGAATAGATGCGACTACAGGAAAGATTGTATCCTTATCAAACTTGTCGTTTACCCAGAGTGTACCTGCCTCCCTCAGATACACCCCCGGAGCTTTAATTGCCTCCTCCTTCACTGATTCTGTTTTGTTTGCTTTTACTGATTTAACCATTATCAATCCATTAATCCCAGTGCTTCTTGATTAGACAGGGTTCGCATTGGGGTCCACTTTACTTTACCTTTGTCTGAGACACCCCATACGGTAATGATACCGTCAGAGTAGATACCGTCACGGAACAGTGTTTGCTCTGCTTTACGTCGAGGTATTATCTCGTCTGGCTTAGACCAGTTCATTATCTGATCTGCTGCCTTGTCTGGGTTACCTCCGTTAAAGGTCTTAACCCAAGTAGCTGTTGAGATAGAACCCGTGTTGTAATGGAAGCTAACTGCTGCATCGAACTGGTGTTGGGATAGGCTTGACTTAAAAGCCTTACTTACGTCAGCCTCATACTTCTTTAGGTCATCCCTGAATATATCGAAGATAAACATCAACTCATCATCTAGTGTTGCTGGTGTACCTCGATCCATATTGGAAGGGTCAGGAGCACCTGCTGCGGCTGTATGTCCGATACCGTATGTCCAGACACCTACAGAGTCCTTGTAAGGACCGGGTACGATACCTTCGTGTTGAATTAGTGCGCAAATGCCTTTGTCTGAAGTTCTCATTGTGTAGCTTCCTTTTCTAGTGTGTTCCTAAGTTCGCTGGATGCGTCTGCTAGTTGAATCATTAAGTATGCTATGTAACCATAACGGTCATCATGTTTAACCATATGTTCACCATATAAGTTCTTCTTGATGTAGTTCATGTTAGCTTCATAGGCACTATGCTTGTTCATGATAATGCAGTAGTTGGTGGTGTACTTTGTCTCACTCATTTACCTATCTCCTTTTCAAACTCTCTTAGACGTTTGTATACTGACAGTAGACTGATCACTTGAGGCCATGCTTTGAGTATAAACTGCATTGAACCCTCGACCCTACCAAAGGCCCTTACGATCTGTTGCATTACTCCTAGTGTTATTGTACCTCCCACTATTGCTGGTGCTAGGAATATGTAGGCTGTTAGTACATTAGCCTGTAAGTAAGCCATACGTACTACATTGAACTTCAGGTATTGTATGTAGCTTTTGAAGTGTATAGAGCGTACATAATCGAATAACTCCGATAGTTCCTTTGGTCGTACAATCCTACCATCCTCGTAGTGTACGAGTACCTTACGGTAGGCTGCTTCCCGCTTCTGTATGTCGTATTCAATACCTACTAGACGTAGTAAGTATCCAGTGACCACCAAGATGATAGTACCTAGTACAGCCCAAAGCAATGCTCCAGTAGCTAAGCCATATGACCACTCACCAAAGAACATGATGGGAAGACCAGCCCCTAGTAGAAGTAGTATAGGGAAGAACTCGAATAGAACCATAAAGGCTTCTATAAGAGATACACCTAATGACTCTACGATGCGGCTGAAGCGTATTGTATCTTCTTGTACACGTTGACTAGCTCCTTCTATGTGGCTAACTTTGCTGTAGAAGCTGTGGTAGTAGTCAACCATAGATGTGCGCCACCTGAACAGGAAGTGTGACGTGAAGAAAGTACCTAACAAACCTAACGTGACCCATAGTGCCGCTAGTTTACCGAAGGAGGCCAGCCCTCCCCAGTATTGCGTCATAGTAATAGAGTTGGGTGAAGATAAGGCTGTCTGTATCATATCGTAGAACGAACCAAACCAGCTATTGATAGCTACGTCTACTTTAACTTGTAGGTATAACAGACTGATTATTAGGAGAGAACCGCCCCAAGACCAAAGAACCCAGTCTTTTGTTTTGAAGAACTTCCACATATTAACCTCCTTTTTCTATAGTTTTACTTAGGAAGTGCATACGAACAGGACCAGCAATACGCTCTAAAAACCAATCGTCAGGTATCTCTAGTATTTCTGAGAAGTCTACACCTTCTTTAATCTCAAACATTGCCAAGTCTTCTTCTGAATACATAAGTAAGAATGTATCCTTGTTAGTCAATGCACCTATCAGGTATTGTAGTTGAGCAATGTAACCTGTGTTATAGAAGTAGATACCAGTGATTGAACCAAGTAGTTGCCCATTCTTTAGTGCCTCATTAGACTCTAGCTTCTTGTCTAACCAAGCTACATGAAAACCTAACACTCCGTTTATGATCTTAGTGTCACCCGCCATGAATGCTATCGCACACGCTGACAAACATAGAGTACCTTTAGGAACCTCTACTGTAAGGCCCTTATCTTTGATTGTATAACCTAATCTAAAGCCTTCTATAGCGTCTCCGCCTTTAGAACTTAAGGTAATACGCTTTGTGTCCGGGTGGTCCTTTAAGGCCTTCTGTAACTTCTTTGAGTCACCTCTTACTACATCACCTGAGTAGTGTAGAGTTTTAGTCTCTGGCTTATGGATAACTACTCCCGCGCTTGCTATCGGTGCCTGTAAGGTTAGTCCAAGTAAGACGCTTACCGTTAATGCTAGTCTTTTCATTAAGTAATTCCTTTTGCTCTTTAATCAGTTCCGCTAAATACCATTGTGCCTTTTCTAGGTCTTGTACTAATTTACCTTTATATTTATGTCGATGTAGGTATTTCTTAATGTTACCCTCTAGGTATCCTAAGAAGGCTTCACTAGACATATTGTCACGCAGATAGTCAATACACTCTATAGAACCATTCCCGTAATGTTTAGGATTGTTTACTTCATCGTTCATTATAGTCTCCTGTTAAATATAAAGGGGAGACCGAAGCCTCCCCGTAAGTATAGCACAGTGAAGTTTAGTTGTCAAG
>ERZ1048686.2465-NODE-2465-length-12723-cov-4.737686_pt1 | contig 12723 bp, 9 predicted proteins | sample MGYA00383099_ERZ1048686 | MGnify/ENA primary metagenome ERZ1048686 (study PRJEB29581, sample SAMEA5548369) | metagenome | biome: marine; feature: coastal; material: water | depth 25 m | study: Short-term variability in the microbial, nano- and picoplankton... | reverse complement strand
CCTGACTCCATACATCGACATTTTGATCGGTATCGATCAAAACCATACCAGGGATCATTGATGCATGCGGTAGGCCCGCTCAAAAGATATGTATTTCCTGTATGACCCGGTGGTTTGAGTTTAGTTGATATCAACCTTTCCTCCCTGAATGACATGTATTTTCCTGAGCGCATTCGAGGGAAAGGATATGGATTGTTCGTCGCCATTGGGCCATTGAATCCACAACCATTCTGCACCTTTCACCGGCGGCATGATGATTCCATTGCCACTGTGCCCGCTTTGTCCATCATCAAACTGAATGGAATGCGCAGGCTGCGATATTTCTCCCCGAACCTGAATTTTGGCACCGACGGCTGACGAGGTATTCAGACCTTTGGGCTCGCAGGTCAACCTCCATCCCTTTCGGGTTGACTGACCATGGAAGAGACGAACCATGTCATTGGCATGCACCCAGAGGTCAGGCCGGGCATCACCATTGGCATCACCAACCCAGACAGCAGAATGCATTGAAGTTAGATCAATACCTGATTCTCCTGAGGTTAACGCGGTAAAAGTTCCATCACCCTTACCTCGCAGAACAAGTCCCGTTCCCGCATCAATGACACCCATCTGTTCAGGGCCATCCAAGTCGTTCTGGCAAAGGAATAGGTCCATGTTCCCATCAAGATCAAAATCGCAGGCAACCAGATCATTGATGACGGACCATTGAGCTGCCGCAGGAAGAGATGTTGCTTTGAATTTGTTTCCATGATTGATGAATAGCATGGAATCGAGTGTCGATATCTCCACATGCTTTAATGGCAGGCTAAGCTTCTCGAACATTTCATTCACACTGTCTTTAGCAAAGGACCCATGCGTCTGGTAGACATTCCTGATCAATGGAAAAACTTTCTCTGTGCGTCCCAAACCGTCTATTGGAAACCATGTTTTTCTTTTCTCGTCATACCAGGCTTCCATACCTTCAAGTATGCCATCTGCATTGGCATCACCAAAATAATGACGCACCGCATGATGAAGATACTTTTGATATCTTGTATTTTTCCCCCAATTGGCAGCAACAAAATCTAAGTCTCCATCATTGTCGGCATCAAAAACAGCCACCGCATTCCACCACCCTTTGTATGACGACAGACCGGATGCATCCGTCTGTTCAACAAGTAAGCCTTTGTTGTTTTTAAAATAACGAACGGGTGCCCATTCGGAAGCGACAATCAAATCCACCCATCCATCGCCATCGAAATCAGCAAAGGCACTGTCATGCACATTTCCGATATCATCCGGGATATCGGAGACAGTTCCTTCTGAAAACCCGTCCTTGTTTCCATAAAGCAGCTGACTATCTCCAGACAAGGGGTAGCTGGGGGGCATCGGGGGCATGCCGACGAAAGCATCCAGGTAACCGTCTCGATTCACATCGGCAAGGGCAAAGGGTGCACTTTTTGTAAAAAGGCCCCTGACCTGAGCATGCTGTGAAATTTCAGCCATGGAGCCGAATACCAGATCCGCTCTACCGCTTGCATCGCTCCGCGCTCTGGCTTCATATAACAATGGTGCATTCTGTAGTCCCTGAGACATGACCTTGTTCGATCCACTCAGTATCAGTGTATCTTTCAACTGAGCCTGATCCATTTGAACGGCTGCTCTGATCGTCTGACGTGTGATTGCGCGATTGATCGCAGGCTGCCATTCCCAATCAATTCCGACTGGCGAAAGACCCGGAGGACTTGGATTGGATTCCTTCTCCACGAACAAGGGATTGTTGGCAGATGTTTTGTTTTGATCTGGTATCGGCCGGGAAATCGCAGCCGCAGAGCCTGCTGCAATTTCGTAAATTCTGCCCGCCTTGATTCCATTTATTTGTGAAAATGACCCGTCAGGCCATCGAACTTGAATGACACCCGAATCGTAACCGACAGGAAAGGCAAAGGTCTTGATATTTTGATCGTCGGACAAGAACCGACCACCTGCGATCATTTCCCTGCTGTCTTTCGTCGTTGAAGTTCGAAATGCAATACGCGCTCCGATCCCTGAAGTATTTTTTCCCTGACCCCTGAGCTTGACCGCAATGCGCGGCTCTGAAGCCGTGTTCCGGTAGACCAAGGGCGCGCCATTCAAACAATTGACGACAATATCCAGATCGCCATCGTTATCCAGATCGCCAAGGGCAAGGCTATTTGAAACGGCGGTGTGGTTGAATCCCCACTTGTCACCCGTCGATTCGAAATACAGGTTACCCATATTTTTGAATGCGACATTGGGTGTTTTGAGAACGGGGTATTGCGGACCTGATTTCCGTTTGGCACCTGAAGGAGCCGACTTTCGTCGCTCAAATGTATCCATGTCCTGGGTGTCCATGATATGTCCATTACAGATGAGAACATCATCCCACCCATCCAGATCCACATCCAAAAAAGCCAGTGCCCAGGCCCAGTCACCTGCGTCCAGGCCCGCAAATCTTGCAATTTCTGCATATGTTCCATTGCCTCGATTGATTTGAAGTGTGTTGCGTCGAACCTGAAGTGTATTCTGGTCCAATGCCGTGAGATGAGTTTGATCCGGACTCATGATAGACATTTGCGTCATCCTCAAATGATGAAAGCGACTTAACATATCGACCGTCATCAAGTCATCCCATCCGTCACGGTTTAGATCCGCCACATCAATGGCCATGGAATAATGGCTACTCAGTGGCATGACTTCTGGCGAAATTAATTTGAATCGTCCTTTCCCCTGATTCATCCATGCACGATCGGCAGCCTGAAAATCGTTGGAAACATAAATATCGGTCAAACCATCTTGATCCAGATCCTGCATTCGAACGCTCAAACTCATATCCCATAAGTCGTCCTTCAATGGTTTGCCGTTAAAATCAACGAAACGCCCATCTGTCCACGACGCTTTGTCGAAGCCTCCACCCTTGGTCTGAAGCAATAGATGGTTGGGCTCACCCTGCTCGATCAATTCACCCCCGATGATCTTGATACGATTACGCCAGCGACCTGTAACCATCGGTCGACCACGAACCGTTTTGACATTGATGGAAGCACCACTTCGCATGGTGTTTTCACCATAGTTTGCCACAAATAAATCAAGAAGATGATCCCCATTCACATCTCCCAGAGCCATGGAGTTGGGACCGGTCCTCGACAGGAATGCTTTTGGCGTTGCATGCCTGAAGGTTCCTTGGCCGCTATTCAACCACAGGCGCGTACCGGTTCCATTGAGATTGACCAGAAGATCCAAGTCACCGTCACCATCGAGATCTTCCAGCATGGCACCGGTAGCCAGACTCCGAGTCAGACGAATGCCGGAGCGTTCTGTATGATCAATGAACTTCCAGTCGCCTTGGTTGAGGTAAAGTCGGCAAGTACCGGTCAGCGAAGCCAGGAATATATCACAGAACCCATCTGCGTTGACATCACCCAGAGCGACACCCGCACCATTGGCGAGATTGTGGTTGAGTCTGAAAATGGGATCTGCCAATTCGGTGACAAAATCAATACCCAACTGCTTCCCATCCATTAATTCAAAGCCGGGCTCGCCGCTGCCTGCGGGTGCCAGATCTGCAACACGGCCGGAGGGAAGGTTGGACCAAGTCAGCGAATGCTGGGCTGAGCCCTGAGGTATGCCGTTCAGTAGACAAAAGAGTAGGGTCGATGCAAGACGACATCGATTTAAAATGTGCACACCAAAAACCTCCAGAAAGATGATTTCAATTTAGGAATGGAATCTTTGGATCGAACGTTCACAATTCTGGAAAGGCAGCTTCTAAATCTAGAGAGTCTCCAAGGGATCGCTGCATGGAGAGGAGCTGGCGATACATACGTTTCATCAAACGTTGCTGTTTGGGCTTTCCAGCGAGGTCATTCATCTCCAGAGGATCGTTTTTGAGGTTGTAAAGGCGTGCTTTGCTGATTTTTGGATAGAGTATGAGTTTACGTTCGTTCATGACAATGGACCTTTGCAACCCAAGGTAAGCTCCATAAACAGATCCGTAAGGTGAAGCGGTGGTGGTTCCTGTAAGCAATGGCATGATGCTGTGGAAATCGACGTGGTCGGGCTTTTCAACGCCTGCAAGATCCAGTGAGGTAGCCATGACATCCTGCAGGTAAATCGGTGCGCTGATTTTTGCATTGCTTTTGATCCCCGGGCCCACGGCCATGAAAGGCACGCGTGTGCTGTGATCATACAGATTCTGTTTTCCAAACAATCCATGATGTCCCACTGCAAGACCATGATCTGCCGTAAAAAAGATGTGGGTGTTCTCGGCCTGACCTGATGCATCCAGAGCATCCAGGATACGCCCAATTTGTTCATCCATGTGCGTGATGATCGCGTAGTATTCCTGACGATGCACTTTCACCGCATGTTCGGTGCGTGGGAATGGCCCCAATTTTTCGTCTCGAAGCTTTGCACTGCAACCGATGTCATCCTTATAGGGATACTCCGACATGAAGTTATCAGGGATTTTGATGCGATCCAGTGGGTAACGATCGACATATTCTTTGGGTGCCTGCCGCGGATCATGTGGGGCATTGAAAGCCAGATACATGAAAAAGGGGCGAGCATCTTTTTTGGCATCCTCAATAAAATCAACGCCATGATCCCCTACAACTTCGCTCCAATGCTTGCCACCCTTCCAGAATCCTTCAAATTTGGGATCGTAGGGACTCCAGGGATCAGCTTGATCAGGCAGAGGTCGGTTGTAGCCTTCAGGTGTTTGATTGGGCATGCCTCCACGTACGTCTCTGGCAACATCAAAGGCCTTTTCAGCATTGGCACGTACATGCCATTTGCCGGTAAAATATGTTTTGTAACCCGCAGCCTTCATATGCTCTGACCAGAACCGCCCGGCTTCACGTTCCTGTTCCGTTTTGTTATACACCTTGTTGGCACTCCAGATAAACCGACCGGTGTTCAGCATTGTTCTTGAAGCCACACACACGGCTCCACTCCATGAACCCATATTATAGGCATGGGTAAACGTAGTACCTCCATGAACCAACCTGTCCAGGTTGGGGGTTTCAATATCCGTGTGTTCCAAAGCACGAATGGTTTCGAAACATTGATCGTCTGCAAACAGAAAAAGAATGTTCGGTTTCTCAGCTGCCTGCAGAAAAGTCCAGGTAGATGTCAGGACGACAAAAATACTCATGAACAAGTTTGAACGTCGAATTTCGGCAAATGGAGGCATGTGGATTTTATAGCCAATGAAAGGCAAGCTTGCAAGCGCACATGATAAGTTACAGAGAGGCCACTTTTACTGATTCAATCGGGAAAGCGTGACCTTTTTTTGCGCGAACAGGATTAAGCATTGGTTTTATCTATCCCATCGCTGATACATCTGTCCCGGTAACCTCTTGACAAGTCGCTTCATTTCCATCCCCATCAAAACAACGGAGACTTTCGCTGCGGAAAGTTGGCTCCCGCGAATCAGTGCGTCCAGATGCGTTTCCGTCGCTTCCAACAACTTCCATAGGATCGTCTCTTCGTCAGAAAGTGGTATGCTTGGAGGAGTCACATTAGCTTCATTTTCGGGAGTGATTGAAGGAGGAAAGAGGTATTCAAATTCGCTGAGAATATCCTCGGCGCTTTCACATAGTTTGGCCCCGTTTTTAATCAAGGCGTGACAGCCTTTGCTGCGTGGCGAATCGATCCTTCCAGGCAAGGCAAATACCTGCCGACCATAGTCAACAGCCATATTGGCCGTGATGAGTGCTCCACTGGTCCGGTTCGCCTCCACAACCATGGTTCCAAGCGTCATTCCGGCAACAATGCGATTGCGAATTGGAAATGTCTGTCGATCGGCTTTTCTACGAAAAGGAAATTGCGTCATCACCACCCCCTGCTCCGCTATCTGATCAAATAATGCTATATTTTCTGATGGATAAACGATGTCCAACCCACTTCCAATCACAGCAATCGTTCTGCCCCCCGCTCGCAGACAACCCAAGTGGGCAGCCGTATCAATACCGCGCGCACCACCGCTGACCACAGTCACTCCGGCCTGCGCTATTTGGTACGCCAGACGTCGTGCCGATTCCACACCATAGGAAGTGGTCATTCTAGATCCCACCATGGCTATCCCGTGATGATCACGCTCTTCTAAAAGACCTCTGAGATATAGTACCATCGGTGGATCATAAATTTCCCTGAGCGATGGTGGATAAAGCGAGTCCTGTTGGGTGACTACGGAACACCCATAGTCCTGTATGCGATTCAATTCGGCAACCAAATCCACCTGATTCTCCCAATCGGAGAGACACGCTGCAGTGTCTCTGCCGATCCCTTCCACACGAAGCAACTGATCGCTTGAAGCCTTTAAAATCGATTCCGGATTCTCAAAATATCCGAGCAAATGCCGTAACCTTACCGGCCCGACCTTTCCGATCATATTCAGTGCAATATAAGCCTCAGTGGAAGTCATGGTCGGTTTCCATAAAAACTTCTCGACCACAAACAATCAACGCTTATCCAACGTTACCAATATTTTATGCACGCAATCATTTGTCGTGTTTTCAGAATTACAGGACCTGTTTCTTTGCAATTGATCGCAAAGGGCCTAATCTGGTTGCTGATGGAAGCAGCTTTTAAGGAATGGCGTGTCGTGGTGGACGCTCTTGGTCGAGGAGACCAGATCGTGATCATGCGCAAGGGTGGTATTGATGAGGGAGAGAACGGGTTTGAAATCAAACATCATCAGTTTTGGCTGTTCCCAACTCTGTTTCATCAACAAAAGGACTTTGTTATTCCAATCGCGGCTCGCCACATGACGCTCCATCCGGACGACCCCATCATACCCATCCAATATCACTGTGAAGTAGTCGCCCATTATGAACTCACTCAATTGGAACAGATCAAAAAAATACGTGGCCAGCACGTCTGGAAAGATGAGGTTCTGATTCAAAGAATGTCTTCAGGTGACAACCATCAACTCCACGCATTACTGGTCCGGGTCTCCAAGTTGCCTCATGCCGTCGAGATCCCGTTGGATGAAAATTATGGAGGTTGCCGCTCCTGGATCCGGTTGAAGGAAAATCTGGATTCAAGCAACTGCACCCCCATTCTGGACCAGGATCATTTTACTAAAAAGATACAAGCGTTCAAAAATTCAATCGCATGAAAACAAAGCCCAGCATGGTACTGGCCTCCGAATCGGCCAGAAGGAAACAATTACTGGCGCGAGGCGGCTGGACCTTCCGTTCTGTTGTATCCAACGCAACCGAGTGTGCGCCCACACATTTGACCCCTGCTGAAATTGCAAAAACCAATGCACATCTCAAGGCCTCAAGCGTTTCAAAAAAACATCCAGAAGCGCTGATCATTGGAGCAGACACGGTCGTCGCGTTGAAAGCAAAGACCTACGGAAAACCCAGAGACCTTCAAGAAGCGTTCACTTTTCTAAAACAACTTTCCGGAAAAACGCATGAAGTCAGCACCGGCGTCTGCCTGATCACACAAAAGCCTTCTAAAATGCGTGCATTCGCAGTCACCACACAAGTCGGCATACAGCCTCTGAAAGACGATGTCATACGCGAATACCTGTCCATGATCAATCCGCTCGACAAAGCGGGCGCCTATGCAATTCAGGAACATGGAGAATGGATCATCGGCGAAATATATGGCTCCTACACCAACGTCGTGGGCTTACCCATGGAACGCCTGAAAGAAGAACTGAACCAATGGTGAGCAGGTTCCGGAGCGATGGGATCATACTTACCCACAGATTTTCCAATTGGGAAAGGACTGGAACAACCAATCGAATGACTGAGTCTGTCAATGGTCACAAGATTGTTATCCACTCCCTCACCATTTGAGCCATTGCTTTTTGGTCAACATGCATACTCGGCTTTGAAGACCGGAGCAGTGGATGATAATAAATCTGTTCTCCCATGCATACAAAGAGAACTATCTTTTGCTCTATTCGCTACTTGTCACATGGGGCTCGTGATCCCGATTCCAACGACGAGCAACTCGTTCTTTTCCTGCGCGACCTTCAACAAGCTGAGCAATCATTTCGGTGCGGGGAAGGGCTTGGACGTGTCCATCGGCAAACAGGATGTTGGCACGGTTGTTGTGAATTTCCAGAGGCCATTGCCTTTCCGCATACATCCCAATAAATCCGCTCCAGTCTCTATCACCCTTCTTCTCAAGATCCCAATTACTGTCACCGATGGCAATCATGTCTGTGGGAGCCCTCACGGTAGCTTCTTTTGCACCTCCATAGACGGGGTCCCCTTTGTAAACACCAAGACCCGTATTTGGAACCTGCCCTGCCCAGCCGCCCCAGACGTTGTAACCGTAACTCATGAAACTTGAACCTCCGGGACGTAGCCGCATTTCATCTGCCAGATATCCATCACTCGCGGGTAAGCCACTGCCAAATTCAACTTTCCACTGAGCCTCCAGCGGGGCACTGGGGCATTTGAATAACTCAACATTATCCCCCATTCCAATGTAATTACGCAGCAAAGCAGGCCAGATCCAGGCGTTTGCCGTATCGCGGTTGATACCCACCGGGTATCGCCCGTTGTCGTCTGTGTAAGCAATCATGGCAATGCCCATCTGGCGCAAATTACTCATGCATTTGATCCCCTTGGCTTTTGCTTTCGCCTTGCTCAAGGCTGGCAACAGCATTCCCGCAAGGATTGCAATAATGGCAATCACAACCAATAGCTCGATCAGCGTAAATCCGCTTCTGAATCGCAATTTTCGTTCATTTCCAGCTATGGTATTCATGATCATATAATAATCTAAAGTTTGCCAGGTGACCTTAACCCCTCGCCATCCACCTTAGTCAATGAATCGCCTAGATCAGTTCGCATGTCGTCAGCCAAGTCCTGCATTTTTTTCAAAACCTCGGGGTAATCATCTTTGACATCCGTTGTTTCCCCGATGTCTCTGGAGAGATCAAACAGTGCCAGACCAATGTTGTCCTGTGAGTAGTCGGTTGGGATTCCATCAGTGCCTCCGGGACGTCCTGCCATCGTCCGGTATCTATGGGGAAAGTGAAGCTTCCATTTGCCCATGCGCATTGCCTGAAGTTCTCGTCCATAATACATGAAGTAGGCTTCCTGAGGACTTGTAGCTCCCGGAATCCCTTTGAGTAGCGGCATGATATCTTTACCATCAATCTTGTGGTTGGGCAGTTGGGCTCCAATCAAATTGGAAACGGTGGGCAGGATATCAATGGTCATCGCAGGCTCCTTGCAGATCGTCCCTGCTGGAATGGTTCCGGGCCACCAGACAATCGCTGATTCACGACAACCCCCTTCAAACATGGTTCCTTTGCCTTCACGCAGAGGGCCGGCCGATCCAGCATGATCTCCGTAACTGAGCCATGGTCCGTTGTCCGACGTGAAAATCACGAGCGTATTTTTTTCCAGTTGGTTCTTTCTCAGGGCTTGCAAAATCTGTCCAACCGACCAATCGACTTCCATCATCACATCCCCGAACAGACCACGTTTGCTTTTTCCTTTGAATTTTTCGGATACATAAAGGGGCACGTGCACCATTGAATGAGGCACATACAGAAAAAAGGGCTGATCTTTGTTGCGTTCAATGAACTTTACCGCACGCTCGGTATACTGTGTTGTCAACTGCTCTTGATCTTTGGGTGTCACCTTGGAATTGATAGTGGCATTCTTCTCGATCAAAGGGAGGTGAGGCCAGCGCTTGAGGCGCTCTTCCATGGAAAGATGACGAACACCCGGATGGTAGGGCCACATGTCATTCGAATATGGCAATCCAAAGTAGTCGTCGAATCCATGCTGCATGGGCAGGAATTTCTTGTGATGACCCAGGTGCCATTTCCCATAGGCAGCAGTCGCATACCCCTTCTGCTTGCATATCTCAGCGAGGGTAATTTCATTTTCATGAATGCCATGTTTGGCGCCGGGCCCCAATGCCCCCATGATTCCAACGCGCACATTGTAACATCCTGTAAGTAACCCGGCGCGGCTGGCTGAACATACGGCCTGGGTCACATAGAAATCAGTAAACATCCTGCCCTCTTTCGCCATCTGATCAAGATGAGGTGTCTCATATCCTTGGGCACCGAAAGGTCCGATATCTGCGTAGGCCATGTCATCCATGAATATGACCACCACGTTGGGTGATCTCTGGGCAGCGTGGGTTGGTATCAGAATGGATCCCCCTGTGAGGAGAAGGATGAATATCTTCAAAGCCAGTTTTAGAGGGCACAAAGAACCTGCAAGATGATATGCGTTGGTCAGTTTCATGGATTCATATCGAGAATTCCAAAATTGCCTTGCAAAGGCAAGCAGGGAAACGAAGCCGCCGTAAAAAAGCGGGCGCTTTTATTTCACCTTGATTTGTCCGGATGGATCTGTTGGTGTGTGTGCTATGAAATCCCCAGCCTCTCGACTTTGCTTGAGAACACTCCCTTTGAAGCGCGGTGGTTTTACGCTGATCGAGCTACTCGTTGTGATCGCAATCATCGCTATCCTTGCTGGCATGCTGCTTCCCGCTTTGTCCAAGGCAAAAGAAAAGGCAAAACGCACTTCATGCATCAACAACCTGAGACAATTGACTTATGCCGTTACGATGTACGCGGATGATTTCGAAGGCCGGTTCCAACCCACCGACAACATCAATCCACACTGGTATTCAGTGGTGTTCAGGAACACCTACCACGAACAATATAGTGTTCCGCGGGCTTCGTTCTACTGCCCCTCCAACCCCAAATGGGGTCGTGATGATTTCTGGGACTGGCCGGGCGGGCGGGAGTCTGTTTTTGGCTATGTGTATTGGGCGGCCAACAAAGCCTACAATGAAAATAAAGGCTACTACCCGGACAAGAAGATCTTTGATCAGGGTGTCCCTATTTTTGCTCAGAAAAACACCGACAATCCACACTACAAAGTGCTTTGGACAGATATCAATCGAAAGCTCAACGGAAAAGACTGGAAAAGAGCGGGCGATCCAGATCCTTTAATGCGCGGTGTCAACCATTTCGACAGATCGGGAGAAGAACCAGAAGGTTCTAACGAAGGCTATCTGGATGGTCATGTCGAATGGGTCAACGCTCAGAAATTTATTAACAGACCTAAGGTAATCATCGGTTCCCATCACTATTTCTATGGGGGCAAGGATGATGAAATCGCTGCCCGATAACCGAGTGCAGTCGAAGCTTGTCAGGCTTGATTGCCTGTTCCCATTTCTCTGAAAAACATGTAACTCCTGGCCGTTCTACTCACCTCGATAAACACACCGGGCGGTGCAGGTTTCGGCAACGACGACTTCGGTCAGCATGGGTAATTGAGGTGAGAGACGTTTCCAAATCCAAATGGCGATGTTTTCACTGGTGGGATTTGCAAGCCCCTCGACTTCGTTCAGGTAGTAATGATCCAACTTTTCCCACAAAGGACGAAAAGCCTTGGAGATATCGGCATAATCCATCACCCATCCCAACGCAGGATCGCAGGGTCCTTCGACAACTATTTCTGCGCTGAAACTGTGCCCATGCAGTCGTCGACATTTATGATTTTGGGGTAGGTGAGGCAGTAAATGTGCTGCCTCAAACTGAAAGGTTTTTCTTAGTTCCATGATTGATGTCTTAATCTTTTAAATTTCCCAGTCCGTCCAGGTTACCAGATCTGAAAGTGCGGGTCTTCCATCGTGACGCCAACTGAGTGAAGGTTTCTGCATGGACCCGAGAGGACAGATGCGGGTGACTCCCCAGCGGGCAAAGGTCTTGACCATCTCGGGAGATTCGGTTGGCGAGGCAGCCAATCCGACGGTAGACACACTTCCATGAACTTTCTCCAAACCACCGATGGCTCCACGGATATTCTCCACAGATTTCACATAAATAAAACGATGGAGACAGGATAGTTGAAACAGGGGGTCTTCTTCAAAAATAACGGTCCAATCTGTCGATCCTTCACTCTTCCAGCGAACCGTGCCAGGGACATGCGCGGCGCGGATGTCATAGAATGATCGTCGAGTTGTGATCACTGCGGCCTGGCTGGGAGACAGTGGGCCTCGCGGTTGTTCACATTCTCTTTTTTTGAGGTGCTCAGCCAGACGTTCTGCAAATTGAATGGGAGGAAGTTCGGGATTTTGTTCCACATAAATCACATGAGGTGACAAACAACCGAGCTGATTCCAGGCAACAATGTCATCAACAGCCTTGTTCAACAGCGCCCTGACTCCAAACCCCTGAAGAGCCCCCTTGGAGATGTAGCCGACGCTTACCTTGTGTCCGAAACTCAGAAAACGGATTCGCTCCGGCAGGTCCTTGCGGATATGAGAGACCGTCTTGTCAGACCCCATGGCGGTCACCAGATCCGTTTCTGCGTAAACGGCTTCTTCCAACTCCTTGTCCCCCCCCGACCAACCTGCAATTTCAAGACACGCTCCGAGCTTTGGATCTGTATCGTAGATGGAATGAGCAAACATTCTCGGTAGGAAGGTTGCATTGGAAGCACACTTCACAAGCTGCGATGATTTGGCAAGGATACCCAGGATGATATTTGTGAAAACGCCATTAGGTAAAACACCCCCAGTAATGTGCAGCATTAATTCAGGACCAACAGCCATGCTCATTCGTTGACCAGATCGGTCGGATTCATTTGCACATGGCTCATCCAATCTTCGAAGATGCCCCAGATCCTGCTCAACCAGAGCCTGAAGGTTTTCCTCGGAAATTTCTTTCATGAAATCCAATAAACCCTTTTCTAGAATCGCGGCAGGAAAGCC
>ERZ1048686.2462-NODE-2462-length-12732-cov-4.906839_pt1 | contig 12732 bp, 14 predicted proteins | sample MGYA00383099_ERZ1048686 | MGnify/ENA primary metagenome ERZ1048686 (study PRJEB29581, sample SAMEA5548369) | metagenome | biome: marine; feature: coastal; material: water | depth 25 m | study: Short-term variability in the microbial, nano- and picoplankton... | reverse complement strand
GGTATTTAGCCGCGCTATTAACGCAACTTGGGCTGAGTCAATTGCTATCGGAGACGCTCGCCAAAACCGCCCCCGTTGCAGCCATAATTATGAGCATTCTCATTGCGTACGCGGCAGACCTCGATAGTAAAGGTGTAGCTGTAGTGGGGACCATCCCGCAGGGGCTGCCGGCTTTTGCACAACCACATATTAATTGGGAAGTGTTTAACGACTTGATACTTCCGGCATTTCTCATTGCTCTCATAGGGTTCATCGAGTCGGTGTCGGTAGGGCGTACCCTGGGGGCTAAGCGCCGTGAACGTATTGACGCCAATCAAGAACTTATTGGCTTAGGTGCCGCAAACGTCGCCTCTGCATTCTCTGGTGGGTTTCCCGTTACCGGGGGTTTCTCCCGATCAGTTGTCAACTTTGATGCCGGTGCTAAAACCCAAGCGGCCTCTGCATTTACGGCTCTGGGCATTGCAATCGCAGCTTTATTACTAACACCAGCGCTTTACTACCTGCCCAAAGCGACCCTAGCCGCCACTATCGTAATAGCTGTCAGCAGTCTCATTGACTGGAGAATCGTTAGGGACGCCTGGCATTACGATCACGCAGACTTCTTGGCCATTGCGATCACGATATTACTGACTCTGCTGCTGGGCGTTGAGATTGGTGTTATTTCTGGCGTTACTGCCAGTATTGCACTTCATTTGTACAGAACCATGCGTCCTCATTTCGCCATCGTTGGGACCGTGCCGGGCACCGAGCATTATCGAAATATCGACCGTCATGAGGTGCAGACTCACGCCAATATCCTGTCCATTAGGATCGATGAAAGTTTATATTTTGCCAACGCCGCGTTTCTAGAAGAGCTGGTTGACACCGAACTCGAGCAGCGCGAAGGTGTAGAGCACGTCATACTGATGTGTCCTGCAGTGAATACGATAGACCTGAGCGCATTGGAGGCACTACAGTCAGTCAACACGAGCCTACTGGAACGCAACGTAAAGTTGCACCTTAGCGAGGTTAAAGGTCCGGTTATGGACGCCCTCAAGCGCAGTGCGTTTTTACGACAGCTAGGAGGAAGTGTGTATCTCAGTCACCATGCTGCGGTTCTCGAATTGGCGCTGGAATCATGAATAAACGCGGCAAATTTATCAGCAGCGCTGTTTTGGCCACCACAGTTGTACTGATCGTGTATTTTTTGAGTGAAACCACGAAAACACCGACAGAAAATGCCTGCGAACAAACCCTCTCAGCGGCGGTGCTGGCAACCCCTGGAGAAGATCAAGAAGCGCTGGTCGATAACGCACTGTTGCGGGGAACTCACTGTAGCCGGGCAGAGCGCCCCCCTCCCCCCTAAGGTAAAAACCGGCTGGCTCCCTGTTGCCAAAGGCGCAGAAATGTCCGTTCGATCCCCGCCTCGGCTGCCATACCAAATTTTTCCTGCCAACTTTTTTTAGGGACAAACCGAACTTCAAATGCCTCGGTCTCGGCAAGGCGAGTTTGTAGATAGGCATCCGAGGTGGACAGCTCATCCACAAGCTTTTGATCTAGGGCACGCTGCCCGTACCAAATTTCACCGGTGGCGACAGCTTCAATATCGACAATCGGACGGTTAAGCGCCACAAAGTCCTTAAAGAGATCATAGGTGTCCTCTAAGTCCTCAACAAACTTAGCTCGACCGTCATCAGTATTTTCACCAAACATCGTCAATGTTCGCTTGTATTTCCCCGCTGTTAGCAGCTCAAAATCGACATCATTTTTCTTCAGAAGTCGGTGGAAATTTGGAAGCTGAGCCAGCACACCGATGGAACCTATCACTGCGAACGGGGCCGATATAATTCGGTCCGCCACACACGCCATCATGTAACCACCACTCGCGGCAACCTTATCGACAGCAACGGTCAATGAGGCGCCTGTTGCTCGGATACGTTGCAATTGGCTAGCGGCCAAGCCGTAGCTGTGAACCATGCCACCGGGACTCTCGAGGCACAGCAGGACCTCGTCACCCTGACGAAGTTCTGGTGCGATCGCGGAGATTTCCTCCCTCAGGCTTTCTGTTTCACTGGCTCTAATGTCGCCTTGGAATCTCAGAACGAAAAGTCGGGCAGCACCCTCAGTCTCTTTGCTACTGTCATCGACGTTCTCGCTCTCCTTCGCCTTTTTCTTGGCCTGCTTTTGCTCTGCCTTCGCCGTTTTCTTTTCTGCCTTCTCACGCACTTTTCGTCTTTCTGCATGCTCAGTAAATGAGCGGACGGCGTCGTGAAATGCGGTATAGCGGTCGTTAAGTCGGCGGACCTCGATGTAGCCCTCCTCTCCGTCTCGTCGGCGTTGACTCACCGCGGCTATTGCGACAACCACGACAATAATCGCGGTCACTAAAATGACAGCCTCCGCTAGAAAAAGACCGATTTCCTGAAAAAATTCCATTACGACTCCCTTCGAGACGTGAGTAACAGCGAACGATTAAGGCGCTGCAAAAAATTGGTGTATCAGTTGACCTGCGATTGACTGAGGGGGCGGAATCACCGGCAGCGCGTCGCGACTATACCAGTCTGCATGCGCTATTTCGGTAGGGTCAATAACGATGTCACCATCGGCATGGTCCGCAAAAAAGCCCAACATCAACTGACTGGGAAAAGGCCAGGGCTGTGAGGTGAAATATCTTACATTGGTCACGCTGATGCCTACTTCTTCCTGTACCTCTCGGATAACAGCCTGCTCTGCAGATTCACCCGGCTCAATGAACCCGGCAAGAGTACTATGAAAACCTGTGGCACGCCCCGCTGCTGTTGCCAGCAACAACTGCTCGCCTTTACCCACGGCGACAATGACGCAGGGATTCAAACGCGGGTAAGAGCTGTGGTTACAGGCTTTACAAGCGAGCGCTTTATTGCCGTCTGTCAGCATGGTTTCAGCACCACAACGCCCACAAAACCGGTGATCTCGCTTCCACGAAAGCATCTGCAACGCTCGACCATAGGCAGCAAAAACGGCATCAGGCACCCGTCCGAAAAGTGAGTATAAATTACCCGAAAGGTGCTCCATCGCGTTTAAGCCCTGCGATTCCACTTCCACGACATAGCTGGGTCGACCGGCCCAATAACCCAAGGGCGCTCCGACACCGACATCACCAAATGCTTGTTCAGCTTCGTGCCGCAGCCAAAATTGGTCGGGTGGACGTTGCAATGACACGACCGCATTGTCTTTTGCAAAGATAAATACATAGTCCCCTGCAGCCGGTGACTCGTCGACGGTTTTTATTTCAAGCATGTCTTTCTCCTGTGCGCCGCCGCATAGTAGAAACCCCAGAGGGTGGGCACAACCCGGCAAAAGTCCATTTCCATGATATCAATTCTGTCTTTTTCCAATAAACTCATTCATTCTCATCGTTTTTCGCCTTTTCAGCGTAATATCCCCAACCAACCCGACTAAAAACAACACAGGGCTCTACCATGCAAGAATCAGCACGCCAGGCGTTTTGGCATAACTTTTTGGGGTCTTCGCCCACTTGGTACAAGCAGGCGATCATCGGCTTTTTAGTTTTAAACCCCATCCTCCTTGCCGTGGCAGGTCCTTTTATTACTGGTTGGGTACTGATCGGAGAATTTATATTCACTCTCGCGCTAGCGCTTCGTTGTTATCCGCTGCAGCCCGGTGGGTTGCTCGCTATCGAAGCCATCGTGATCGGCATGGCTGATCCCCACACCGTTTACCACGAAACCGCGGCTAATTTTGAAGTGATCCTTCTGCTAATGTTCATGGTGGCAGGTATCTACTTTATGAAGGATCTCCTGCTTTTCGTATTCACTAAAATTCTTCTAAACGTACGATCCAAAAAAGTATTGTCGCTGTTGTTCTCGCTGGTTGCCGCAGTGCTTTCTGCATTCTTGGATGCCCTCACGGTCACAGCCGTTCTCATCAGTGTGAGCGTGGGCTTTTATTCGGTTTACCACAAGGTCGCGTCGGGCAAACATCACGGCGAGGATGACCATGATCATGCGGATGACAACAGCGTTCATGACCATCATCGCGAAGACCTGGAGAATTTCCGATCCTTCCTACGAAGTCTCATGATGCATGGTGCCGTGGGTACCGCGCTGGGTGGGGTCTGCACCCTGGTCGGAGAGCCACAGAATTTATTGATCGCTACTGTCGCCGGCTGGGACTTCATTGAATTTTTTATTCTCATGGCGCCGGTAACCATGCCAGTTCTCGCCATGGGTTTAGTGACCTGCCTACTACTAGAAATGACGGGTTCATTTGGCTATGGCGCGCAACTCCCAGCCAGAGTCCGAACCGTCTTAGAGGAATTCCAGCAAGGAGAAATGGCCAAAGCCAGCCCACGTAGCAATGCAAAACTCGTCATACAAGCTAGCGTCGCCGTCATATTGGTCATTGGCTTGGCATTGCACCTAGCCGCGGTAGGGCTTATCGGGTTACTGGTAATTGTCTTGCTCACTGCGTTTAACGGAATCACCGAGGAGCACCAAATTGGCCATGCTTTCGAAGAGGCCCTTCCGTTTACCGCACTGCTGGTTGTCTTTTTTGCCATTGTCGCTGTGATTCACGAACAGCATTTGTTCACACCAGTCATCGATTGGGTGCTTAACCTAGATGCCAGTATCCGCCCTTCTATGTTTTTTGTCGCAAACGGCGTGCTGTCGATGATTTCTGACAACGTCTTCGTTGCTACGGTATACATCAACGAGGTCAAAGCGGCTCTGGATGCTGGAGAGATTACCCGCGCTGAATTCGACAGTTTAGCGGTGGCGATTAATACAGGGACGAATCTCCCCAGTGTTGCGACGCCCAACGGACAGGCCGCGTTCTTATTCTTGCTAACGTCTGCGGTCGCACCATTGATTCGTTTGTCCTACGGTCGAATGGTGGTGATGGCATTGCCCTACACCGTCGTGCTGGGCTCAGTCGGCCTGGGTGCGGTTTACTTGTTTATTTAGACACACCACAGGGCGGTTTTGCTTTTGGTGGTGTGCGGGATAGGCGCTAGAGAACTTCTGTTCACTGTTCCCGCCACAACACGGTACCGCCACTGTGGGTTGCTATTTGGTCGAGGCGACTTTCGTGGCGGTCCACTTCCTGCGGTGTTGCGCACAACACAGGTAACGCCGCGCGGTCTGCATTGAGCCGTCTGATTCTCCCAGTACCCCCAGCACCACCACCCTCCTCGCTCTGCTCATCATGAAGACCAAGCGTGGTCTGCCCCCCTGTCATGGTCAGGTAAACGTCAGCAAGGATTTCAGCATCCAAGAGTGCCCCATGCAGGGTTCGGGATGCGTTATCTACGTGATACCGCTGACACAGAGCATCTAGGCTATTTCTCTGGCCGGGATGTTTGGATCGAGCCAATGTTAGGGTGTCGACAACAGAGCACAGCGAGGCGGTATTGGGATGATTACGATCGAGGCGCATGAACTCAGCATCGATGAAGCCCACGTCGAAAGGGGCGTTATGGATGACGAGTTCGGCATCTTCGATAAAGCCAAGGAAGTCCTTAACGATGCGATCAAATGTGGGTTTGTCGGCCAAAAATTCTGGCGTTATGCCGTGTACGGCCAAGGCACCCGCATCGATATCCCGCTCAGGTTGTATATATTGGTGAAAGTGCCGTCCTGTTAAGCGACGGTTGATCAACTCAACACAGCCTATTTCAATAATGCGATGCCCCTGACTAACTTCCAAGCCCGTTGTTTCGGTATCTAGTACGACCTGCCGCTTCACCCTTTCAGCTCCGATATCCCGCGATTGGCGAGCGTATCCGCCAGCTCGTTTTCAGGGTGCCCACTGTGGCCCTTTACCCAGTGCCAATTCACCTGATGCCGGGTTACCTGTGCCTTCAGCGCCTGCCACAAATCTTGATTTTTTACCGGCTTCCCGGCAGCTGTTCGCCAGCCATTACGCTCCCAGTTGACCATCCAGCGAGTCACACCATCTTTAACGTAAGTAGAGTCGGTTGTGAGTTCTACCGTGCACATTTCTGATAGTGCCGCGAGAGCTTCTATAGCGGCTGTAAGCTCCATGCGATTGTTGGTTGTAGCACTCTCGCCTCCAAACAATTCACGGGACTCACCCTCAAGCCGCAGTAAGACGCCCCAACCTCCCGGCCCGGGATTGCCCTTACAAGCACCGTCTGTGAACGCTTCAACATGTTTCATTCAACAGGCCTTAGCGGGCTGCGTGTCGCAGAGCCCCGCGTACCTACCACGGAATTGGGGACCGATAGCCCCATGAGTCGCGCACGAGTACGCTCAAAAGAATGCATCTTGGTATTACCCCTAACCAGTTTGTCAGCGAACATCAGATAGGTTGAGCCCAAAGGTATGTTGTGGTCGACCATCCACTCATCAATGCCAATTAGCCAACGCGCCCAGCGGCTATTACCCGCAGCAGGAATCACGAGCTTATGGCGCACTGGTGCCACAGCAAAGTCCAACAGTTTTAGCCAATCTTCCAGCCGTCTTGGACCCGGTTCACGACCAGCAGCTGATCGAAAACCTGACCAAAGGCCAGCAACACGCCGCCATAAACCAGCGAGACTCAAGCCATTGGCACCAACGACAAGAAGATGGCCATGGGGCGTCAGTACCCGATGAACTTCCCGCAACAACTGGTGTTGATCAGCACTGAGATCAAGGGCATTCATTACGACCACCACGTCAATGGATTCAGTGGCGATGGGAAGCTCCTCATCGTTTGCATATATCCCAGTGCAGCCCTCACGGGGATCCTGCTGACGGTCTAACACCTGCGTCACGCGGCGAACCCGCGTCAGGTTGCTGATCGGGATGTCCGCATCTGGACCAATGACTAACAGGTGATACCCAAACCACTGATCGAGAACCACGGTCATGTCCTTGACCAATTGCGCTTTTAGCCGCTGACCAAGGGGCGTGTCAGCGTACCAATGCTCTAGGGCTGGACGCGGGGACGCTTGCGGGCGGATTGTAAAGAAACGACGCATCGTGGCACGATAGCTGCACCCGGGTGGTTGCGGCAACCCCCCGACTAGTAGTACCCCACCCGTAGCGAGTATGCACATGACGACAATGCTGACTATTGAACCTATCCCGGCCTTTTCAGACAACTATATTTGGCTGCTGCACGACGACACCGACGCGGTGGTCGTTGATCCCGGTGATGCCGCGCCAGTCCTCGAGGCCTTGTCTGAGCGCAGTCTGACGCTGAAAGGGGTTTTGATCACCCACCATCATTTCGACCATGTTGGTGGTATCGCGGAACTTGTAGATGCAACACAGTGTGAGGTTTGGGCGCCAGAAAATCCGAAAATCACGCCGGTGACCTATCGGGTCAGTGAAGGCGACACGCTTGTGGTTCTAGGGCAGACGCTGCATGTCATAGAGGTGCCGGGCCACACATTGGATCATATTGCATACCAAGGCGATGGGGTGCTGTTCTGTGGCGATACGCTGTTCGCCGGAGGCTGTGGCCGGGTTTTTGAGGGGACCCACCCAATGATGAGAAATTCACTGGCTAAACTTCGCGGTCTCAACCCTGACACGAAAATCTACTGTGCCCATGAATATACCTTGGCAAACCTCCGTTTTGCCCTGAGCGCTGATCCTCACAATGCCGCACTTGCAGCGCGCGTAGCAGATTGTAAGTCGCTGCGTGAACGAAACATTCCCACAGTACCGTCGCTGCTAGCTGACGAAATTGCAACAAACCCTTTCATGCGCTGGGACGCAGCCAGTGTCATCGAAAAATTAGTCGCAGAGTCTAGATCTTCTAGCACTGACGGTGATGCGGTTTTTGCGGGGCTACGTGAGTGGAAAGACACCTTTTAAATATGGGAGTCCAAACACTGCGCGTTGAAGGCCGGTGTAAGTGCTAATATTGTAGTCATAAACAAACCGATTGAGGGGCATGACTCACCTCGCTTCGGCCATCACGGCCGCAAGGCACAGCCAATACGTTAAATTGAAAATAAAGGAATCAACATGAAACTCTTAGCCCGCACTATTGCTGTAATGCTTACCTTGGTCGCTCCGGCACTCTATGCTGCCCATCACGAAGGCGGCCATGAACACCACCAGCCCAAAGCCGAGGGAACCCGCGCGGTAGTAGCCACCATCGAAGCAGAAATTTCTGCAATTGATCTTGAAACCAAAGAGGTGACGTTAGTCGGGCCTCAAGGGCAGCACGTTACCGTCGTTGCTCAAGAAAAAATTGTAAAGATCTCAGACCTCAGTGTGGGTGATCGAGTTGCAGCGGAATACTTAGCCTCATTGCATGGCGAAGTTCGTGAGCCAACCGAAGAGGAGCTGGCCAATCCCTGGGTCGTCTTAGAAGACGGCGTTATTGATGAGAACCCTGCCCACCCAGCCGTTGGTGCCGCTCGCCAGGTGCGCGCTGTCTGCTCCATCGAAGCTTTCGATGCTGAGGCGGGATTCGTCATGATAAAAGATAGCCGTGGGAAAATGCACACCGTCGGCGGCATTCCAGCGGTAAAATTTGAAGGCGTATCACTGGGTGAAACCGTCGTTGTTGTTTACACCGAAGCGCTAGCGATTGCGATGCAAAAACTTCCTCAAACCGGAATGTAACAGCCCGCCGTGGATTTGGTGGTGCAGTCATTCAAGGTGTTTTTTGACTGCACCACTGCTTTCAGTCTGGAGTTACATTACCCGTCGACCACTCTACAAGCCTCGCACGCTATCTGCCGCTTGCATGAAGAACCCAAGTGATCAGCATTCAGATAGAAGAGGCCAGCGCGAATCACCAGGCCAAAATCGAGTCAATGCGGAAAGTGCAGCAACAGTTGTGATGCGACGCCATGCATTAGTCGCTTGCTTTTTTTTGGTGTTGACCTGCCAGCAGGCCACAGCGAATCCCACGAAGAATCTATCTCAAGAAATCTTGAGGGCCACGCCCTACCCCTACGCAGCGATTGTTCGCTTGAATATACCGCTACAACGCTTTCACGGCGCTAACGCCTACCACGTTACGGAGGACTGTTCAGGCACACTCGTTGACCGTAACAAGGGCATGATATTGACTGCTTGGCACTGCTTTGACGGCAAAATGGATCTCACCCAACCTCCAAAAGTTTGGCTCAACGGAGCGTGGCAGGAATTACGCCTGGGCGCCCACGGTGGAGGAATGAACCACGACTGGGCTATTGCCTATCTGGTAGACCCCAGCGTCGCTGATGTGTCTGCCATGCCTTTCGCCCTTACCGACCTCGCACCTGGGCGCTCTGTCTCCATGTCAGGTTATCAGCGCTCAGGCCTCAAAGCGGACGCTATCTGGTCAAAAATTGCGACCACTTGCACGGTAACTCAACACAGCGCGTCGTGGGTGGAAACTGATTGCGAACTCAACACGGGGGCATCAGGAGGCGCGGTCATGAGCATGAAAGGCGGGCAAGCCAAGCTCGTGGGTATCATATCTGCCAGAGCCGCTACGGGGGGCGTTTGGTACGTGCCACTGTCCCGATTGAGCGCTTATTTTTCACCACCGTGACAGTTCGGTGAATCTGGTACGCCAAGGCTCTCTTGCCACTCGTCGGGGGTGTACAAATGGAGTGCTAACGCATGCACTGGCCCAGCGATGAGGTCACTTAAAAAACCGTAGACAAGCTGGTGACGCCTCACCTTTCTGAGGCCGTTAAACTCACGACTAACCGCGGTGACCTTAAAATGTGTCTCAGAGTTCGCCGGTACGTTATGCATAAAACTTTCATTTCTGACCTCAAGTTCAAGTGGTGACAAGCTGTCAGTGAGTCGAGCTTCTATTTCGTCTTGCACGACCATGGGGCTATACTCCCTTCCTTGAAACCAGCGGACTTGTTAAGAATCTATCTCATTGCATATTACTGCAAGTTAGGCCAGAATTTTTAATGTCGCGAAATATTTAAATTCATTTAATCAGCGGAGTGTTGGGCGATACCACCCATGGAATCCACTTTCGACATCTACTTGACTGGGGAAATTCTTCCTGGATGCAAGCGCGGAGACGCAGTGGCCAAATTGGCGGACCTGTTTAAACTCGATGTCAGTATGGCTGACCAGCTCTTAAATGGAACACGTCGACGGGTGAAAAAACAGTGCAATAAAGCCTCAGCACTCCACTTTCGCAAGATCCTGGCTGACGCTGGACTTCAGGTCGCAGTACAGCGCCATACAACGTCTCAGAGCACCCCCGCGGTAACCGGTTCAGCAGTCCTTGACGGTTCCTCGCAAGAAAAAGCGGTATTTGAGGCTAAGGCGCCGACGATTCCCTCCGAGCTCATTCAGGTTCAATCTCAAGTCGATGCCGACATACCTGTAGATTATGAGCCCATAGACAAGGTGTCCTCACGACCCAGCGACAAACCTTATACAGTCGAGGTTAAGGTTCCTCTGGAAGTTGCCCCTGCTGGCGAACTTTTGCTATCGCCATCGACGATGAAGACTCGCATTTCCTCTGATCAGGCTTTTGATCTCGCCCCGACGGGAGAGTTGATTCCTACCATTAAGCGGGTTTCGAAACCCGTCAACCCAAATACCGATCACCTGCATTTGGCCCCAAGCAAGGACAGCTGAGTGCCCCATCTCGCCAAATCACAGGCTTGGCGCCAGCTGCTCGCTATGGTCTACGATGCCTTCCTTGTGGCGCCATTACTCATGGCCAACGCGTTCGTTCTGGTATCAGTATTTGGACCTACCGATTCTATCGCGAGACCGACGGTTCCAGATTGGATCATGCAAAGCACATCGCTTCTGATCATCATGACGTTCTTCGTCATATTTTGGCACAAGAGCGGCCAAACACTGGGGATGCAAGCTTGGCGCATAAAATTAGTGAACGATCTGGGAAAACCTGCCAGCGTCAAACAAGCCTACATTCGCTGTGTCGCCGCGTGCCTGAGTTTTCTACTCTTTGGCGCGGGCTATTGGTGGATGTTTTTCCATCCGCAGAACCGCACTTGGCACGACTTAATTTCAAAAACCCACTTGGAGCGGCTCGCAAAAGAAGCAAAGGCCCAATAGTCGAGATCGTTAGGTGTCTCGAGTTAGCAACCACCCTCCTGCAATCCAGCAAACTAAAATAGGCATCGCCGCCGCAAGGATAGCTGGCAATCCAAAAATGAGGCTTGCGGGGCCGAAAAAATCTTGAGAAATACGAAACACCACGCCGACGATTACACCCGTAAAAATACGAGCACCCAGGCTACCCTCTCTGAGCGGACCAAAAATAAACGACATGGCAACGAGAACCAATCCCGCCACGGCAAAAGGCTGAAGAACTTTGCGCCAGAAGGCGAGTTCAACATCCCTATACATGAGGCCTTGTTTGCGTAAATACTGTGCGTACGGCCACAATTCGCGGGTCGGTAGACTGTCGAGGGCTACCGCCTCCAATGCCAAGAGTTGCGGCGTCACTTCTGTTTTCCAGACTTGCTGGGTCACTGTGTCCGTAACTGCATGGTCCTGAGTGAGTTCTGTACGCGATATTTTTTCCAGTAGCCACTGCCCACGCTGATAGGTGCCTCGCTCTGCGCGTAGGCTGCGCGTCAAACGACGTTCGTCGTCGAAGGTAAGCAATTGTACGCCGTGAATGATTCCGCCACGCTCTACCGCTGAGACGTGGATAAAAGTGTTGCCATCACGATTCCAAACACCACCGCGGCCAGTAAAACTGCTTTGAGAGCCCTGAGCTAAGGCCTTATGACTGACGGCATATTGCTCCGAAACAGGCGATACAAACTCACCTATCAAAAATCCGACGACGGCGACGACTAATGCAGGTCTTAGCGTTGCAATCGCCAACTGAGGTAATGAGCGCCCCGCTGCTCGCACCACAGTAAGCTCACTGGTTGCGGCAAGACGGCCGAGCCCAACCAGAGCCCCTATCAAGGCGGCAAAGGGCACATACTCATGTAGGCGTCTGGGGAGTGTAAAAACCACATAGATCAATGCATCCGAAAAAGCATAATCAGCAGTCACGTCATCTAGCTCGTCAATGACCGAGCTCAACGCGTCCAGACCAACCAGTACCGCGAGCACTCCCAACGTAGCGCCCAAAACACTCCCGGCTAGATAACGATCAAACTGACCCATGTTTCTTCCCAAAAATCCCAAGGGAAAGAGATTCCCAATAAAGCAGGCAAACGGCAAACGCCGCAAAACACAGGTGTGTTAACAGCATTGCGCCGCCGCCACCGCCTGACTCCATGAAGGAGCGAGCCTGTGTGAGCGCTAAAAAGTAAACCAAAAACAATGCTAGTGCAGGCCCGAGGCGCGCATAACGTCCTCTGCGGGAGTCCGTTTTACTCAACGCTAAGGCGATAACAACGCTCACTGGCACCAAAAACGGTAGCGACAGTCGCCACCAAAGGGTAGCCCGCTTCCTAGGATCATCACTGGTAACCAGTTCGGCGGTAGGCGTTGCGTCGATGCGCGTAGAAGCACGCAAGCTATCGCGCTTCTCAGGAATGAGTTCGCCAAACCGGCTAAATGCGACTGCCTCGTAGGCAGGTTCACCCGGCACTCCACTGTAACGAGTCCCACCACGCAACTCGAGGTAACGCCTGTTGGTGGTGGCGTCGGTTATTATTTCGGCTTCCTCGGCCAATGTGACTTGGGTGGCATCAGTACCCGATTGTTCCTCAACGACAAAAACATTGTGCATGACGCCGGCTTTATCAATGCGCTCAGTGTAGGTCACTAATTCACCCCCACGCTGGGACTTAAATCGCCCTGCGGCCATGAGTTGTAGACCCTC
>ERZ1048686.2459-NODE-2459-length-12736-cov-6.756880_pt1 | contig 12736 bp, 15 predicted proteins | sample MGYA00383099_ERZ1048686 | MGnify/ENA primary metagenome ERZ1048686 (study PRJEB29581, sample SAMEA5548369) | metagenome | biome: marine; feature: coastal; material: water | depth 25 m | study: Short-term variability in the microbial, nano- and picoplankton... | reverse complement strand
TTGTTTCAATTTTGGCACATTCTGATAGTACCATTGCACGCATTTTTTCCATAACTTAAAAAATCATTGACCGAATTTTAAGATTTAATTTGTTTTTTTATTACCTAAAAAATGATAAAACAATGAAGATTTCTAGTTTCATAATTGCATCAGGAGTTATTATTTTAATTCTAGGAGTAATTTTTCATCTTCAAGGATTATCAATAGTGGGACCAGAAAAATCATTCATGTATTCTAATCCAGAATGGATAACATATGGGATTCAAATAGTAATCACAGGGATTATCATGATTGGTGCAGGCATATCAACAAGAATTTTCAAAAGAAAATAGAGCCTCACAACAACATAAAGACATACAAAAAATCAAAAACCAGCAATAATAGGATCCACAGGTTTCATTATTTCTCTTAACAGAATGGTTGCAAAAGATCCACGAGATAATGAAAACTCTACAACATCATGATTAGATGAATAATTAGTACAATGGATAGCAGCTTGTCTAAAACCACCTTCACTACTAACTTCTTGCATTTCTTTTATGAAAAAATCTTTAGGAGTGATTTCTTCTTGTTGTAATATTTTAGATATTTGATAATCAAATCTTGTTTTTTTGTAATATGAATATCCAACAAAAGGTAATGCAAGTTTTTGTTCCAGTCCATGTACAAATTTTCCAATTATTCCTTTAAAATCAAAACAAACATCACCAGAATTTGCTTCAAATAGATTTTCACCGTCAGAAAAAGCTAAACTGAGTGATTGATTGAAGATAAAAGATTGATATGCCTGAACATAAAATCTTCTCAAAGATAGTGGAATTGCACGTATTGCCTTGAAAGAATCATCATGTTCAATCATTTCTTTTAAAACAATTCTTTCAATATCCATTTGAAATGGAACCATGTCAAAATATTTTTTGTAATTTTCCTTGTCAGTTAATTTTTCTCTAATCTCAGTATTCTCTTTAGAATCATAACTTGATGTAAATGCCAAAATCAAATCAACTGCTTTTGAAAAATCTCTTTGTAGAATTGCCTTTCCAATTAGATGGGTAACAGGTCTTTTTGAACCAAATCTTTGATAACCATAAAAATTCAGAATTTTTTCATATTCAGAAAAGGAGGATAGACCTTCAGTACATTCAGAAATTTTAATTTTAAAATGATTTCCAATCATATCTTTTTTTGACAATGGTTTTTTTACATGTCCAATTTTTTCAAGAGAATATTTTTCAGTAGAATAGTTCTCAATGGCTTTTCCTTTATTTCCTGAACAAACAAATTGTTCAGTAATTGCAGATGCATCTTTTAATCCAAGTGACTTTAATCTAATACCTTTTTTTCTAAAGATATCAGATATGGCATGATTAGTATCAATTTTTTTCTTTTTTAATTTGTATACAGCATAACCTTCCTTGTCATTAATTGAGTTTTGAGATTTTGCAGAAATTTTTTCAGATACATGAAAATCTTCAGGAGTAATTCTAATTTTTCCTCCAATTCCAGGGAAACCGGTACTGTAAGCAGAAATTCCAATCTGAGAATCTAAATCAGGTATCACTCTATAGTCACTGTAATGAATTTGCTTATGGCAACATCAGGTAGCTGTGCACCAAGAAGTATTTTATAAATTCCGGAAACGGCATCCTCACTAGCTGAAATATTGATATGAATTGATTGAGGAGTATCATAATTCAATTGGGAAATTTCAGTAACATCAGAGTCAAGAGAGACAGTAAGAAAGTCATGGGTAGTATTGAGAATTAAAGATACATCCAACAAATCTTTTTGATTATCAGGAGATATAATAAATTCAAATTCTTTTGATTCTCCAGGAGTTAAAGCAATAGAATTAGTTTCCAATTGTATCTCAAGAGGTAATGGAAGGGAAGTGTCAACTACACCAATATTGTTTTCAACCCATTCAGTAAACCAAATTTTTTCACCACTAATAGCAAAATCAAAAGATTGTGCCAATCCACAATTATCCATCACAATACCAGCAGCAGAAACACAATCACCCCAATTAGGATTCTTTGATGGGATTTGATATTCTACAAGGGATTGTAATTTAGGATCCATTATAGAGATATTATTTGCAGTTTGTGCATTAAAAACTAGACGTCCTTGTTCATCAGTATCAATCCAATAAGGTCTAGAAATAGGAGATTTAACAATTCCAGTTTGATTCCCATATGTTTCTAAAATAGGATCTGCTGTAACATATTGAGTGAATTCTTTTGTGATTGGATCAAAATTAAAAAATGATGATGAAGTAGTATCGGCTAACCAAATGGTTCCATCATTAGATATGGCAGTACCATTTGGAGTTAGTAAAGTTCGGGGCAATTCGTAAATTGTTATAAAATCAAGTAAGGGAAGAAACTGTTCAGCGGTACTTGCAACAGAGTCAAGATAACCACTTTGATTAAATTTAATCAAAACCCCACCTTGTTGATACAACCAATTAGTATACCAGATGTTATCATTCTCATCTATAGCAAAATCTGCAGTTACAGAATTATCAATAGGTGATGGGATACTGATATAATTTACATCATCTTTAGATTGAGTAGGATCCAATAATGTTAGTTTGTTTCCTGTAAAATCATTTATTATTATTTTAGAACCATCAATTTGGAGTCTTTGAGGTAAAGAATTTCCTTCATTAGGATATGCCAATCTCATGTACGTTTCATCAAGACTTGAAAATTTCCATACAGAATCATAAGCCTCATCAGTAAACCAAACAGAACCATCAGGGCCATAATCAATTCCCCACATCATAGAACGCGTTCCTTCAGGCCATGTTGGATTTGGATATTCAGTAAATGTTTCAGTGACAGGATCAAATTTTCCCAGATTACCAGTATTAGTTTCAGTAAACCAAACATTTCCATCATAATCAGCAACAATTGCTAATGGGTTTGTACAAAATGTCGGAATTGAAAACTCTTGAATAAATTCTGTGGATTTTGCAATACTAGAACCACAAAATTGAGCACGTTCATCATCATTATAATTATCAGCAGGAGTTCCAGTTATAGTTAATTCAGAAGAATCCTCAGATGGAAGAATTCCAGGTAAACTAATCAGTACAGTTGAAGATAGTAAAATAAATCCAAAAAATACAACAACAGTAATTCCTTTCTTTTTCATGTTAAAAAAAATAGTGAGCCTTGTTATATCTTATTCCAAGAGAATTACAATAGTTTAAGATCCCCAGTAATTTTATCAATTAAGTTTTCAGGGGCAGGTCCAATTGAAATACAAGTTGTTGTTCCAGGAGATATCTGAGTATGACCAGCATCAGTTACTTCAGACCAAGGGAGATTCAAATCAATGGCATGTCTTTTTACTTCTTGCAAATCTTTTATTCCTGAAACCTTTAGAACAACTTTTTCTTGACCTCCCCACCATTGTTCATACCATTCAGGATGGGATTTTCTCACATGTTCTGCACCCAAGACACAAGCATGACCAACTTGTGCTGCGATCTTTCCTTTACCCATTTCAAGATCAGTTCTAACAACAATTACTTGTTTTATGTCACCCATATCATTATACAATACAGGCACAATGAAAAACTTTTGAATTAAATAATTGACAAAGAAACAAAATCTGTGTACTTTGATGTAGTAATAGCAGGAGGAAGTGTTGCAGGATTATTATCTGCAAGAGAGATTTCTTCAAATGGATTTTCAGTTCTCGTAGTAGAAGAAGACTATGAAATTGGCACACCTGAACATTGTGGAGGGCTGGTAAGTATTGCAGGATTAGAAGAATTAGGGATAATACCATTTAAAAAGACATTCGATCATTGGATAGAAACAGCACAAATTTCAGCACCAGATGGGAATTCCTTTGACATTAATTCAAAGAGACAGAAAGTAATTGAAATTAGTAGACGAGAGTTAGACAAACAGATTGCTTTTCAAGCTCAAAAAAACGGAGCAGTGATCAAAGTTAAAACAAGTTTTCAAGAAATTACAGACACGGGGATTAGGACAAATGAGGAAAATATAGATTGTAAAATTTTTGTTGATGCAAGAGGAGTATCATCATTAATACATAAAGACAGAACTGGAATCATTTCGTCTGCTCAATACGAAATTTATGCAGATTGGATTCACAAAGGGCAAGTCAAAGTAATGTTTGATCAAGAAAAATATCCAGGATTTTTTGCATGGATAATTCCATCAAATGAAGGTAAAGGGAAAGTAGGAGTTGCAGGAAGAGGCATTAATGTTGCAGAAGCATTAGATAAAATTTTAGAAGAAAAAGAAAATTATTCCATTATTAGAAAAATTTATGCTCCAATTTGGATCAAAGGACCAATTGCAAATTTTATTGACGGAAAAACAATAATTGTTGGAGATGCAGCAGGTCAGGCCAAGCCTACAACAGCAGGAGGTATTTTCACTAGTGGGATGGGCGGAGTTTATGCAGGACAAGCAATTTCCAAATTCCTAAAAACAAACAATCAATCTGACCTTTTAGAATATCAAAAAAAGTGGAATGAGAGATTTGGGAGAGAATTTGAAAAACAAATTTTTGCAAGAAAAATTTTAGAAAGAATCGATAACCAAACAATCAATAAATTATTCAAATCAATTACGCCGGAAATTACTAAAGACATTTCAGAAAAAGATGATTTTGATTTCCATACAAGTTCAATTATCAAATTACTTGGAATGAAAGGATCGATCAAAACTGCTCAGACATTGATTGGTAGTGAGATTAAAAAATTATGGAGATAAAGTGTGCTTGAATTCTAAGGAAGGTATAAATGATGTTTACAGAAATTCGGGTTATGTCATCTAGTATCTCATTACCAACTTGTAGTTGTTGTAACAAACACATTATGCCTAATGATAAATGTGTAAAATTCAATTGCCCAAATTGCGGTGCAGATTTAATTTGGAGATGTCAAAGTTGCAGAGAAGCTGCAAGAAATTATACCTGTACAGCATGTAATTCGAGAGGGCCTTAGAAAAATGACACAATTACTATTCATTACAAAAATTTTACCTACAGGAATGGAAGTAGATCTTGATAAATTAGTAGAGACTCTCAAAACATCATTGCCAGAAGATATGTCAATGAAAAGACATGCAAAAGAACCATTAGCATTTGGACTAGAATTTTTGAAAGCAGAATTTGTCTTAGAAGATAAAGAAGGTCAAAGCGACGCATTAGAAAATGCAATTAAAAATACAGAGGGCGTCAGTGAATTTGAAGTCCTCAACATGAGCCGCATGTCAGTTGACATGAAATAGGTGACTTTTTGACACGCAAAGAAGAGCCTTTGCAAATGAGAATTGGAGAAGCAAAACAAAGAGACGTAGGTAAAAAACGTGCCAGAATTGGTCCTGAGGCAATGGATTTTCTCAAAATTTCTCCAGGAGATATTGTTGAGATTATGGGTTCACGCTCTAGTTGTGCAGTGATTTGGCCAGTTGATGAAGATGAGAAATTACCAGACATTATCAGAGTTGATGGTCAAACAAGGAAAAATGTAGGGGCATCAATAAACGACATTGTAAAAATTAGAAAAGTATCATCAAAAATTGCAAAAGCAATTTCACTTACACCAGTAAATGATTCAACAACGATAGACAAAGAATTTACAGATTTTGTAAAAAATAGATTGAAAGGGTTACCAATTGTTCATGGTGATGAAATATCTGTAATGATTTTAGGAAATTCAATGGATTTTAAAATTACAAAGACTACTCCAAAAGGAGTTGTTAAGATTGACCGTTCTACAAATCTCAGTATTTCAACTGAGACTACAATAGATAGAAAAGTTCGTGTGACATATGAAGAAGTTGGTGGACTTGAAGGTAAAGTCAAAGCAATGAGAGAGATTGTAGAATTACCATTAAAACATCCAGAGTTATTTGCAAGGTTAGGAATAGAGCCACATAGTGGAATTTTACTTTATGGTCCACCTGGATGTGGAAAGACATTACTTGCAAAAGTTCTTGCAAGTGAATCAGAAGCTAACATGTTTCCAATTAATGGTCCAGAAATCATGAACAAGTATTATGGTGAAACTGAAGCAAAGCTAAGAGATATTTTCAAAGAAGCTAAAGACAACTCTCCAAGTATAATTTTCATTGATGAAATTGATGCAATTGCTCCAAAAAGAGAGGAAGCATATGGTGATGTTGAAAAAAGAGTAGTAGCTCAGATACTAGCATTAATGGATGGTCTTAACGATAGAGGAAATGTAATTGTTTTAGGAGCTACAAATAGACCAGACAGTGTTGATCCGGCTCTTAGAAGACCAGGAAGATTCGATAGAGAATTTGAGATTTCAGTACCAAATGAGGATGGACGACTAGAGATTCTCGAAATTCATTCAAGAGGAATGCCAATAGGTGATGATGTGGATCTAAAAGAATTATCATTAGAATTACATGGGTACACTGGAGCAGATATCAAATCACTTTGTAGAGAAGCTGCACTAAAATCAATTAGAAGATATTTACCAGAAATAGATCTTGAAACAGAAAGAATTTCATCTGAAGTTTTACAATCAATGCAAATTAAATTAATTGATTTTTACGAAGCAATGCAAGAGGTAATCCCCACTGCAATGAGGGAAGTATATGTTGAAAGATCTAAAGTATGGTGGCATGATGTAGGTGGATTAGATGAAGTCAAAAAATCGTTAACGGACAATCTCATTACTGCAATGAAAGAACCAAATAAATTTACAAAGATGGGAATCAGACCACCCAAGGGAGCATTAATCTATGGACCACCAGGATGTGGAAAGACATTACTTGCCAGAGCACTTGCAACTGAAACTGGCGCAAACATGATTTTAGTAAGAGGTCCAGAAGTTCTTTCAAAATGGATGGGGGAATCTGAAAAAGCAATAAGAGAAATTTTCAGAAAAGCTAAAGCGTCATCACCATGTGTTGTAATTTTTGATGAAATAGATTCTCTTGCTAAAAATAGAACGGGAGAAGGGACATCAGGAGAAAATATACTTAGTCAGATACTAACAGAAATCGAAGAGGGGAGTTCCTCACGAGTAGTAGTGATAGGAATTACAAATAGACCAGATATTTTAGATTCTTCACTATTAAGAACAGGCAGATTAGATTTAGCTTTGTACATAGCACCACCAGATGAGAAAAGTAGATTAGAGATCATTAAAATTTTAACAAAAAAAATGCCGCTAACAAATGATGTTAATTTACAAGAAATTGCAATAGCAACACAAAATTTTTCAGGTTCTGATTTGACATCTCTTTGTAGAGAAGCTGCAGTTCATGCAATGAGGAACAATTCATCAAAAATTTCTAGTCAAGATTTTGCAAACAGTTTGAAACAAGTCAAGCCATCAATTACTAAAGAAGTGGATAAATGGTATAATAGTGTGAAGGAAAGTATATCTAACGTAGTACCAAAATCAGAGGATAAATCATTCTACGGATAAAAATGGCAATTCCAATTCGAAACACAGTATTTGATAAAATCAAGGAAGAAAAATCGTTAACGGATGTTGAACTTAACAAGATTTTACTCAAAAATGATATTGAAATTCCAAATGACAAGTTCAACAAAATACTTTTAGATTTAGAAATATTGGGTCTCATCAAAGTAGCATGGATTACAAAAGATGAAAAAAGAATAGAGATTATAGTTATTGAAAAAGAAGTAGATAAAATTGAGGAACAAAATAAAGAAGTAATGGAAAAAGATTACGAAGCTAGTTTCCCAGGCGTAGATAAATAATTTCTAAAACAAAGGAATATGGAATGCTGCATCTAATGCAACAGCTACAAAAATAATTGTAAGATAGGGGGCAGTAACTTTGTATGCCTTCCAGGCAAATTCAGAAGTTGGAGTTTTAGTCAATTTGTAATGATATGCAAGCATCAATCCGCCAGATATTACAGCAATTACAGTATAAACAAGTCCCAATCCATCAGGAATGAATGCAAGCAATAATGAAAATGGAAGTAAAATGATTGTGTTACCTAAAATGTATTTTGATGTTTTTTGCATACCAATCACTACTGGGAGCATAGGGACATTTGCTTGAGCATATTCATCTTTAATTTTCATTGCAAGACACCAAAAATGAGACGGTGTCCAAACAAATACCAAAAATCCAACTAAGAATCCTAACAAATCCATACTACCAGTAGCAGCTGACCATCCAGCCCAAGCTGCAGCACTACCTGCAATACCACCAATTACAATATTTGAGGAATTAAGACGTTTTAGCCAAACTGTGTAAATTATAACATAAGAGAAAATTCCAATTGCGATAAAAAATGCAGAAACCACATTTAATGCAAAGAAACCATAAATTACAGAAATACAACTTACAGCTAATCCATATATCAAAACATGTGAAGGTGCCATTCGTCCAGAGGGGATCGGTCTAGAACTTGTTCGAGTCATTTTTGGATCAATATCTTTATCATAATAATGATTTAGAGCACTAGATCCAGCTGAAGCCAATGTACCAGCGATAATAATGTGCAAATAATGAGATAATTCAAGTTCTGGTGCACCATCAACTAGTTTACTTGCTGCATACATGGAAGTAACGGCAGTTATTACCAAAAGAACAATTATCCGGGGCTTAGATATTTCCAGTATTTCTTTAAATCCCAATTCACTCTATCCTATCTCAAAGCCATTTAATTTCTTCGTCTAGGTGATCCATGCCATTTCAAAAGGAATAAGTATCTCAGTCCTACCAGCTACTTTAAATGAGTAATTGGGACCTCATGATGCCGGGAATGGGACTAACAGCCATAGGTTTGGCTGGAGTTGTGATATCGTATGCAGGTATCGCACACACGTTCATCGACGGTATGCATGCTCTGACTGGTTTGACTATGTTTCTTGGATTGATTATCCTAGCTGTAGGTATCTTAGATGGCGGAATTTCAACAAGTAACAAAGCAAAAGCGACCACGTTGGTAATCCTTTCAATTTCACTAGGATTCGGAATGTATGCATTTACATTAAATTCATCAGATTATACAGTAACGATTGCAGGAATTTTAATGGCAATAGCATTCCCAGCAATTGTTATTGCATATTTAGCAATGAAACATCCTAATTTAGTAAAACCAATTGGTTCCATTACAGGAATGGCAGCAGCCACAGGAATAATTGTGTGGTTAGCATTTGGATTTGTAAGTCCGGATACATACATGATTCCAGCAGTTCAAATCGAAGAACCGACTGAAGACATTACGCTATCAGGACCAATATTTGCAATTGAGATTCTAGAAGAGTCGGCACAAGAAGGAAATCCAGATTACGAACCAGATGTTGCAATAGTTTCACAAGGGTATACAGTAGAATGGACTAATGCAGATTCGGTTGCACATACAGTAACTAGTGCAGAAGACTTTGGAGAAACATTTGATTCGAGTTTAATGAGTGCAGGAGATGTATTTACTTTAGATACAAATAATTTAGAAATTGGAGAATACGAATACTTGTGTATTGTACATCCTTGGATGGTTGCAACATTAGTTATCGAAGAACCAAAAGAACCACAAAAAGTTTCAATTCCACAAGGTGCAGGAATTCCAGAGGATGGTCAAATTTACTATGACCCACAAGTAATTGATGTTACAGTTGGAACTACAATTGCATGGGATAACATAGATAGTACAGTACACACAGTTACATCAGGTCAAGTACCAGAGGCAGATGGATTGTTTGATTCAGAAATGATGTCAGCAGGAGATTCATTTGAATTTACATTTACAGAGATAGGAAGTTATGATTATTACTGTACATTCCATCCATGGATGGTAGGAACTGTAAACGTAGAGTAGATTTGCAAAAAATCATCTTACCTCAAACAATTAAAAAAATTCTAACTCAACATGCTGAAAGTGAAAACCCTAATGAATCATGTGCAATTTTATACGGAAATGGAAATATAGTATCAGACGTATTTTTAACAAATAACATAGAACAATCCCCAGTAAATTTTACAATATCAAATGAACAACTAATAGAAGGTTACAAAATTGCAGAAGAGAAAAAAATGGATGTTGTGGGAATTTTTCACTCACATCCAAACTCAGAAGCATACCCATCAAACACAGATAAAAAATTCATGCATAGTAATCCAGTAGCATGGATAATTTATTCGGGAATAAATCAAGATTTCAAAGCATATGTACTAGAATCAGATATTTTAGAAATTCCAATTCAAGATTAATTTTATTGTAAACTAAATTCTGCACGATTCCCATCAACATCATCAAGAATGGTCTTATCAGTTGTGATGATCTTACCAATCACATTAACAGCAGATGCAGGAGTTATCTCTCCAGGATTTCCTATAGGAGTAGGACCAAAAAATAGACAAATTGCTTTTCCAGTAGGCCAATACGCAACATCATAAAGGGAAACTAGATGTTTTGCATTTTCTTCAGGTTGTGCGATTGGAGATTTTGAAGAATAGATTTCCTCGCCCCAGACATTAAGATCAACTTTGAAAGGGAGTTTTTCAACAAACTCTTTTACGGTTTTTGGAGAATTGGCATCATCCAGTTTTAAAAGAATCGATGATGAATTTTGAATTTTTAATGTTACAGAATATTCCATAATTTCTCATAATCTTGATCAAATAATCATTATTCAAGCATTTCTTATTTTTCAAAGCAAAGAATTCACATAGAATAGTTTTTGAATTAAATATGCCTTTTTTTTGTTACCAGTTATGGAAATTCACGTATACGACACATATGTCAAAGCAGCAGATGGTCATACCATGCACTTTGATGTAATTACTGGTGAAAAAGATCACGATAAAGCCCTCACATATGGCAAAGAGTGGTTACAATCAGTAGGTGAAGGAGAAGCAGAAATGACTACAAATGAATGTCAATTCTGTCACTCACAAGGAGCACCAGAGCCTGTAGAACAGGCAATTAAAGAAAAAGGCTACTTTATCCAAAAAATGGAAGGTTGTCCTTAATCTTTTTCTTTTTACAAAAGACTAGATTTTATTAATTAAGAAATCAATCCACTACATGTCCGAACAAAAATATTCAAAGTTGACAGTGGAAGGAAATAAAAAAACAAAATGGATTTGTGGATGTTTTATTACAGTAGATGATTATTTCAAATTCTGTAAAGCACACAACACAACTTTGAAAAAAGCAATTCAATCCCAGATTGATGAATTAGATATGACAATATTTGTGGAAGATTAGATTGCAAGAATTGCAACAAATGCAGAAACAAATACTATAGCAATAGTGTTTAGTAATTTGATTACGGTGTTAAGTGCGGGACCGGCTGTATCTTTGTATGGATCACCAATAATATCACCGACAACTGCAACTTTGTGTACTTCAGAACCTTTTTCACCGTTCATTTCAACTAGCTTCTTTGCATTATCCCATGCACCACCAGTGTTTGCCAAATGATATGCCAAAAGAATTCCAGTGACAACAGCACCCATTAACAATCCAGCTACTGCAGTAGGACCCAAAAGAATTCCCAAGATTATTGGGGAAAGAATTGCAACAATAGCTGGCTTCCAAAGTTCTTTAATTGATGCAACAGTTGCAATATCAACACATTTCGCATAATCTGGTTTAGAAGTTCCAGCAAGAATACCGGAATCTGCTTTGAATTGTCGTCTAACTTCATCAACCATTTTTCCTGCAGCTCGAGAGACACCATTAATCAGTTGGCCCGTTATGATAAATGGAATCAAACCACCAATTAATAATCCAACAATAATTGCAGGATTGGTTAAACTATAATCTAAATCTAAAACTCCTTCAAAAATATGAGCTGCTTCAAATTGAAATGCCTGAATCATGGCTAATGCAGCTAGGGCAGCACTGGCAATGGCAAATCCTTTTGTTACAGCTTTAGTAGTATTGCCAACTGCATCAATCTCATCTGTCACTTTACGATTTTCTTCACCCATTCCAGTCATTTCAACAATACCACCTGCATTATCTGCAATTGGACCAAATGCATCAATGCTTAGAACAATTCCTGCTAGACTCAACATTGCCATAGCAGTCATAGCAGTACCAAAGATTCCATAAAGTACTGGATCTTCACCTTCAGGTGCTGCACCTGATGCGATGCTATAAGATACAATGATTGCAACAACTAAAGCAATCATGAATGGTCCTGTAGATTGCATTCCTTTGATAATTCCCATTAATGTTAATGAAGCATATCCCCACTTTGCAGAATCTGCAATTTCTTTTACGGGGCCTTTTTTGTAACTAGTATAATTATCAGTAATCTTTTGAATAACTGGAACCAAAATAACACCAATTACAGTTGAACCAAATAATGCATATGATGAAGCAGAGTCGCCAATGAATTGCATGATAAATACATAGTTTAATCCAATTGCAATAGCTGCTGAAACATAAAATGAACGATTAAGGGGTTTCATAACATCGGTGACATTTTTAGAACCAACAATTACAATTCCAATAATGGATGCAACCATTCCAGAAGAACCAATTAAAATCGGATAAAGGAAAAAGTTTGGTGCACCAATTAATGCAGCAATAAGTAATGCTGCAAGTATTGTAACAATATATGATTCATAAACATCAGAACCCATTCCTGCGGCATCCCCAACATTATCACCTACATTATCTGCAATTGTTGCAGGGTTACGAGGATCATCTTCAGGAATGTTCACCTCTACTTTGCCTACTAAATCTGCACCCATATCTGCAGCCTTTGT
>ERZ1048686.2457-NODE-2457-length-12741-cov-4.849440_pt1 | contig 12741 bp, 10 predicted proteins | sample MGYA00383099_ERZ1048686 | MGnify/ENA primary metagenome ERZ1048686 (study PRJEB29581, sample SAMEA5548369) | metagenome | biome: marine; feature: coastal; material: water | depth 25 m | study: Short-term variability in the microbial, nano- and picoplankton... | reverse complement strand
CCTCTTCTTCAAGATGCCTGTTCATAATTTTTCTAACCAGTTTTAATAAAAAACTTGTAAGTGTAAAAGCAATAATTAAAATTAATATAGCTTTCACAGAGATATGAATTTTATCACTAATTTGAAAAGAGTAATTAAGTATTTCGTTAAATGTATTCATCTCAATATTTTAACCATTTATACAATTCTTTATAACTTGGTTTTTTTCCATACATTAAAATTCCAACACGATAAATTTTTGCTGCAAACCACACAATTCCTAAAAAAGCAACTATAAGTAATAGCATTGAAACTAGTAATTGCCACCAAGGTACACCAAAAGGAATTCTCATAAGCATTACAATTGGTGAAGTTAATGGAAATAACGAAAAACTAACAGCTATAGGACCATGCGGATTTTCAATTACCGAAAAGCCAACATAAATGGCAATTATTAAAGGCATTAATACCGGCATCATAAATTGTTGGGTATCTGTTTCACTATCTACAGCTGCGCCAATTGCTGCATAAATTGAACTATAAATTAAATATCCTCCTAAAAAATAAATGATAAAAGAAAAAAACATAGTAATTATTGGTAAGTTTTTAACTTCTGAAAGCACAAATTCTAAATCACTGTTAGCTGATTGTTGCACTTGATTCATCATTTCAGGTGCAACCTGCATTCCTCCTGAATCCATATTTGTGGCTTCAGGTCCAAAAATAGCAGTAACAACAAATAATAAAAATCCGGCTGAAATCATCCAAATTATAAATTGCAATACTCCTGCCAATGCATTCCCAAATATTTTACCTAACATTAATTGAAAAGGCTTTACCGAGGAAACAATTACCTCAATAATTCGGCTTGTTTTTTCTTCTATTACGCTGCGCATTACGGAGGTTCCATAAATTATAATGAACATAAAAATTAAGTATCCAAAAGCGCCGCCAGTTGCCATTTTTAAAATACCACCTATTTTTGATGATTTTTCACCAGAAAAATTCTCTGTATTGAAATCTACATCTGTTTCAGCTGATTTTAGTTTCTCTAAATCAAAATTAAGCTGTTCTAATTTTAAATTTCTAATTTTATTTTCAAGTTTGTTTTCAATACCTCCTATTAAGCTTAAACTAGGAGAATCTTGTGTGAAAAATGTAATTCCCTTAGAAAGTTGCTCCAAACTATCCGGTTTAGGAATATAAATTAAACCATAATAAAATTCACTGCTTTTATTTTTAGCCTCTTCAATACCTAATTTAGTTAAATTTATGTATTTGGTATGCTCAGTATTTTGAAATACTGAAGCTAAAATTTCACTTTCATCAATATAAGCAATAGTTCTAATTTCTTCGCTGTTTTTTTGACTTAAAAACACAATTAACATTATTAAACCAACCATTAAAACAGGACTCAACAAGGTTAAAATAATGAATGATTTATTTTTAACTTTCGCTAAAAATTCTCTCTTTATAATTAGTTTAAGTTTATTCATTGTTGGCAACTGCTTTTAAAAATATATCGTTTGCATTTGGTATAATCTCTGTAAAATGTGTGATTTGAGATTTACTATTTAAAAACTTAATTAAGTTTGTTGAAGTTTCGTTTTGAGGTAATTTAATAGTAATTCCTAAATTTGCATCATTGTAATTCTCTGATTTTTCAACAGAAAATTTCTGTTTAATTTCATTATAAAGTCCTTCAGAATTTTCACATTGCAATCCAACTGCAAATTTATTCTCTTTAAATTCGGTTTTAATATCACTCAATTTTCCATCTAAAATTTTATTAGATTTATTAATTAATGCAATATATTCACACATTTCCTCAACCGACTCCATTCTATGTGTTGAAAAAATAATACTTGCTCCTTCATCACGTAATTTTAGGATTTCATCTTTAATTAAATTGGCATTAATTGGATCAAAACCACTAAAAGGTTCATCAAAAATTAACAACTTAGGGCTGTGCATTACTGTGACAATAAATTGTACTTTTTGAGCCATCCCTTTTGAAAGTTCTTGAATTTTTTTATTCCACCAATCTGAAATTTCAAATTTTTCAAACCAATATTTTAATTTCTTTTTTGCTTTGGCATGAGACATTCCTTTTAATTGTGCTAAATACAAAGCTTGTTCGCCAACTTTCATACTTTTATACAATCCACGCTCTTCTGGTAAATACCCAATTTGATGCACATGTTTTGGTAGCAATTTTTCTCCGTCCAAGTAAATATTACCACTATCAGGTAAAGTAATTTGATTGATGATACGAATTAACGAAGTTTTTCCAGCTCCGTTTGGACCAAGTAATCCAAACACACTTCCTTTAGGAACTGAAATTGAAACGTTGTTTAATGCTGTAAAATTTCCGTAATTTTTACATACATTTTCAACTTTTAATATATTTTCCATTTAATCAAAGTTATTTTGAAGAACGAAAATAAATTTAATAAACTAAAATATGGTTAATTTTTTACTAAACTATTGAAGTTTCTCAATATATTTATTTTGAATTATTTTTAAGAATTCAATAGAAGCTTTTGGTTTTATAATCCTTAGCATTTCATTAATACCTCCATTGTTATAAAAAATACCTTTTGCAATGTCATAATTTCTATCGATAACATTATTTTTAATATCAAAAGTATGCTTCCTAAATTCATCCCAAGTCATAAATTTTGGAATTTCAACATAGTACACATTTTCTTCCATAGCGGATTTATAAATACCTTCTTCTAGCTCATCAATATTAAAAAATCTATTAACTCTTATTAACGAATCTGTATCAGTAAAAGTCTCACCTCTAGCAAATTCAAATCCTTCATTCTTATAATGTTGTTGAATAACTTCAATTTCAGGATATCTGTTAATTCCTTTAATACGGACACCTGGCAACTTGCGTGAACCAATTTTAACCTCACATTTTGCGCTAATTAAATTCAAATTAAATTCCTTATTTATTTTTTGAGTCACCCGAAGTATTTTCTCGAAAGAATTTGGCTCTCTAGTAACAAAAATAATTGATATCGGCTTACTAATATCTGTAAATCTGCTATAATAAGACTTATAAGGATCAGGGACATTAATAACAAAAGTTTTTGGTATTATATTAGAATTTACTGTATCAATATTTTCCTGAATAATAATCTTTCCTAATAACTCTTGGGTCTCCATATTTAATTTGTTTTTTATTTAATAAACATATCTATTTTTTTTCAGATAAGCAAATACACAGGTAGTATTTCTATTTTTTTTAAAATTTATTATGCGTGCATAGTATTTTTTTATATATTTGGAAAATGCAAAAAGAACTTACTATAGATCACGCACTTAGAGCCACGTGGCAAGCCGTTGCAAAAATGTATAATGAGCAGGCAGGGAAATATGACTCTACAATGGCCACAGCTTTTGTCTTATTAAACATAGATAAAGAACATGGAACACCATCAACATCCTTAGGACCTCAAATGGGGATGGAGCCCACCAGTCTCTCAAGAATTTTAAAAAGTATGGAAGAAAAAGGAGCTATTTTCCGAGAAAAAAATCCTGATGATGGAAGAGGAGTTCTAATTAAGCTTACTGACTTTGGTTTAGCGAAAAGAAAAATTTCCCGCGAACATGTAATTCAATTTAACAATGCTATAAAAGAGCATATTTCAGAAGATAAAATTAAACACTTCTTTGAAGTAATTCAAACCATAAACACCTTAATTAACAATAAAAATATTTTTAACAAAAAAACAACCAAGTAAAAAATCACATAATGAAACGACCAATTAGAAAAGTTGCAGTTATTGGTTCCGGTATAATGGGATCAGGAATTGCGTGTCATTTTGCGAACATAGGTTTAGAAGTTTTGTTACTTGATATTATTCCGTTTGAACTGAATAATACTGAGAAAGCAAAAGGACTAACACTTAATGATAAGGTGGTTAGAAATAGAATGGTGAACGATAGTTTAAAAAAATCGTTAAAATCAAAACCATCTCCTATTTACAACCAAAAGTTTGCTAAAAGAATTAGTACAGGTAATTTAGAAGACGATATTCATAAAATAAAAGATGTTGACTGGATTATTGAAGTTGTTGTTGAACGTTTAGACATAAAACAACAAGTTTTTGAAAAAATTGAAAAACATCGTAAACCAGGAACTTTAATTACTTCAAACACTTCAGGAATTCCAATTAAATTTATGAATGAAGGGAGAAGTGAAGATTTTCAACAGCACTTTGCTGTAACACATTTCTTCAATCCACCACGTTATTTAAAATTATTTGAAGTAGTTCCAGGACCGAAGTGTAAGCAAGAAGTAACTGACTTTTTAATGAATTATGGTGAAAAGTTTTTAGGAAAAACTTCAGTTTTAGCAAAAGATACTCCTGCATTTATTGGAAACCGTATTGGTATTTTTGGAATTATGAGTTTGTTCCACCAGGTAAAAGATCTTGGCTTAACTATTGAAGAAGTAGATAAGTTAACTGGTCCGGTAATTGGAAGACCAAAATCTGCAACCTTTAGAACTGTTGATGTTGTTGGATTAGATACATTGGTTCATGTAGCCAATGGAATTTATGAAAACTGTCCTGATGATGAATCACACGAATTATTCAAACTTCCCGATTTCATTGATTCAATGATGAAAAATAAATGGTTAGGAAGTAAAACCAAGCAAGGTTTTTATAAAAGAGTGGTTGAAGGTGGAAAAAAATCTATTCAATCTTTAGATTTAGATACATTAGAATATCGTCCAAATAAAAGGGCAAAATTTGCTACCCTTGAACTTACAAAAACCATTGAAAATGTTATTGATCGTTTTAAAGTTTTAGTAAAAGGAAAAGACAAAGCGGGTGAATTCTATAGAAAGAATTTTGCTTCAATGTTTGGCTATGTTCAAAACCGTATTCCTGAAATTTCAGATGAACTGTATCGTATTGATGATGCAATGAAAGCTGGTTTTGGCTGGCAACACGGCCCTTTTGAAATTTGGGATGCCATTGGAGTTGAAAAAGGTATTGATTTAATGGAAGCTGAAAACATTCCTGTTGCCAAATGGGTAACTGAAATGGTTGAAAATGGACACAAAACATTCTATTCAATAAATGAAGGTGCAAAATACTATTATGCAATTCCTTCAAAATCACAAGAAAAAATTCCAGGTCAAGATAGTTTCATAATTTTAGATAATATTAGAGAAGCTAAAACCATTTGGTCTAATTCTGGAGCATCGATTCAACATTTAGGCGATGGAGTTTTAAATGTAGAATTCCAATCTAAAATGAATACACTTGGAGGTGAAGTTTTACAAGCAATTAATAAAGGAATTGATTTAGCTGAAACTGAATACGAAGCTGTTATTCTTGGAAATCAGGCTGAACATTTTACCGTTGGAGCAAATTTAGCAATGGTGTTTATGATGGCTATTGAACAAGAATATGATGAATTAAATTTTTCAGCAAAATATTTTCAAGATACTGTAATGAGACTTCGTTATTCATCTTGTCCTACTATTATTGCGCCGCACGGATACACTTTTGGTGGCGGTTGTGAATTAAGTTTACACGCCGATAAAGTAATTGCTGCAGCTGAAACCTATATTGGTTTGGTTGAATTTGGAGTAGGAATTATTCCAGGTGGAGCTGGATCAAAAGAAATGGCAGTTAGAGCTTCAGAAGGTGTTTTAAAAGACGATGTTAAATTAAATAAACTTCGTGATTACTTTATAAATGTAGCTATGGCAAAAGTAGCTACTTCAGCTCACGAAGCATATGATTTAGGTTTCTTTAAAGAACATAAAGATTTAGTGGTTGTAAATAAAAATCGCCAGATTGCAACAGCCAAACGTCATGCAATTCAAATGCTGGAAGACGGTTACACACAACCTGCACCTAAAAAAGTGCAAGTTTATGGTCAACAAGCATTAGGTATGTTTTTAGTTGGAACTGATAGTTTAGTTCACGGAAAATATGCCTCTGAACACGATCAAAAAATAGCCAATAAATTAGGGTATGTTATGGCTGGTGGAGATTTATCTGAACCAACTTTTGTTTCAGAACAATATTTACTAGACCTTGAACGTGAAGCATTTATGAGTTTATGCACAGAACGTAAAACACTAGAGCGTATTGAGCATATGCTAAAAACAGGTAAACCTTTAAGAAACTAAAAAAATGAAAACAGCATATATAGTAAAAGCATATAGAACAGCAGTTGGAAAAGCTCCAAAAGGAGTGTTTAGGTTTAAAAGACCTGATGAATTAGCTGCAGAAACTATTGAACATTTATTAAAAGATGTTCCACAATTAGATAAAAAAAGAATTGACGATGTTATAGTTGGTAACGCAATGCCAGAAGCAGAACAAGGCTTAAACATAGGGCGTTTAATTGCATTAATGGGATTAAAAATTGAAGATGTTCCGGGTATGACCGTTAACAGATATTGCGCTTCAGGTTTAGAAACCGTAAGCATTGCAGTTGCTAAAATTCAATCGGGAATGGCAGACTGTATTATTGCTGGAGGTGTAGAAAGTATGAGCTATATTCCTATGGGAGGTTATCGTCCTGTTCCAAATTACAAATCAGCAAAAGAAGGTCACGAAGATTATTATTGGGGAATGGGCTTAACAGCTGAAGCAGTTGCCAAGCAATTTAACGTTTCTCGAGAAGATCAAGATAAGTTTGCTTTTAATTCACATATGAAAGCGCTTAAAGCTCAAGCTGAAAATAAGTTTGAAAATGATATTGTTCCAATAACCGTTGAAAACATTTTTTTAGATGAAAACGGTAAAAAACAAACTAAAAATTACACAGTTACCGCAGACGAAGGTCCACGTAAAGGAACTTCAATTGAGGCTTTAGCGAGACTTAGACCTGTATTTGCTCAGGGCGGTAGTGTTACTGCAGGTAACTCATCACAAATGAGTGATGGTGCTGCTTTCTTATTGGTAATGAGTGAAGATATGGTGAAGGAATTAAACCTTGAACCTGTTGCACGTATGGTTTCTTTTGCAGCAGTGGGTATAGAACCTCGCATTATGGGAATGGGTCCTGTAAAAGCCATTCCTAAAGTGTTACAACAAGCTAAAATGAAGTTAAGTGATATTGATTTGTTCGAATTAAATGAAGCTTTCGCATCACAATCATTGGCAGTAATGCGCGAACTAGATTTAAATCAAGATATTGTAAATGTAAATGGTGGAGCCATTGCATTAGGTCATCCTCTTGGTTGTACTGGAGCAAAACTTTCAGTGCAATTATTAAACGAAATGCGCCGTAGAAAAAACAAATACGGTATTGTTACAATGTGTGTGGGTACAGGGCAAGGTGCTGCAGGAATTTACGAACTACTTAAATAAAATTACAAAATGAAGGCAATAAAAGGCGGAGAATTTCTTGTAAGAGAAATTACCAGTGATCAAGTATTTATCACAAAAGAATTTACGGAGGAACAAAATATGATGAAAGAAGCGGTTAAAGAATTTATTGACCGCGAAGTTTGGCCGAATAAAGAACGTTTCGAGAAAAAAGATTATGCTTTTACCGAACAAATAATGACTCAAATTGGAGAAATGGGTTTATTAGGAATTTCAGTTCCAGAACAATATGGCGGAATGGGAATGGGCTTTGTTTCAACCATGCTAGTTTGCGATTATATTTCAGGCTCAACAGGCTCATTAGCAACCGCATATGGAGCTCACACTGGAATAGGGACTATGCCTATTTTACTATACGGAACTGAAGAACAAAAACAAAAATACATTCCAAAATTAGTTTCAGGTGAATGGTTTGGATCTTATTGTTTAACAGAACCTGGCGCTGGATCTGACGCTAACTCAGGAAAAACAAAGGCAGTATTATCTGACGATGGAAGCCATTACCTAATTACTGGTCAAAAAATGTGGATTAGTAATGCAGGCTTCTGCAGTTTAATGATTGTTTTTGCTCGTATTGAAGATGATAAAAATATTACTGCATTTATTGTGGAATATGATAAAGAAAATCTAAATGGAATAACTTTAGGTGAAGAAGAAAATAAACTTGGAATTCATTCCTCCTCTACGCGACAAGTATTTTACAATGAAACAAAAGTTCCTGTTGAGAATATGCTTTCAGGAAGAGGTAAAGGATTTAAAATTGCTTTAAACTCGTTAAATGTTGGTAGAATTAAATTGGCTGGCGCCTGTGTAGATGCTGGTAGAAGAATTACTACCGAAGGTATAAAATATGCCAACGAAAGAATTCAATTTAAAACTCCAATAGCAAACTTTGGCGCTATTCAATATAAATTAGCCGAAATGTCTACAAGAACTTATGTGACAGATGCTGGTAGTTACAGAGCCGCAAAAGATATTCAAAATGAAATTGATGCTCTAATTGCCGATGGGAAATCACATCAAGAAGCTGAATTACAAGGCTTTGAGGAATTTGCTATTGAATGTGCTATGCTAAAAGTATATGCTTCAGAAACTGCACAATATGTAAGTGATGAAGGTATTCAAATTTTTGGAGGAATGGGATTCTCTAAAGATACTCCAATGGAGAGTGCTTGGCGCGATGCAAGAATTGGAAGAATTTACGAGGGAACTAATGAAATTAACCGACTTCTTTCTGTAGGAATGTTACTAAAAAAAGCAATGAAAGGTGAATTAGATTTATTAACTCCAGCTACGGAAGTTGGTAAAAGTTTAATGGGCATTCCTTCATTTGATACTCCAGATTATTCTGTTTTATTTTCAGAAGAAAAAGAAATGATCGCTAAATTGAAAAAAGCTTTCTTAATGGTTTCAGGAAAAGCAGTTCAAACTTACGGTATAAATTTAGAAAAAGAACAACAGTTAATTTTAGCTGCAGCTGAAATTATGCTAGAAATTTATATGGCTGAATCGGCAATTTTAAAAACTGATAAGTTAGTTGGAATGACTTCGGAAAAAGCGTGTGAAGGTGAAATTGCAATGGCTAAATTAAACTTATTTAATGCTGTTGAAATGACTAGCTCAAAAGGAAAAGAAGCTATTGTATCTTTTGCAGATGGAGATGAGCAACGTATGATGTTAATGGGTTTAAAACGATTTACAAAATACACAAATAATCCAAATCCAATTGCTCTTCGTAAAACAATTGCTGCAAAAGTGATTGAAGAAAATAAATACTGCTTTTAATCATTATAAGAATTGTGACGTCCTAAAAAAAATGCTATAACAACATTGTTACAGCATTTTTTATTTTAACATTTTAAATTGATATTTTTTGTAACTTTATGTAATAACTAACTCAACTCTTTTATTTGTTAAATCTTTAAAATTAATAACAATGAAACAACATATTGGAATTTGGATTGACACTAAACATGCAGTTATTATTAAATTAGAAAAAAATAATCATAGCATTAAGAAAATTGAATCTCATATTGATACCAGACCTAGAATTGAAGGAGAATCTAAAAGATATGGCCGATTTGGAAATCAATATTTAACATACGAAAAGAATAGAAAAAACAAAAGAACACTTCAAACACATAAATTCATTAAAAGTCTTTTTAAAGAAATTATTCACTGTGATTCTTTTGTGATTTTTGGGCCTTCAACAATGAAAAAAGAACTAAAAAAAGAAATTAATCATAATATACTTTTTGCTAACAAATTATCAGGTGTATATAAATCTGAGTTAATGACCGATAATCAAATGGTGGCTTGGGTTAAAAACCATTTTAAAAATACATAAAAAACCTGATTTAATTTTAATAACAGACATTAAAGTGATCTCTTAGATTTAAAAACCTTAAATTCAATAAATACTTCTACTGAAGTAAAGTTAAAAAATTGGTATCCATATTAACCAGTAAGTAACTCTTTCCCAACTGCACAATTCAAACATTTTAAGTTATTGCAGTATTCCGTTTTAAGTTGCAACAGTGCTTGCGTTTCAAAGGCACTTTTTGATTGAATGTTTAATTGGTTAAAATTTGAAATAATAGTATTTTTTTCTGGTTTTAATTCTTGAATTAAGCTTAAAATTTCATTAAAATTAATATTCCCCATTTTTTTGAAATACATAAATTTTATTGGAATTATTGTATTTATAAGGAGTAAATCAATGAAGGAGTTGGTTAATTTTTTTACATGCTTTTTTGATTCTTTTTCGAAAGTAAAATGGGTATCCCAAAATTCTGAAGTTTGAACACTAAATAATTTATAATATTCATCTACATTTTTTATTGCTATTACTTTTGAAAACAATTGTTGCTCTTTCAAATACAATTGAACTAGTTGTGAAATTCTTATTGTAGGAAAATTATTTGGTCTTAACCTAAAAAATTGAATTTGCCCTTTATTTAAAGGTTCTAAACTAAATTTAGCTTTCAAATATTCATATTCTTTTTTTAAATCTAAAAAATAATTCGATTCTTTTAATTCAAACAACAATCCTGCCTGACCAAACAATAATGCTTCTAACTGAAAACCATTTAAACTAACCTTTCTTACAGTTGCGTAATTAATTGTATTTGCCAGATTAAAAAATGCCTCACCGTTCACTTTCAAACCAAAATTTTTGGCTAATAATTTAAATAATACTTCTTCCCAATTATTATTACTCTTTTTCAGTTCGCACTCTATAACTTTTGATTTTTCCTCTAACCTTTCACAATACAATTGCTCAAAAAAATAATTTAGAATAAAACTATTTATAGAATCAATATCATTCTCACAATTAATCCATTTTTTAGTAGATATAAATAATTCCCTATATTTTTTTAAAACATTTTCAGATACAATGTCTTTCAATTCAATAGTAGTAATAACTTCATTTAAATTTCTAAACACTTCTACATCATGTTCCCAAACAACATGTAAAATCACATTATTGTATCGATCATCTTTTTCATGGTGATGATTGTACCAATCTGAAGATTTTAAATGAATTTCAATATTTCCAACCCAAATTTGGTTGTTTATCCTAATTTTTCCATTAAAAAAATCGGGCCCTGAATTTAAATTTTCAGTTCCTGCTGAAATTATTTCAATTGTTTCGCCCTTAGTTGACAGTAGTTTTTGAGTGGAAAACATTTTTAGTTTCCATACAAACTGGAGTAAATTTTCTTTCATTGCAATTTTAATTCTTCATAAATGTAAAAATTAACTTTTAATTGTAAAAATTGAATTCTAATGTTATGTATATTTAAACTTTTTTAAATTAATTTTGTACACATATTTTAAATAAAAATGGACATAATAAGTAGCTTAGAATGGCGATATTCAACAAAAAAATTTAATGCTTCTAAAAAGCTTTCAACAAAACAAATTGAAACCTTAAAAAAAGCTTTTAATTTAACTCCTACTTCATTTGGATTACAGCCTATTAAATTAATTGTAATTGAAAATAAAAAATTGCAAGAAAAATTTGTAGAACACTGTTACTACCAGCGCCAAGTAGCTGATGCTTCACATTTGTTAGTTTTATGTATTGAAAACGACACATCAACAAAAGACATCAATAATTATTTCGATTTAGAGAAAGAAATAAGAAGTACTTCAGAAGAAGTTGTAGGAACTTTTCGAAAACAACTGATTAATATGTACCGAAATATGTCTATTGAAGAACGACAAAACTCGGCAAAACTGCAAGCGTATATTGCCCTGGGAAATTTAATGACCGTTTGTTCTATAGAAAAAATTGACAACTGTCCAATGGAAGGTTTTGTTCCAAATAAAATTGATGAACTTTTAGAATTAGAATCTCTAAATTTACAATCTGTATTGCTATTACCTGTTGGATACAGAGCAGAGGATGATATTATGAATGGACAAAAAAAAGTTAGAAAACCATTACAGGAAACTGTAATAGAAATTAAATAAAAACACCTAAATAATTAAAATAAATACTAGTATGAGTAACGAAATAAGAAATCTTGAACCCGTTGAGTTATGGAATAATTTTGCTGATTTAAATGCCGTACCAAGAGGATCAAAAAAAGAGGAAAAAGTAATTCAGTTCATGATTGATTTTGGCAACAATTTAAATCTTAAAACTGTTGTTGACCCTGTTGGAAATGTTATTATAAAAAAACCAGCAACTAAGGGTATGGAAAACCGTAAAACTGTGGTTATGCAATCACATTTAGATATGGTTCACCAAAAAAATTCAGATACCTCTTTTAACTTTGATACAGAAGGAATCAAAATGAAAATTGAAGGAGACTGGGTTAAAGCTGAAGGCACTACATTAGGTGCTGATAATGGGCTAGGAGTTGCTGCAATTATGAGTGTTTTGGCATCAAGTAAAATTAAACATCCAGCTATTGAAGCCTTATTTACTATTGATGAAGAAACTGGAATGACAGGCGCTTTGGGCTTACAAGCCGGATACTTAGATGGAGAAATATTATTAAATCTAGACACTGAAGAGGATGATGAAATTGATATTGGTTGTGCTGGAGGAATTGATATTACTGCAAAAAATAGTTACAACGAAGTAAATTCACCTTCAAATAGCACAGGAATTGCAATATCAATTTCAGGTTTAAGTGGAGGTCATTCAGGAATGGATATTGATAAAGGATTAGGAAATGCAAACAAAATAATGAATCGCATTATCTACGAAACTAACGATTTTATACGTATTTCTGAAATTAATGGTGGAGGCTTACGAAATGCTATTCCACGCGAAAGCTTTGCAAAAGTTACCGTGTATAATTCAAAAAGAAAAGTATTTGAGAAAACTTTTAAGAAAGTTGCTAAAGCAATAAAATCTGAGTTAAAAACAACT
>ERZ1048686.2452-NODE-2452-length-12771-cov-4.197468_pt1 | contig 12771 bp, 7 predicted proteins | sample MGYA00383099_ERZ1048686 | MGnify/ENA primary metagenome ERZ1048686 (study PRJEB29581, sample SAMEA5548369) | metagenome | biome: marine; feature: coastal; material: water | depth 25 m | study: Short-term variability in the microbial, nano- and picoplankton... | reverse complement strand
GTTGTCATTTTTAAGAAAAACATGCGCGAGGACACACTACCTGCCGTTTGCTTTTTGTCTGTCATGCCTCCACAACAGCGTGCATTTGCAAAGTGATCGATTGGTTAAAGCCCCAATGTGAGTTCGAATCCAAACATCAATTTACCATCCAATATGACGCGGGACTGGGCCGTCTACCGTGATTGGCAGCATTGCCTGAGCCTTGCACCATGGCCCGGGATTGGAAGAAAAGGCTTTCAGGAAAATGCAGGACTCCTGTTTTAAAACTCAGATCATACCCAACAAAATCATCATCAGGCATGTGGATGATTACCTGAAAAGAAACGGGGACCTTTCAGGTATTCTCACACAATGGAACCACAAGGTTACATGGAGAAGGACCCTCGGATAATCTGAGTGTTCGCTTTTTAATCAGCGGAATCCATCATGCCCCACAAACGAATGCCCAAAAGAAAAGCTCTGATTGCCATCCGCCCTGACTCAGCGCCGGATCACAAGTCCTGAGGACGATAGATCCGTTTGGCAACCTCAAGCACCTCTTCTCTGGTGAAGGGTATCTTTCTCAAGGACTCCTCAGCAAAAAGCCCGGCCTGATCGCTGAAGTGCGGTGACTCATCAGAGGCCATATGACTGCCAAAGGGCTGAATGGCCCAGGCATCCAGTTGCCCCTGATCATCCCACTGCACAAATTGAAAAAAACAATCGCCGGCGACTCCCGCCAACTTGCCTTCATCCGATGGTCGCCCATAAATGGCTCTCAACGTATCCGGTCCTCCACCCAAAGGAAGATCCACCTCGCCACGCACCAATCGGTTCACCTCTCCCCAGGGAACATCCAGTCGGCCAAAGTGCTTCATCAATTCGTTGGACACCTCCTTCAGCCGACCCAGAATGACCGGAGCCGATAAGTTACCGCGCGAGGTATTGGAGTTAGGCCGAAACGTCAACAAGCTCAGAGCGGCATGAGGATTATCCTTGGACGTATCGCCATTCCATTGCCTTAATATATCCAGTGCTTCAAGCAGTTCCGGTTCCTGTGATGATGACTCCAGAAAGCGAACGATATTCTGCCTTAGTGTGGATTTTTCTGAATACTGCTTGTCATATTTATAAGTGAAAAATTCTTCCTGGGTGATGGAAACATCATCGCCATAAAGCTCCATCGCCCGAAGTGCCCGATTGGTCATCCAGGTTTCGATACCAGAGGCCTTCGAAAAGCGGTCTGGATCCGGATTACCCTCTCCCACTGTGGTCTGGAAAGGGCTGCTGTTGCAGTTTTGAATAAACCCTGAAGGTGGATTTTCAACCTGCGGCAATTGATCAAAAGGCATGTACTCGGACCAAAGAGTTGCTCGAGTATTTCCAGGCAAAATCGCTTGCCAGTCATAGGATGGGTTCCGGTCCGGCAACATGGCATTGTAGGCGTAGAAAAGGTTACCCTCCTTGTCCGCATATCCCGTGTTGAACATGGCGATGGATTGGCTGCGCATGGCCTCCTTGAAACCCTCCAGGCTGGTGGACTGCCCCATCCAGAACCATTGCTCAAGCTGGCGAAAGGAATCCATGCCTGCGTAGCGAACGGCAAGCACACGATCACCCACTCGCAGCGCTGGGCCGTAAAGGCTGTGAAGCACCTCCCGCTTGACCTTCCAGCGTATATCCCTCCAGAGCTGGATCTCCAATGTGGCAAAAGTCTTCTCCAGCTCCAGCCATTGGTCATCGACGCGGTAGCGAAGAGGATCCTCGGGATCCATCTCCAATTCAAAAATATCTACTAAATCTGGATGATTGACCGTGTGGCCCCAGGCCATGTGGGCATTGTGTCCCAGAAAGACAACGGGAGAGCCTGGGAATAATCCACCGTAGAGATTTTGACCTTCCTCGGTCAACAAGTGAGCCTCATACCAGGCCACAGGCCCTGTCCAGGGTTGATGGGAATTGATGCATGCACGCGTGGAGTCATCACTCGATCGGGATGGGCTTACCGCCATGAAATTAGATCCTATCGGTGCCTGATGAGGATTCATCCAGGCCGCCAATTGCGGTGCAGGTCCGGGGTTACTCAAGATACGCCCGATATCATTGTGCATGCCAAACATCATTGGCAATTTGTGCATGGCTCCGGCGATCAGATCCTCGGGCTTGGCTGGCCACCCATGACGTTTGAGTTGATCAACGTGCCGACTTGCATACAAGTTGAGGCCATCGGCGTAACCTTGGCAAACCGCCCTGATCTCTGGATCCAATAAATCGAAGCGATCCTTCAGCTCCCTGCGAATACGGATGAGGTCCACGTAATAGTCATTGGGAGCCATGGACATACCATTGGACGCTGCCAGCCGACCGCGGGCAGCAAGCAGCACATCCTGAATGGTCAGGAAATCATCCTCTGCATGAGCGTAGGCCAGGCCAAAGGCAGTGTCGGCATGGCGCTTGCCCATCATATGGGGAATACCCCACGGGTCCCGCGCAATCTGCACATCATATTGAGTGGCTCTGTCCAGAGAATCCGAAAAATCAATCGACGGCTTCATGGCAAACAGCGCATCGCAGACCATGAGCACCACTGCGCATGCAACCAGATAAGATCCCATGGCCCGCAACCATCGCTGGTGAAGCCAATCAATCAACCACGCTGGGCTGATGAGGAGAAATTGTAGATCTTCAAGAAAGGCAGGTTTTTTCCCTTCCAGTCGATGTCCGTAGAACTGTCCCGCCCATGCCAGAAGAAATAAAACAGAAGAAGACCAGAACAAGGAGAGTGGACTTGCCTCGACACTCAGGACCATTGCGCTGGAGAGAAGAAACCAGAAAAGCACTCCCAGCAGGACTGGAATGGAAAGCATGAGATAGTACAAGGAAGCCAGGAACAGCAGCGCCATGGCGAGATTGGGTGCGGGATACCATGCCTGAGTGCCGGGGATGGGTAAGGTTACACACCACAGAAGGCCGATGAGGCTCATGACAATCAAAGGAACACATACCAGATGTATGCGTCGATTGGTTGGCTGTTGGTGAAAGGATTCGTAACGCTCAATCCACCGTTGCAGTCGTTTTTCTTGCCCCATGAAAAACAACTTAACAAGATATCTTTTCTTGAACAAGTCGGATGCACCCCATCCGCTGGATATAAAAAAACTGCCCCTCAGCGGCTGAAGGGCAGATCAAGTCACGGCTGTTGATGCAATCGCTCAGGGAACGACGCGGAAAAAATTCATTTCAGCAGTCGAAGGATCCACCGCGTGAGGCGACTCGGCATTGTCCACCTCGCTCCATGGTCCTTGAAGAGAGGTGGCAGACTCCAGCTTCCCTGTGTATTCTATGGAGATGCCTGAAGCGTCCTTACCAATGCTGATAGATAGCTCAACGGCTTCTGCCAGCTGGTAAACCTTCAAGTTATCGAACAGCCCAAAACTCATGAACTCATTGTCCGATACCGAAGCAAACCAGTCACTGTAGCCAAGAAACAGATTTCCCTCATCCGAGTAGGGGGCGGTGGATTGACTGGCCTTGAGTACATCGATTCCGTTCATGTTCCAGGTGATGGTGCCCCCTCTTTTGATCAGTTGAACCGGCACCCATTGAAAGGCGACTTGCCCTCCCACAGTAGCGCCATTCTGTGATGGAAATTCGAACACCTGTAAGTCCGGGGCCACTTTCCCTTCAGGGAATATCGCGGCATAATAGGGATTACCGGCATCCTGACTACCTGCCATATACACCCCACGATCATCCATTAGATAATCGTTGTTCAGAAAGAACCTGAAATCTCTTGAAGACCCCCCCTCTCCGGTCATCGCAAACCATGCACCATCGGATTGATCATCCGCCACTTGAATATGATCGCCTGAGGTCCCAATACCCGCAGCGGCAAATTCTGTGGATCCCCCGCCGCCTCCTGGCAAGGGACCGTTGACATTCATCCAGAGGTCAAACACCAGAGCATAGTCTCCATCAAAGTGCATTCCTGCCGGACTTGCCGTGATGTGGGCCGCCGCGCCTTCGCTCTCGTTGGCGGTAAATTTAAGCCCCAGGGTCGTTTCTCCCTTCCCTCCGGGTGCTGCTGGAATACCATCCACAGAGTAATCATAAGCAAACGTGACTGAAGTATCATCACTGCTTTGGTTGATCACCCACGTGTCCATTACATCGGCTTCAAAATCCTCTGCATAGATCTCGGTCGCTCCAGCCAGGATATCAGGGAGCGGTGCTCCGACGTCGCCATCATCCAGCAGCGGAACCTGGACAAACTTACCGCTTGCCGTGTCATAGGCCGGACCCTGGACGTCCCATAGCATGTCAATGACCAACACGATGCTTTCATCCAGTTCCTCCTCCTGATCATTGATTAATTTCAAGATCAGCGTGGTTTCTCCCGCTCCTGCTTCAAACCGCACGTTTTGAGCCGATGGTCTCTCATAATCCGCACCTTCCCTTGCAGAACCCTCAAGGTGGTAGGTCACATCCAGTGAACTCGAAAGATCTCCCTGACGGGTAAAAGTGAAAACCACTGAATCTTGATCCTCGACGACCGGATCAACCTGAAATCGAACCAGCCCGGTGTCGGTATCCTCAACATTCCCGCCGGGCACTTGAACCCCCACCACGGAAGTGACATCTCCCGAATCCAGTGCCGTCACCTCGACATTATCGAATATCACGAAATTCTCCTCACCGGGATTCGCGATTGAAGAGAAGGGATCCGTATATCCAATCATGACGTTGCCCCCGCCAAACAAGGTTTTGTCGGCGGAAATGGTCGCAATGATTTGGCCATCCATCACCCAGGTCACCTCATCACCGATACGCCTGATTTCCACTGCGACCCATCCCTTACCGGGCGCACCTGCTGTTTCATGGAAAGGAAATGGAAACACTTTTTCCAGGGGACCACCCCCGTAGGCGTTATATTCCCCCACTCCATCGCCATCCATGTCCGTGAACCCATATCGATCCGTTTGTTCATCGAGAAATTCGGGCTCCTCAAACCCATCACCCGCATAAGCTCGAAAATCTCTGGAGGCACCGCCTTCACCCGACACGGCAAAAAAAGTACCATCACCATCCAAGGCCCCGTTGCCACGCAGGTAGGCGACCAATTCTCCGGATTGCCCCACTCCCATGGTCGCAAATTCAGTGGAACCGGATCCGCCGTAGGCGGGCCCGTTATAGCTCATGAACATTTGAAATCGCAGCGCATGATCACCCTCCATCTTCAAACCCCTGGGAAACAGGCTGACTGAGGATTCCGCGGGGTGATCATCCGAATTCACTGAAATTTTCAAGCCCTTGGTGCCCGCACTTCCAGGAGTATCGTAAGGATTTTTGGGAACGGAAAAATACTGAGTTTCCCCACCCATCGTGAAAGCGAACTGATCCTGAGAATAATCATGGGCAAATTGAACCGTAAAATCGGACACGCCATCCACACTCTCGTCATGAACGATCCAATCCGCGGATCGATCTTCATCAAAGGCATCGGTGAAGGCCGGTTGCGCCGCAAGTGAAAGATGCAGCAAGGGAACCAGAACCGTTGGAAAAAATAAGGATTTGATATACATAAGCCTGAACAAACACTGAAAGGGCACGTTCCATGCATATCTTATTGACAGAATTTGTCAATCTCAAGGCATCCCGGGTGATTGTTTGTCTCCGCGTTTCGAGTATCGCTTTGTGAATACTCGAAAGGTATCCGATTAAATAAAGCGTTTCATGTGCGATAGAAAAAACCTGTGACACAAATGTGACTTGCAGCACGCGGGGGGATCAATAAATGATAGGACCATGTCTTCACTATTCGATCTGAATCGAGCCATTCGACATGAAGGAGGTATCTCCCGACGCTTGTTTCTTCAATACGGAGCAGCTCTGGCATCCTTGCCAGGACTGGCAAATACCACACAGGCCCAGACCAGGCCCCGATTTGACTTATACCCCTTCAGACTCGGAGTCGCCTCGGGAGATCCGGACAGCCACAGTGTCGTCTTGTGGACTCGACTCGCGCCCAAACCCCTTGAGACTGGCGGAGGCATGGATCCCTTGCCCATCGAAGTCAAATGGGAACTTTCAGAAGATGAAAGTTTCGGTAGCATGGTGAAGTCGGGTAAGGCCGTAGCGGCACCCCAGCTGGGTCATTCCGTGCACGTCGAAGTGGATGGACTCAAGCCGGACCGCTGGTATTGGTACCGATTCCTTGCAGGCAATAACATGAGTCAGGTGGGACGCACTCGCACCCTTCCGGAGCCATCATCATTACCACAGGAGTTAAGGTTTGCCGTCACTTCCTGCCAGAATTATGAGCAGGGACTCTTCACTGCATACAAGCAGATGGCGAGAGATGAGGTGGATTTCGTATGCCACCTCGGAGACTACATTTACGAGTACAAAGCTGGACAGAACGGGAATGTGCGCACCCATCTGGGGCAGGAGATCGAGTCACTTGATGACTACCGAATACGTCATGCGCAATACCGTACAGATCATTTGCTTCAGAGCATGCATGCCGTGTGTCCATGGTTTGTTACCTGGGACGATCACGAATTTGACAACAATTGTGCCAATGGAATATCCGAGGAAAAGGATATCGATCCCCTGGCCTACATGCTGCGGCGGGCGAATGCCTATCAGGCTTATTACGAAATGATGCCACTCAGAAAAAAGTCACTTCCCCAAGGCCCGCACTTGCAGTTGTACCGGCGGGCTTCTTTCGGAAGCCTTGCGGAACTTTTGATACTTGATACGCGTCAGTATCGCACGGATCAACCCAATGACGACCGCAAGTCTCCCCTGAATGCCGCGGCTCTTGCGCCGGAAAACTCACTGCTTGGCTCACGACAACGCAATTGGCTTTATCAATCTCTTCTCGATTCCAGCTCTACCTGGAATGTCCTTGCTCAACAGGTCATGATGGGCATGGTCGGCTTTCCAAAGGAATCGGAACAGGTTTACTCGATGGACCAGTGGCCGGGTTACACTCATGAACGCCACAGAATACTCGAATTCATGGAGACCCGTAGGATTTCCAACCCGGTTGTCCTGACTGGAGATATCCATTCGAATTGGGCCAATGAACTGAGATTGGATGACCGCCAACCAGAGCTGACACGGGTAGCCACAGAATTCGTGTGCACTTCGCTTTCAAGCGGAGGTAACGGAACCGACAAACCAAAGGGATTGGACGCCTTGCAATCAGCCAATCCATGCATCAAATTTCACAACCGGGAACGCGGCTACACGCTTTGCACCGTGACACCTGAAACATGGACGAGCGATTACAAGGTAGTCAGTGACGTCCTCAAACCGGGAGGAAAAACATTCACGCGTGCCAGCTTCGTGGTCGAGGCGGGCAAACCAATCATCCAACCCGCCTGATCAACCTTGATCGCGGAGGCACCTTGACTCTTGCAGCCAGGTTACCTGATTCCTGCACCGTGCGGAGGCTGTTGATGGTGGAATGACAAATACCAAAAAGAACCCTTCACTTTGTAAGGATCTCCAACGTCATGAAACGGGCCAGCAAGCGACTGACCTGAGGTATGGAACGTGCGCTTGGCTGCCTGGTTTAACCAGTGGACGGGTTCAACCCGCCGGCTGCAATGAGTACTTCATGATTACAAATCTGGATGTGATTTGTCATGGTATGGATATCGCCGCTGTCACATGAGATGTATTTGCATGCTGAGATTTTTAATGCGTTGGCTTGTGACTTTCTTGACGTTTATTCTGATCATGTCCGCCGCACGCACATCTGCTTTGCACCTCGGAGCATTGAATCACAGAGTGGATAAATCCATCTTTGTCGCTACTGTGTTTTCCGTCAATTTGTTGGGCTGTATCTCGTCGATTCGATATGTCATTCAACGTGAGGCAATCAAATAAGCCTTGTTGAAAAAAACGACATGCTCATGAGCTTGGCTGGCTGTTATTCACCTCTCAGAATGGCCAGATTCTTCGGCCCAAGCAGAGAATGCCGCAATTCGCTTGTCCAGGTCATACGGGCATTTTCAAAGCGAAACGTATAAATGATGCTCGCCGGAGATTGGGTGAAATAGATCTTTGCCTGATACTCATCTGGTTTGACCCAGGCCCCACTGGCACCGATGCTTCGTCTCATGTTCTCTGTGTAAGGTAAATGGTGACTCAATTAAGAAGAGATGTGACTGCCCTGACCAAGACGAAGCGATTGTCTGCCATGATCCATTTCAACGGTGATGCGATGGTCGTCACCGTGAAGGTCAAAGGAGATTGAGCGGACACCGGCCTCATTTTCGAAAACTTGAAAAGTTCGTTGAGCGAGCTTGCATGAAAGAGATGATCGTGGTTCGTCTTGAACCACGGGAAGCGACAATGCATCCAACTTGAGTGCCAGAGCCCGAGTCGCTGCAGGATCTGCCTCCAGAGATTCTGATGCCATGGAAGGCAGAAGAACATCCCATACCACCTGCATCACTCCCCCCATGTCATTGGTACCGGACGTAACCGCTACCACCGCATCATGCTCAGGAATGACGATGCAGAACTGACCGAAAGCACCATCCCCCCGGTAACAGTTGTTTCTGCAACGCCAGAACTGATACCCATACCCCTGATCCCAGTCATTGTCGGGGTGACTGCCATTGGACGTTTGTTTGGAGGTCGCCTCCTGAACCCATGCTTCTGAAAGGATGCGTTCTCCCTGCCAGATTCCCTTCTGCAGGTAAAGCTGCCCCAGTTTGGCAATGTCTTCCGTGGTGATTCGGAGTCCCCAACCACCGGTATTGATTCCCTCGGGTGAACGATCCCAATCCGGCTTCTGAATCTTCAACGGCTGGAAAAGACGCTTGTCCAGATAGTCCACCAGTCTTTCTCCCGTGACCGATTGAAGGATGGCTGAAAGCATGTACGTAGCGGCCGAGTTGTATTGAAAATGCGTTCCGGGTTTGAACTCGATATCTGAATGTAGAAAGGTTTTCACCCAATCAGACTCGACATTGAAAAGCCGGGGCTCCTTGCGGTGCCCCGTCGTCATGGTGATGAGATCACGAATACGCATGGCCTTGAGCTGCCAACTTGGATCGGTTGGCGTGTCATCCGGAAAGAATGAAATCACCGGATCATCAAGTGACAGTTGACCCTCCCCGATCGCCAGACCAATGGCAGTGGAGGTAAAACTCTTGCTCAGCGAATGCATGAGATGCGGTGTCCTTTCATCATAGGGAGACCACCAACCCTGCGCGATCCGCTTGCCATGTCGAAGAATCATGAAACTGTGCACCGCATCGATATCCTTCTCAAGATGTTCGATGAAAGAGAGGACCGTTGCGGAGGAAACACCTTCTTTATCCGGCTGACCCTCTGGCAGTGAGGAAGCAGGCTGCGCAACGACACCCACACAAGAAAGGAACCCGAAGGCTGCGGCAAGGATTTGGACGGAAAGGAACGCTTTCATGAACACAGAGTGCCAGATTATCTCCATGGAAAAAGGAGTTTTTACTCCTATTTGAAGTGACCTCATGAACCCACAATCCTGAGTGGTGTTACCAGCATGCTAATTGAATGCTTATACGTTCTTATTGTATTACTTACGACTTGATAAACCCTCAAATAAAACAAGCTTTTACCATTGTTTCACACCCCGAAAAAAGCTAGTATTTCCAGGTGAAAGTTTTCGTCTCTCCAAAGGAATGGTCGCACTCGATTGATCGCTTCGAATCCGACCATATGGTTTCATTGCAGGACCCCGACGCGGACCTGAATGATCTGCGTCCAAAATGGATCAAAAAGGAAAATCATCTTGTCGGTCTCTTTTACGATTGCGATATACCCGGTCACGAACATGCCCCCAAAGAAGCGTGCGTCCATGAAGTCATTGATTGGCTGAAGCCTCGATGTAAGTCCGGGTCCAAACATCAATTTGTCATCCATTGTGATGCAGGGTTGGGGCGTTCACCCGCGATTGGTTACATTGCGTGGGCCCTGCACTATGGACCGGGGTTGGAAGAAAAGGCGTTCAGGAAAATGCAGGATTCCTGTTTTGAAACTCAGATCATACCCAATACCATCATTGTCATGCATGCGGATGACTACCTGAAAAGAAACGGAAAGCTTTCCAAGGTAGTCACACAATGGAACCACAGAGTGAAATGGAGAAGAACTTTCAGATGATTCGAGTGTTCGCTCTTCAATCAGGGGAATCCATCATCCCCCACAAACGAATGCCGCATGGCCCCAAAAGTCGAATCTAAATTGTAAGTCATTGATGGATCATGGGTTTTACTTTGGTTGGTCGCAGCCCGCAGCAATCCGCTTCTTTTGATCGTGTTGGGAGACTGACTTTCCAATTTGATTTACCCCATTCATGACAATTCCATGCTATGAATGCACCTTTGCCTACTGCTTTAGATTTCCAATGAATTACATTTCCCAGCCTGAATTGTAATTGACGTATTCCTGCAAAAACAATCAGTTGAAAGGATGAAAACTCGATTAATATCCCTTATGAAATCCGTATTGCTTTTCTTGCTGTCGATGATTTTTCTGCTGCCGGGATGCGGCAAGGAGGAGGCTTTAGGCAAATGGGTAAAGCACAAGACATCCCGCACTCAGGAAGGATGGAACTATGACATGTCCATTTACCAGGGAGCCCCACCACCGGAAGAGGATAATTTCTACATGGCCGAGCCCTTCAAGGGTTATCTGATGAACAGCAGCAAGGGTATGGAGGCAAGCTATCAACACCCATTGGTCAAAGAGAAAACCGAAACCTTCCTTGAGCGGGCACATATTGCAGCTAAAACCCGCAGGCAATCTGGCGAAGCAAAGATCATGGATTGGAGGCAACTTGCCCGTAATATTCGTGATGCATCCACTTCCATCAACGATCCGGAGTTCAACAAGGCCATCAAAGGAAACGACGAGGAAGTCATGGACCATTACTTTTCTTATTTCAATGACTTTCTCATGAACTTGCACCAGGCAACCGGCAGGCCCCAGAGCTATTTCCCGACCATCAAAAAAGATGTTCATTTTAGCACGCTCCTGCCTCATCTGGCCCCAATGAAAAAAACAGTCAACTTCCTTCGGAATGCATCAGCATTCAAGCTAAGGAAAGGAGACAGACAGGGAGCCATGAAAGATATCCAGTTGATGTTCGCATTGTATCGCATCTGCAAGGAGGACACATGGTTGATCTCCCAACTGGTGAGGGTGGCCATGGGGATCACCATCGTCGACACATATGAAGAAACGCATGCCAAGGGCCTTTGGAGCACAGAGGAACTAATTCAGTGGAAAGCCTTTTTCAAGAACCAGGGAAATGGTTATGGCGAATTGACCAGAGCTTTGCAGGTCGAGCGATTGAGCGCTCTGGAAGTTTTTGAGCTTTTTCTTGCAGACAAACCTCTTTTTGATCAAATCGCCAAAGAAGAAGGATCCGGAGGTTTCGCTGGCATATTGAATTTCAAGAGCATGGCCCGTGATACTGTCGTGGAGCAGATGATCGCATATGACAGGCTCATGCAGGAATTGATCACCATGGTAGACCCTGAAAACCATCAGGGTCACCCTAACCAAACCACAGTGGACTTTTACTTTGAGAACCAAATTCCAGGGCCGGGAAAACTTTCAATAGCAGGCACCTTTATTGCCACGCACAAAACCGCACTGAATGCGGAAAAGAAACTGATGGAACAATTTGATTCTGCATATCGGAAGTGATGGAATGACTGATTTCACACCCGGGTCATTGAGAAGGGTCGTCCACAAACATGACAATTCATGAATCTCCATCTATCCGAGCCATGAGTTCCATTCGAGAATCAATCCATCACACTTCTCACTGCTGGCAAATTGGGTAACCAGGCGATAGCTTTCCAGCATGCGCGACGCCACCTCTCGAAGAGTGCTGTAGGTGACTTGATAGAATTTATCTGTGCGCTAAAGTGGTGAGGGCGTTCTTGTGAATTGCGTTCAAGAGGTGACTTGACAGAATTATGAACAAATCAACCCCTCATCTACGGGGAGAAATGGACCACGCATTCGAATATGATCGTGGCTTGAAATTAGTTTATCGTTGCTATGGGGACCCGGACGGGAGCCCTGTTTTTTATTTCCATGGATGGCCAGGTTCTCGTTTCGAAGGTCAGTTATTTGATACGCTTGCCAGAGATCATCAATGCCTACTCATAGCACCTGAGAGACCTGGATATGGACGCTCAACCTCGCCACAACACCTTTCTCTCACGCAATGGGCAGACCTGATCAAAGGCCTGGCAGATCACTTGTGTCTGGAACGCTTTTCCGTGATCGGACTTTCCGGGGGGGGACCCCACGCCTGCGCGACCATGGCATGCCTGCCGAACAGGGTTCGCCGAGGTTGCCTGTTGGTGCCCATGGGGCCTTTTCATGCAAAGCTGGGGGTGATGAGGATGAACCCCGTTCAACGGCTCATGGCCGAGTCAACCCCTTTCTTTCCCATGCTCACTCAAATCGCATTGAAAGCATTATGTCCATTTGCACGTTCCGCCCCCGGCCTCGTGTTTTCTGTCATGCGCCATCTGCTGCTTCCACCCTGTGATCAACGGGCGCTGGATGTGCCAGGGTTGCAACCCGTTCTTGTAAAAAACATGGCAGAGGCTTTGTCAGGAGGCGCTCAGGGGATGTATCAGGATGGCTTGAGATTTCTGGAACCGTGGCACAGAACCCTCGGAACCATTCAGTGTCCGGTCAAAATATGGCATGGTCATGATGATAACATCGTCCCTGTTGAATTTGGCAGGTACTTGGCCGAAATGA
>ERZ1048686.2440-NODE-2440-length-12808-cov-4.194229_pt1 | contig 12808 bp, 4 predicted proteins | sample MGYA00383099_ERZ1048686 | MGnify/ENA primary metagenome ERZ1048686 (study PRJEB29581, sample SAMEA5548369) | metagenome | biome: marine; feature: coastal; material: water | depth 25 m | study: Short-term variability in the microbial, nano- and picoplankton... | reverse complement strand
ATCGGATGGGTCATCGGAGTTGGTGAAGAAGATGTATTCACCATCTTTAGGAGGAACAAACCAACCTACGAGTTGGTTACCATAGTTACTCCCACTTTCGTTGGAACCATCTGGACCATATTCCCAGAAAGGCTCCAAAGTGACAAAATCAGGGCTGTTGGGGAAACGTGGATCGTCGATTAATCCAGCAATGTTGTTTGGAGTACCCTGCCAGAATTTGTGGAGCACATAGCCTTCCTGCCAAATAAAGGTACTGAACTCCGCCGAGGAGTCAGCGGCAATAGCGTTCCCGAAAAGATCAGTCACATTATTGACGGTAATGGTCAGCATGGTTCCTTCCTTTTGAGAACTGGTGGTCAAAGTCACGATATGATCATTGGGCGCTGCCCCCACCGTAGCATCTGTAACATTGATGCCACCGGACAGAGAATAGTTGTCTTTGTTTCCCCCAGTCACCGGATCAACTGGTTCACTGAATGTCACTCGAGCACCTGCGAACGTTTCGGAGCCCGTCGCTGCAACCAAAGTAGGTGCTTCGACGTCTGAGTTAACCGTAATATCTGCTGCCTCACTGGTCGCTGAACCCTCAGCTCCTGTCACAACAACGGTATAAAAACCGCCATGGGAGTTGTCAACACGGTCGATATTGTATGAAGAAGAGATGGCTCCCTCAATATCAGCACCATCCTTTTTCCACTGGTAAGTATAGGGAGGCGTTCCAGCAACTTCGACGGAAAGGGTCACTGGATCCAGAGCATTGACATAGCCACCCATTGGTTGAGTGACAATGTTGACAGGACCAGATGGCTGAAGGGAAGAAAGATACTCACCGGGAATTGGCAGTGTAGGATCAATCTCTCCATTAGGGTCTTCAACGGCTACAGCAAGATTGTCACCGCCACCGCCTTCTTTCACGATGGCTTCAATGTAGTAGGCTTCTCCAGCCTGAAGGGTAATGGTATTACCGCTAGGCCATTCAGTGGCCCCGAAACTAGCTGAGGTTTTGTCTTCAACAACACTGCCACCTCCCACAGAGTCCCAGTTACGAGCATTTGACCATCCGGCCTCGCGCGCAATGACGTGTTTGTTGGCTGGATCTGAGTCCGTGCTCAACCACAGATCGGCATTGTCATCTGCAGAAAGCCAGAAGGTGTAATCTCCGGTTGCAGGAGGGTGGAAGTAACCCATGATCTGCGCAGCGTAGTTATTTCCATAGGCGTTGTTAGCGGGCACGAAAATATCCCCGTCCGGACTTGGGTTCCATTCGAAATAAGGCAGATAAACCTCTACATCGAATCCATCAGGAAAGCGTTCACTGCCTGTGATTTCAGCCAGTCCTGTACCCCCCATGTCAAGCCACGCTCGACCGGTGATCGTACCTTGGGGTTCTGAGGGCTGTGCCTTCGCTAGACATAAAGTCAACGCAAACATCAACGCTCCCGTCAATATCTTGGATATTTTGTTAATTTTGTTCATGTTATCTTCTTTTTAACGATCCTTGCATCCAGTTTTGCTTGTAATACAAGCAGTATCGCTGTCAGATGCGATCAGGTTTACTATTGGGGATGTCTATCTTTTAGTTACTTTTCGACTAGGATGTCAATTTGATTTTATAACTATTATGGTCACTGTGCGTGTTGTTTCATTGGTACACAAAAGCCGAAAAAACTGTTATCCTGCGGCAGACTCAAGCAAAAGTGGGGGCAATATTTAGTTCAAACATCCACCATATGAACCGGAGATAAGAAACGGAAAAATCCATATCCCTTAATGAATCAAACTCCCCAGATCTTGAAACACCTTTTTGCTGGGCAAAAAAAAGCCGGGCAAAAAATGCCCGGCCGTGATTGATTTAGTTATAGAGGAAATGTCAGGCTTATTCAGCTATATAGAACTCTGAAGCCTTGGTGGGCTCCACTGAGTGTGGTGAGCTTGCACCTGCAACATCACTGTAAGGGCCAGATACACCTTCAGAACTCTTCAAAGTTCCGGTGTATTCGATGACGACATTACCATCTTGCAATGATAAACCGCTGATGCTTCCTGAAGCAGCAGGGATATCAACACCTCCACCGATGACCACCTCGATACCATTGATTGGAGCGCGAGGAGGTGCACCTGTTGTTGGATTACCTGTCAGAGTGAAGCTACTACCTGTCACACCCTTGAATACGATATACTCGCCAGCAGAACCGTAGTTGTAGGCACCACTGAAGGAACTCTCTGTTGAATGGGGGATGACAGTATCTCCGATGGAGAATTCACCACCACGTCCAGGCACGCCACCTTTGGCATAAACAACCACATCGTAAGATGCTCCATCGGGGAGTCCACTCACTGTAACAGTCGTTTGAGAGGTATTGTTGGTATCCAGATAACCGGTCATCATATTCCTGTCATTGCCGTCTGGAGCCTCGTTGTTCTCTTCGCCGCGACCCTGACTCGACCAGGTGTTGTTGGAGGCCCAGGTGACGGATATAGAGCTATCAGCCGCGGAACCACCATTATCTGCAATTAAACCACTGGCTTCACCAGCTGAACCGTCAACATTGTTCCAGTTGGAGGTCCCGAGCACACCAGCAGCACCACTGACGTCTGAACGATTGCCATCAGGCTCATCCGCGCCGAAGTTAATGGCGACTACTGAACCATTACCAATGCTGGATACGGCTTCATTGAAGTCCCAGAAGGCGACAAGATTGTTAACAGTCCCAGCGGACTTTCCGCCAGCTATTGCCTTGAGATCTGATTCAGACAAGGCCTTGGAGAACACGGCAAAGTCATCAAAAACAGATTTATCGTTGCTTCCGCCTGATCCGTTGGATCCAATCCACATACTGGTGATGTCGCTTGGCAGAGGATTTTCATTGAATCCATCAAAGAACAACTCACCGTCAATACGAATCTCTTTCAAGTCACCTTTCTTGGAGAATGACCACAAATGCCATTCAGCCCAGAAGGCATCGACGTCTGCTGCAAAGTCCGAAAGAGGTGCGTTGATGCGCTGGGTGGCAGCATCACAGCAACCAGCCGTATCAAAGTAGATCGAGCCATTGCCCCATGGTGTGTGAGCCTGGAAGCCTCGTTGTCCACTGGGTGAAGACGGGCTGTTGATCCACACAGAGGAACTATTGCTGATCGACCCTTTCTTGAGCCAGTAAGCCACGGTAACCTCATCTGTTTTGAATACAGGATTGAGGAATGCAGCGTCCAATACTGCCACAGATCCACCGGCCGTCATATCCATGCCATAATCACCGGCTGTGCCAGTGTGACCACCCGCATCCTCTGTGGATACAGCCTTGCCGAAGACGAATCCAGGGTAAGAAGCCACTGAATCCAAGGCAGGCCCCATATAGGATCGAACCGTGAAGGACCAATTTTCAGTGGCTGGGTTGCCACCAGGATCTGGATAGGTTAAAGAAACCGTATGCTCTGAACCACTTCCCAAAAAGGCTGCTGGAGTATGTGAGATCGTCACAATACCACCTGAATCTTCAAAAGTAAGCTGATCTGCTGAAACAGTCATGCCATCCACAGCAAGGCTGGTGTTTTCAGGAGTCCATTCCGCCAATCCCGAGCGGTGACTGACTGAAATGGATGCATTGGGGTTTGCATTTTTCCCATTGGGGGTGCGAGCAGTAAAGGCGCCGTTAGCAGGAGCCAATACGGGGGTTGAAGTGGATAGAAAACCACCAGTGATGGGTCTCAATGCGCTGGCTGGAGTATCATCACCTTCCTTGCGCCATGCAACTTGTCCAAAGTCATTGCCGCCGGCTTCTTTGTAGCGGAACTCGACGTAATATCTTTTTCCCGCAACCAAGCTGATAGGCTCAAATGTAGTCGTATCATCTATGCCTGGCTCCTGGAATGCGTCGCAACAATCCAACTCTTCAGTCAACCAGACAGCATTGGCAGGTTTGTCATCGGTGCTCAGGAACAATTCTGATGCGTCATCACTGCGCGTAAAGAAATGGTAGCTTCCACTTTCTTCGGGAGTGATGAACCCATACATACGGGCAGCGTAATTTCCGTTGCTGTCGTCAGGGAAAACATCCCGTGTATTGAATGAATAAACAGCACTCACCAAGTCTGGTGTGTCACCACCATTTGTTCCGGGCGAAGGAACTCTCTCGTCCTGCAAACCGTCGATGGATGCACCGCTAATGCCAAACCAGGCTTCGAAGCGAAGTGCGCCTTCAGTAACCTCCACGCAAGTGTAAAGGTCTGCGGAAGTATTCGCAGGAATGCTATTTTTTGAAAGGTCGACCAAGTTATTGATGCTCAATGTATGATGCGCACCAGCAGCTTGGGTTGCAGTGGTCAATGTCACTGTTTGCTTTTTGACCGCCACCGCAGTGATGTCTAGGGCAGGCTCAAAAGAGTAATTTCCAGCATCACCGGCAACTGCTTCGTCAAGAGTTTCAGAAAAAGTCAGCGTCACTGTGGTCATGTCACAGTTCCCTTCCATGGATATCAAGAAGGGATCTGTCGTATCAGTAGGATCGGTACCCAATTGGGATTCAACGAGATTGGTATCTCCATCTCCATCGGCATCCTGATCGGCATCACTTGGATCGTTTGGATCAAATCCCCATGATTCTTCCCAGCTGTCCGACATACCATCACCATCTGAATCAGCCGCAGGCTCACCCAATGAACTGCCTGAAAAAATGGCTGCTACTTCAGCTTCTGACAGAACGCGATCCCATATGGCAATATCATCAATGTCACCGTTCCATGTGCGGTTACCCGTATCCGGATTTCCACCAATCATGACGTATTTGTCATTTTCACCCAAGGAAGGCGTTGAAGCGTTTTCAGAGTAAATTTCACCGTTGACGTAAAGACGCGTACCAAATTCTTCGGTATCAGCATCGGAAACGGCGACCAGATGATGCCAAACATCTAAGTCAAGAGGATCACCTGCACCACCTTCCCCGGTTCCGCCGGCATGAGCAAGTCCAGCTTCGCCACCGCGTCTGTGGACACGCCATCTGTTGCCTTCACCTTTGGCAATAAGTGCCTGCCAACTCTTGTCAAAGGCACCTATTCGGAACCAAGCAGAAACAGACATGCTTCCACCTTCAAAACTAAGGTCAGAAGCATCTCCCCCAACGATTTGAACGTATTGATCGACACCGTCAAGTGCCAATGCCTGCCCAAATCCCGGACGACCTGTTGTAAATTCTATGGGATCTGTTCCCATTTCTTCACCATGGAACTCACCTACAGAATCCTGAAAATTCTTATCATCGAAACTCCATAGAGCCACGAGCCCATTGTTCAAGTCCTGTCCTTGAACACCCATATTGAAAACCGGCAGCAAAGAGACGATTAACGCCCACCTGAGCCTGCGCAGGTATTGATGTATTTTATTCATATCGATTAGTTGTTGTCTTACAGTTACTAGATAACGAGGTAGCAAATGTAGGCGAACGTACGCGGACATTTGCAAATGCCTTGTTAGGGGTTACACAGATTAGGCCCACAGTTACCATACATAATCAAGTAATAAATCCTCATAAAAGCATGCGTTTGATAATCGGCCCTGCGAGGGTCCGGAATAAAAATGTTGAATGGAACCAAAGGATTTTATAGCTCATGGAAGTTAGAGACAGGGCATTTTGGTCAATTCATCCCACATAAAGGAAATCTCAGGCGAACACAACAGAGCCTCCCTACGATAAGAAGCAGAGGCATCAACTTCACAAACATCAGGGGAAGGTGCATGAGACTCCTCAAAATAATGTCACTTCTATCGTGAGCAGAGAATTGACCACCTGCTTGCCATGTGCCAGGCGACCTCGGTAAGAATGTCCCTTTCAAACTTATTCGAGGCAGTCGCACTTCATGAATCCCGTCAGCCATCAGCTTGACACTAAGGAAACAGATTTCTAGAGTAGATTCACTTAAAGCAGACCCAATGGACCTTTGTGTGAAAAATGAGTGTTAGAGGGACAAGCGACGCAGCTGAAAACTCTGTATCCGATTTTCATGTCGCCATCAAAAACCTTATACGATTGAAAACAATCACTGCAACTTTATTGGGCATCATCTTTGTCTATCCATCGATAACGAGCCTCTGTTTCTCCACATCAATTTGCCTCGGCCAAAATGCGGCACAGCCACCAATAGCTCTCTTTAATCCAGAAACACGATCAGAAGAATCAGAAGCCACTCAACTGAAAGCACATGCAGTGGCCATGGCAAAATCCATAGCCGCGGAATATCCCGAAAACGCACTGATACACATTTTGTTGGGTTCCGCTTTTTTCAATACGGGACAAACAGATATGGCTGCTACCCACCTCAGAAAATGCCTTGCCCTGGATAACAGTATTCTGGAAGCCCACGAAATCTTGACGCGTATTGCCTACGAAAAGGGGAATCCAGAGGAAGCCTTGCGACTTTGCTTCGAAGCACGGAACAGAGGATTAAGCAGCCCAAAACTTCTCAATCGTTTAGCACGTGCGCAATTGGACCTTGGCCAAGCCGAGAAATCCATTCAAACCCTACTCGAAGCTACCAAGGTTTCCCATCCGTTGGCAGAGAGCTTTTACTTATTGGGACAGGCGCGCATGCAAGCCCGGGACTATCTGGAAGCAAAGGAGAGTTTCATTCAAACAACTGAACTCATACCTGACCACACACAGGCCTACTTCGGCCTGTTCACGGCATGCCAGAGGCTCGGTCAGATGGAGGAAGCGATGGAATTCCGTAACACGTTTGTCCGACTTGAATCGATCGATCGAAAAGATCTCAACGATCGCAGCAGCCAAACGGAGTCACTGAGTGGAATAGCTGCAGTACGCGAAACGACTGCCCGCACCCTCTTCGGTGCAGGACAGATTCATCAATCACAAGGAGCTTATACCGCAGCAGCAGATCTTTTTTACCAATCAGCTGCACTCGCCAAAGAGGACTTAAAAAGCCGTGCAGCTCTGGAGGCGATACATGTGCAAAATAAAAAATTAGCGGAGGGTGCTGCAGCATTTGAGCGACTCGCCAGCAATCAACCAGAGAATGCCCTGAATCATTTTTTTCTGGGACGACTGAAAACGAGGCTGGGCAATTCTATTGAGGCGGAATCAAGTTACCAAAAGACCTTGTCATTGGCTCCAACATGGGCAGCAGGGCATCATGCATTGGCAGAACTTTACATGCTCACCAATCAGCACCTGGATCAAGCTGAGAAACTCGCTCGAAGGGCTGTTGAACTGGAACCCAATCATGTCCGCTATTACCTGTTGTCGGCCGCCTGCATCAAAAACCGCCATCTGCAGGAAGCATTGAAAGCCATCAATCAGGCGCTCACCATCACTCCAGACGATGCAAAATACCAGAAACTTCGCAATCAACTCGAAAAGGCAATGGCACAAAAACGTAATCCATGAATGTGGCTGAGATCCCGGAGACTACCGCCCGAAAGCGGCCGTCCTGTTTATTCATGGGATGTCTGGCAGTAATGCTGATCCATGCGACTCCGTTGAAAGCAAATGATCATCACGCCATCCAGCTCAAGGATGTCACCACTCAAACTGGCGTTGATTTCATACACACCGACGGAAGTTCAGGACGTCGCTACATCGTAGAAACGGTCGCCTCCGGGCTGGCGACTTTTGATTTTGATGGAGATGGCCTGATAGATATCCTCTTCTTGAACGGAGCACCTCTGCCTGGAGCCACGCCGCCTGTCCAGCCTCGGAATGCACTCTACCGGAATGAAGGCCATTGGAAATTCACGGATGTCACCACAAAGACAGGCCTGGATGATACGGCTTACCATCTGGGTGTGTGCGTTGGCGATTATGACAACGATGGCCATTTGGACATATTCCTGAACAACTTCGGACCCAACATCCTTTACCGAAACAACGGTGACTCCACCTTTACCGATGTCACTCACGAAACAGGTCTGGGAACAGGTCAAGAAGTCGGTGCAGGCGCCTGCTTTCTGGATGCCGATGGGGATGGCGATCTGGATTTGTTTATCGCCCAGTATGTGGGCTTTACTTTTGACAAGCATCATATCTCGCAGATGAATGGTTTCCCCGCATATGTAGGCCCCCTGAATTATCCACCGACAACAAATGCGTTTTACAGAAATAATGGCAACGGAACCTTTACGGATGTCAGTCGAGAGTCGGGGATTGGCTTGTTGAAAGGGGCGGGCATGGGCGTGATTGCTTGTGACCTGGATAATGACAGGGACACGGACATTATCATAGGAAACGACCTACGCCCTGATTTTGTCCTGCGCAACGATGGTCACGGCAAATTCAAGGAGGAAGGCACCTTACTCGGTTTGGCTTATGATGCGTTTGGTAATGTGCAGGGATCCATGGGCGTTGAGTGCGCGGACTGGAATCATGACGGCTGGATGGACGTTTATATCACGCCTTACCAACGTCAGATACCCACATTGTTTCAAAATCACAAAGGTAGTTTTTTTGAAGACGTTTCGCGCCAAACGGGTGCCGGCAAGGACGCTTTTGCCGATGTCAAATGGGGAGTTGGCATGATAGATTTTGACAATGATACTCATCGAGATTTATTCATCGCCACCGGTCATTTGATCGACAACGTGGAACAGATAGACTCCAGCATGCGTTACGCTGCGTCCAACATCCTGCTTCGCAACACCGGAACAGGGAAGTTTGTGAATGTCTCGGAGCAATCTGGCGACGGAATGCAGCCTGTGGAAAGCAGTCGTGGTGCCGCGTTCGATGACCTCGACAATGATGGAGACATTGACGCCGTGATCCTGAATGCGCGGAGTGGCCCTACCCTGATCAGGAATGATTCCGGCCAAGGAAACCACTGGTTACAAATTCAACTGCAAGGAACCACCAGCAACCGGGATGGCATCGGCGCACGAGTCACGGTGCGAACAGGTGAGCTCCAGCAAATCGACGAAATTCATAGTGGACGCAGCTATCAGAGCGACTTCGGAAAACGGCTCCATTTCGGACTCGGCAATCAAACCCATATTGACGAAATCAAAGTTGAGTGGATTGGAGGGGACGTTGACACGCTTCACCATATTCAAGCCAACCAACTATGTGTCATCAAGGAAGGGCAAGGCCTGACACAAGGCCGCTCATCAGATCCAAAACCATGAACATCACATTAAAGATCGGCCTGCTTGGATCGATTCTAGGAACACTTGGGATCCGTGCCGCTGCTCCAGTCTCTCCTATTCAATTCAAGGATGTCTCTCAGGAAACAGGGATCGCTTTTGTGCATACAGACGGAGGACAAGGGAAGCAACGTTACATCGTCGAAAGTGTCGCATCGGGCATCGCTACGTTCGATTATGATTTGGATGGCAACATCGACATCCTGTTCCTCAATGGAGCCCCCCTCCCAGGCTCGCCTGAAGACACTCCATCGTCAGGCAACGCGCTTTACCGCAACCAGGGAGACTGGAAGTTTGCCGACAAGACCACAGACGCGGGGCTGGATGATACGCGCTATCATCTGGGAGTCTGTGTTGGAGATTACAACAACGACGGTTTCCCTGATGTCTTCCTTTCAAATTTTGGACCGGATATTCTTTATCGAAACAATGGAGATGGCACCTTCACAGATGTCACCCTGACTGCAGGTGTCGGCAATGGAAATCAGGTGGGAGCCGGAGCAAGCTTTCTGGATATAGACGGAGACGGTCATCTGGACCTCTTCATCGCCAACTATTGTGACTTCAATATCAATGAGCACAAGCCGCGCCAGATCAACGGTCATCCGGCCTATGCTGGCCCCATGGTTTATGGACCTGTCCCCGACACCCTCTATCGCAACAACGGTGACGGCACATTCACCGACTTCAGCCATAAATCAGGTATCGCGTCCGTTGCAGGAACCGGGATGGGGGTCGTCAGTTCGGACTACGACCATGATGGAGACATTGATATCATCGTAGGCAATGATGCCATGGCAAACTTCGTCTGGCAGAATGATGGAAAGGGAAAATTCAAGGAAGTCGGGTTATTTTCGGGCCTGGCATACGATTCGAACGGCATCGGACTTGGGACCATGGGCGTGGACTGCGCAGATTACAATAATGACGGGAAGATGGACTTTTACATGACTTCCTATCAGAAGCAATGGGGCATCCTGTATCAAAATGAGGGTGCTGGCTTTTTTATGGATGCCACCCGCATCACGGGAGCAGGGGCCGGCACCTACAATGAAGTGACCTGGGGCTTGGGTCTGGAGGATTTTGACAATGACGGCTTCCGTGATCTTTATGTTGCTTGCGGACACCTGCAGGATAACATCAGGCATTGGGACGACACGGTTCATTTCGAAGCTCGAAACATTCTTCTCCGTAATATAGACGGGAAAAGTTTTGTGGATATTTCTTCAAAATCTGGAACGGGCATGAATGTCAAACTGAGCAGTCGCGGCGCAGCCTTTGATGACCTTGACAACGATGGCGATATTGACGTGGTCGTCCTCAACACCCGCGAAGCCCCCACGATCCTGCGCAATGAAAGCTCCACTTCAAATCACTGGGTTCGCATTCAACTGGAAGGCACTCAAAGTAATCGGGAAGCCATTGGTGCTCGCATCAAGGTCATTGCTGGAGAGATCACACTAATGGATGAGGTACGAAGCGGCCGAGGTTATCAAAGCCACTACGGCACCCTTTCCCATTTCGGTTTGGGCCAAGAAAAGAAAATAGATCAGGTAGAGATTTGGTGGCCAAGTGGTAAAAAGCAAATCTTCAAAAATATCCCCGTTGACAGAGTCATTAAATTCACTGAAGGCAGGGCACAATAATCTGTTCTTAAATCACCAAATCAACAGGAATGCGCTGACCAGATGAGCCACGAACGACGCGGACTTAAGTTTACCATTTCAGTTCTTTCGGGAATTTTGCAGCTTGTTTTCATCAACAATGAAAGCACGGCGCAGTCATCGACTGGCCTGACATCTACCGCGTTTGAAAGCACAACCCTTACAATCCATTCACCCCGAGTTAAAAAGAACGGAACTCTCCCTCAGGGATTTGATCTCAAATCCGGCGCAAGCACGGGGATTACCTTCACAAACCGCCTGAACACGGACTTGTCAGAGAAATCTTTCAACCTGCTCAATGGAAGTGGAGTCACGCTTGGTGATTATGATGGAGACGGACGGTGCGATGTGTTTTTGGCGGCTATGTCGGGCAAAAACAAGTTATTTCGAAACCTTGGTCATTGGAAGTTCAAGGAAACTACTCGCGAAGCAGGGCTCGATCGTGTCATTCCCTATTCAAGTGGCGCTGTGTTTGAAGATATTGACGGGGATGGCTGGCTTGACCTGATCATCTCCACATTCGGCTCCGGAGTGCGCACTTATCTGAACTCGGGCAACAGTCGCTTCAAGTTGCTTGGGAATCCCGCATTGGAATCTCCTTTCGGGAGTGCCACCCTCGCTCTGGCAGATGGGGACGGGGATGGGGACATTGATCTATATGTCACCAACTACGGTCTCCATACGATGCAAACCAAGCTCAACCTCCGCATTCGTACAGTGCGCGGAAAACCCCAGGTCGTAGGTCGATATCGAGATTATTATAAGATTATCAACGGTAAATTAGTGGAGTACGGAGAACCCGACGCGTTATTTCTCAATAACGGTCAAGGCAACTTTGAACCAGTTCCCTGGAGTGGAGGTACTTTTTCAGATGAAGAAGGCAAACCATTGGCCCACGGGTACCGCGACCTCGGTTTAAGCGCCATGTTTCGTGATATGAACCATGATGGACTGCCTGACTTATACGTCTGCAATGATTTCCAAACCCCAGATCGGTTGTGGATCAATCAAGGATTCGGAAAGTTCAGACTGATCAAGCGTTCCGCCATCAAGGTCTCGAGCTATTCGTCCATGGGAGTGGATGTCGGAGATCTCAACCGTGACGGCATGGATGACTTCATGGTGGTTGACATGCTGAGCAGAACGCATCGATTGAAAATGACCCAGCGAGTGGAAGCTGCGCCATCCATCCAGACAACCGGCGAGCAAATCTGGGACAGACCTCAAGTCAGTCGCAACACGGTTTATGTGAGTGAAGATCATGGTCGATACGCAGAAGTTGCGCACTACGCAGGATTGAGCGCCACAGAATGGTCCTGGGCTCCAGTGTTGATGGATGTGGATCTGGACGGTTACGAAGATATCCTTATCGGGAATGGTCACGCTCAGGATAATCTCGATAAAGATACCCTTCAAAATAGATCTCAATTCCCTAATGATTCACCTCAACAACTTGCCATTGCATTTCCCGCGTTGAAGACACCCAACCTCGCATTCCGTAACATGGGTCAGATGCGGTTCAAGGAAACGGGGAGTGCATGGGGGTTTGAATCCAACCAGGTTTCCAATGCAATCGCTCTGGGCGATCTGGATAATGATGGGGATCAGGATGTCGTCATTAATTGCCTGAACGCTCCAGCCTTGGTTTACGAAAATATCAGTCAGCGCGCAAGAGTCGCCGTTAGACTCAAAGGGCGTCCGGGAAATACACGCGGGATTGGAGCACGTATTTCCTTGATTGAGGCTGCCTTCACTCAAAGTCAGGAAATCATCGGAGGTGGCAGATATCTTTCAGGGGATCAGGCGCAGCGCACGTTCGCTGTCACGGGTCCATCCAATAAACAGAAACGTATCGAAGTTCGGTGGCGAAGTGGTCTGCTATCAACCATTCAAGGTGTTGAAGCCAACCACCTGTATGTGATCCATGAACCTGAGTCCTCGGTCATCAAGAACCGGGATGAAGATCCCAAGGATGTTCGATCAACTTTATTTAAGGAGGTCT
>ERZ1048686.2427-NODE-2427-length-12857-cov-8.339400_pt1 | contig 12857 bp, 10 predicted proteins | sample MGYA00383099_ERZ1048686 | MGnify/ENA primary metagenome ERZ1048686 (study PRJEB29581, sample SAMEA5548369) | metagenome | biome: marine; feature: coastal; material: water | depth 25 m | study: Short-term variability in the microbial, nano- and picoplankton... | reverse complement strand
ATATAGTCTATTTGACCATTTGCAGGCTGCATGTCAAGAATTTCGAATGACTGACAAAACCGAGATAATTCTGGCCGCTGCGACGAAAATGTTTGCCCGGTACGGATTTGCAAAGACCACGATCAATGACATTGTCGCAGAGGCAGGGGTTGCACGGCAGACGCTCTACAACACGTTCGCAAGCAAAGAAGACATTCTGCGCGGAGTCGTAAAGCTCTCAGGGGACCAGATTTACGCCCACGTTTTAGACGCCTGGGAAGAGCTGGATGATTTGAATGAAAAGCTTGCAGCCTACCATGAGATTTTTGTCATTGCACTCTATCAGACAATCCAATCAAGCCCCGATTGGAATGAATTGGTAGAAGGGATTTACGCAGCGGCTGCAGATGAAATGGCCAATCAGGACGTTTTGTGGCGGGCCTCCCTGTTGGATATTTTCAAGGACGCAAAGTCCTCAGATCTTGTCCCACAGATCGAATATGAAGAGCTCGTTGATTTTTTTCATGCGGGCAGTTTGAACGCAAAATATGGGGTCGAAGATGTAGAGCACCTAAGGCGGCGTTTGAATTCAATACTTGTCGCAACCTCGAAGTTATTGGAGCCTTAGGATTGCAGTCGCACTAAGGCCGAATTCTATAAGATCAAAATTCCGCAATGTCCGCTTGATGGCTAAAACCAGCCCTTCGCCTAACTTGCAGAATCCGGTACTTTGGGCTCAGAGCCAGCACTCGCTGACAAAACTCAATCGTAACTACGTTGGTCCTCAATCACCAAACCATCACGCGGTAGAGCACCGAGATCGACAAGTTCAATTGTACCCTTCATTTTAAGAGTAGACTGGATAGCAGTTTCAAACCCCGCGGCATCGTTGGCAGTCGTTTCAATCTGCACGGTCAACACATCTTTCTCATCTTTTCGGCTTGCCACAACGCGCGCGCGCGCGATGCCTTCATGGCTCGCTACCAGATCAGCGACCTGTTCAGGACGCACGAACATACCTTTAATCTTAGCCGTTTGATCCGCGCGGCCCATCCAGCCTTTGATACGCATATTCGTGCGGCCGCATGGCGAGGTGCCCGTCATGACAGCACTGAGGTCGCCTGTCGCAAAGCGAATAAGCGGGTAATCAGGGTTCAGCGATGTGACGATGACTTCGCCAACTTCGCCCGGCTCAACTAGGGTGCCTGTGCCAGGGGTGACGATTTCTAGGATGATGCCTTCATCCACAATCATGCCTTCTTGCGCTTGGCTTTCATAGGCCACGTTGCCAAGGTCTGCAGTTGCGTAATTTTGCAGGCAGAGAATACCACGATCCGCATATTCTTTGCGTAGACTTGGGAAAAGCGCACCACCGCCAACAGCTGCTTTCGAAATATTCAGCGTCGCGCCAATCTCATCTGCTTTATCGAGGATCACCTTAAGATAGTCTGGCGTACCAGCATAAGCAGTCGACCCCACATCCTTAGCAGCGCGGACTTGCAATTCGGTTTGGCCCGTTCCCGCAGGAAGTACAGTCGCGCCGACAGCGCGTGCGCCATTCTCGAAGATAGAGCCAGCAGGGGTCAAATGATAGCCGAAGCAGTTCTGAACAATATCGCCTTTGCCAATACCAAGCGCATGCAAAAAGCGACCAACGCGCCACCAATCGTAGGTGATGCCGCCGGGTTCATAGATAGGGCCCGGCGATTGAAAGATATGCGCAACGTTAGAAGTGTTGATGCCACCAAAGGGCGGCTTTTCTACCTGCCATTTCACCATCTCAGACTTGCGCAAAACCGGAAGTTTCGCGAGATCGTCGATGCCAGCAACACCGCTTGCATCCAGACGATTTCCGTCTGCACTGGTCGCCCACGCGAGTTGCTCCATCAAGGCGGCGCTTTGCTGCATGGCGCGCTCATCGGCGGAGCGTGTCTCAAGCGTGTCGAAATATTTAGTCATGAAGGGCAGCTCACTAATGAAAGGGATGTTAGGGGCAGATCAGCTCAGCCAACGCTTGCGACGACGGTAAGAGCGCACATCGCGGAACGACTTGCGGCCCTCATCGGACATGCCGAGATAAAATTCCTTCACATCAGGGTTCTCGCGCAGCTCTGCCGCGGGACCGTCCATAACAACGCGACCGCTCTCTAAAATATAACCGTAATGTGCATAGCGCAGAGCGACGTTTGTGTTCTGCTCAGCTAGTAAAATGGTTACGCCCTGCTCTTCGTTGATTTTTTTCACGATCTCGAAGATCTGTTCAACAAGTTGCGGCGCGAGACCCATGGAAGGCTCATCCAGCAGCACCGTTTCAGGGCGCGACATCAACGCGCGACCCATCGCAGCCATCTGTTGCTCGCCACCCGATGTATAACCTGCCAGCGATTTGCGGCGTTCTTTCAAACGTGGGAAGTAGTCATAAACCATCTCAAGATCAGCAGCGATAGCGCCTTTGCCATCCTTGCGCGTGTAGGCGCCCGTCAGAAGGTTTTCTTCAACGGTGAGGTGTTCGAAACAGTGCCGACCCTCCATCACCTGAATAACGCCAGAACTTACAAGATCAGCAGGATCGCGTCCTGCAAGATCTGCGCCGCGATAACTAACAGAGCCTTTGGTGATGTCACCGCGCTCCGATTTCAGCAGGCCAGAAATGGCTTTCAAGGTCGTCGTTTTGCCAGCACCATTTCCACCTAACAAGGCGACAATTCCGCCTTTGGGCACGGACAGGCTCACGCCTTTCAACACAAGGATCACGTGGTTGTAGATCACTTCAATGTTGTTCACTTCGAGCAGTTTTTCTGTCGTCGGAGCGGAATCTAGCATGTCAAACGCCTGTCATAAATGAGGTTGGTGAGGTCCGGCCAACCAAAGCCAGCCGGACCAAGAAGCGGCTACTTAGCAGCCAGCTTCAATCTTGTTTTCCGCAGCATAGGCCATGGAATCCGCGTCGATCAGCGGCTGGATCACGTCCATGTCAGACTCGGAGAAGTCGGAAACCAAAGACCATGTCTTTGCCGCTGCGTCCCACTGAGTCATACCAACGAGACCTGGGCCACCGTGGTTTTCGCAAGACACCTTGAACGAAGGACCAAAGCCTGGAAGGCCGAGGCCCGCCATCTTCTCTTCAGTGATCTCAAGCGCTTCCATACCGTCACGCATTTGCGCTGGGTTGATGTCTGCAACACCGTGGATTTCCTGCGCCGTTTTCACAGCTTCGGCCGCGAGCATAGCCGCGTAGAGACCACGGTTATAGAGAACCGTACCGATTTGGTCGCCAGCACCCGCTGCGCTACCTGTATCGACAACGTGCTTCTGAATGTCCGCGAAGACAGGGAAGTCACTGCCAACGCCGTGGAACGTCAGAGCCTTGTACCCGTTAGCCTTGTCGCCCGCTGGGAGAACGTCGTTCTCAGAGCCAGACCACCAGATACCAATGAAATTCTCCATGTTGAACCGGATGTTCGCCGCTTCCTGAACCGCAACTTGGTTCATCACGCCCCAACCGTACATGATAACGTAATCAGGCTTCTCACGACGGATTTGCAGCCACTGTGATTTCTGCTCTTGGCCCGGGTGATCGACTGGGATCAACGTCAAGTCATAGCCGTGCTTTGCAGACAGCTCTTCCAAGGTGCGGATAGGCTCTTTGCCGTATGCAGAGTTGTGATAGACCAACGCTACTTTTTTTCCGCTAATGTCACCCTGGCTCATCAGATAGTTGACAGCGCCTGACGCACCGTTCCAGTAATTCGCAGGGTAGTTAAAGACGTTGGAGAACACTTTGCCGTTCGCAGCAGATGTACGACCGTAACCCATCGAGTGAATCGCGATGCCGTCCGCCGTTGCTTTCGGAATCAACTGATAGGTGATGCCTGTGGAGAGCGGTTGATAAACCAACGCGCCTTCGCCCTTTGTGGACTCGTAGCACTCAACGCCTTTTTCAGTGTTGTAGCCTGTCTCACACTCAAGCACGCGTGCTTCAACGCCGCCAATGCCGCCATCACGTGCGTTGAGCATCGTGAAGTAATCCGCATAACCGTCTGCGAAAGGAATGCCGCCAGCCGCGTATGGGCCTGTGCGATAGGACAGTGATGGGAACACAAGATCCGCCATAACGGGGCTTGCGATCATCAGGGCGCTGAGCGCCATTGCAGGTAGTTTCATCTTCATCGGGGTTTTCCTCCCATGGTTGGTCCGATGTGTGAGGCATTCGCCCCTTATTGTTCTTTGGCCCAGCGCATTAATGCGGGAAGGGCCAAAGGCGTAGTTTCTCTTTCGCAACGCGCCACAACTGGGCGATGCCATGCGGCTCTGCGATCAAGAAGATAATGATAAGCGCGCCGACAATGATCAACTGGATGTGCGCCACGATGTCCGTGGGCCAGCCCAACAGGTCAACGCCAACAAGCTTCAGCGCAACTGGCAAAAGCACCAAGAAAGCAGCTCCAGCGAAGGACCCAAAAATAGAGCCGAGCCCACCAATGATGATCATGAACAGCACGAGGAATGATTTCTGAATGCCAAAGACTTCACCAACTTCAACCGCACCCAGATACACCGCAAAGAAAAGCGCACCAGAAATGCCGATGAAAAAGCCTGAAACGGCAAAGGCACTTAGCTTCGCACGCATTGGGTTCACGCCAATGATCTCCGCCGCAATATCCATATCGCGGATCGCCATCCACTTGCGCCCTTGCATCCCACGCGTGAGATTACGCGCGATAATCGCACTGATAGCCAGAAAGACGAGGCAGAACAGATAGGTCGCCCAAGCCTCGGTGTTCGCACCCGTTACAGGCACGCCAAATACAGTGCGCTCCGGTGCGTTGATCTGACCAGAGGCAGAATAGTTGTAGAACCAGCTGACCTTATTAAAGAGCCAGACGAGAAAGAACTGTGCGGCAAGGGTCGCAACAGCCAAATAGAAGCCTTTAATCCGAAGAGACGGCAAACCGAACGCAGTGCATACAATCGCGGTAACACCCCCCGCCGCAATCACATGGAAAAAGATGTTCACATCTGGAAATGCCGTCATCAACTTATAGCAGGCATAGGCACCCACGGCCATAAAGCCGCCGGTCCCCAGCGAAACTTGTCCGCAATACCCTGTCAGAATGTTCAACCCAATCGCCGCAATCGAATAGATAAGGAACGGTAATAAAAACGCGTTCGCCCAATAATCATTGATCAGGAATGGAATGATCCCAAAGGCAACTGCCAAAACCACATAGTAACGATAACGATCAAACTTGATCGGAAAGGTCTGATTGTCATCAGTGTAGGACGTCTTGAAATCGCCAGCTTCACGATAAAACATAAGAAACGTCCTTCATCTTGCCAATAAACTCTGGGGGAGTCGCACTTACGACGGGGGAAAAGTCCCCTCTTCTATACCCTCTCAATGATCTTCTCCCCGAATAGGCCTTGCGGGCGGAACACCAGAAAGATCAGGGCAAGCACATACGCAAACCAGTTCTCAGTCGCGCCACCGACCATCGGGCCAATCGCGAACTCAAACAACTTCTCGCCAACTCCGATGATAAGACCACCGACAATCGCTCCAGGGATAGACGTAAATCCACCCAGCATGAGAACCGGGAGCGCTTTGAGTGCGATCAAGGAAAGCGAGAATTGCACCCCCGACTTAGTTCCCCACATGATCCCCGCAACCAAAGCAACGAAACCCGCAACTGACCAAACCATGATCCAAATAAAGTTGAGCGAAACACCCACGGACAAAGCCGCTTGGTGATCGTCCGCCACAGCCCGCATCGCACGACCTTCTTTGGAATACTGCGAGAAGATCACAAGACCACCAACTAAAAGGGCCGCAATCAAAGTTGCCACGATATCGAGGTTGTCGATAAAGAAACCGTAATCAAAGATGTTGAACGTATAGTTATCAATCGCCTCGTTGATGCCCTGCGGCAAACCAACGTCCAGCTTCTTGATCTCCGAATTCCACATCAAGTCGCCGACGCCCTCCAAGAAGTACGCTAGGCCAATCGTTGCCATGAACAGGATGATTGGCTCCTGCCCAACCAAGTGGCGGAAGATGTATTTCTGCACAGCCCAAGCGAAAAGCACCATGACCGCGACGGTCAGTATAATCGCAAGTAGCGCAGGCACGGTCCATCCGAAGTAGTGCACATCCGTGCCGAAAATCGCATTGATCACATGCGCAAAAGGCACTTGGCCCTTCATAATGCCAACCAAGGTCATCGCCGAAAACAGCGCCATGACCCCTTGGGCATAGTTGAAAATACCAGATGCTTTGAAGATCAAAACAAAGCCTAAGGCGACAAGTGCATACAGCACGCCTGCCATCAAGCCATTGAGGAACACTTCCATCGCAAAGACGAGTTGTTCGGGCATCACATCGCCTCCATTTTAAGTCGCGGGCAGATAAAATTAGTCATGAGCCACCCCCAAATACGCATCAATCACCGCTTGGTTGTTGCGAATATCGCTCGGGGTGCCGTCACCAATCTTCTTGCCGTAATCCATCACAACAACGCGGTCAGAGAGGTCCATAACTACGCCCATGTCGTGTTCGATCAACGCGATCGTGGTGCCAAATTCGTCGTTCACATCCAGAATGAAGCGGCTCATGTCCTCTTTCTCCTCGACGTTCATCCCTGCCATCGGCTCATCCAGAAGCAAGATCGACGGCTCTGAGACAAGCGCGCGCGCCAGCTCGACGCGCTTTTTCAAACCATAGGGCAAACGTGCAACAGGGGTTTTGCGGATGTGCTGAATTTCAAGAAAATCGATGATCTTCTCCGCTTTCTCGCGGTTCTCAATTTCTTCCTGCTCCGCCTTACCGCGCCAAATCGCTTGCGCCAAAAGACCCGAGTTCATCTTGTTCAAACGTCCAGTCATGACGTTGTCCAGAACGGTCATGCCCTCAAACAAAGCGATGTTTTGAAAGGTGCGCGCGATGCCTTGCTGCGCAACCTCATAAGGCTTCATCTGCGGACGCGGTTTGCCATGAAACAGAACCTCACCGTCTTGCGGCACATAAAAGCCCGAGATCACATTCAGCATTGAGGATTTACCAGCGCCATTCGGCCCGATAATCGCACGGATTTCGCCCTCGCGAATATCAAACGAGATATCCTTGATCGCCACAACACCGCCAAAACGCAGCGTGATGTTCTTCATCTCCATCACAACACCGCCAATCGTGCGACCGTCTTCTGTGACGTAGCTATCTGTTGAATCCAACATCATATGTCCCTTATTCCGCAGCAATCTTTGACGCTGTGACAGGAACAACTGCCGCATCACGTATCTCAAGCGTCGCGCTGATTTCGCCTTTGCGGCCGTCCTCATACGTCACTTCGGTTTCTGTGTAGATTTCCGGTGATCCGTTATAAAGCGCGTTCACCAAATCCTCGAACTTTTCGCCAATAATCTTGCGACGCACCTTTTGCGTGCGCGTCAGCTCGCCATCATCCGCATCAAGCTGCTTATGCAACACTAAGAAGCGGTGGATCTGACAGCCTGAAAGCATCGGATCTTCGGCTACAGATTTATTTACCGTCTCAACATGCTCTTGGATCGTCTCAAGCACACGGGGATGACCCGCAAGCTCTTGATAAGATGCATAAGCAATGTTGTTACGCTCCGCCCAGTTACCCACGGCTGTGAGATCAATGTTAATAAATGCGGTACAGCGATCTTTGCCAGCACCAAAGACAACGGCCTCAAGAATGTTGGGATAGAACTTCAGCTTATTCTCAACATATTTCGGCGCGAACAAAGCACCGTCAGACATGTTGGCCACATCCTTCGCACGGTCAATGATCCGCAGATGTCCTGTGCCTTCTTCGATGAACCCAGCATCACCTGTCGCGACCCAGCCCTCTGGGTCTTTGGTGTCCGCCGTGCTTTCCGCGTTCTTGTAATACTCAACGAACGTGCCTTCAGAACGGTAAAAGACTTCGCCATTCTCAGCGATTTTCAACTCAACACCGGGTGACGGTACACCAACTGTGTCAGAGCGTACTTGCCCATCAGGTTGTTGCGTGATGAAGACCGATGCTTCAGTCTGGCCATAGAGCTGTTTTAGGTTGATCCCGAGCGAGCGGTAAAAGTCAAAAATCTCAGGCCCAATCGCCTCGCCCGCCGTATAGCCAATGCGCACACGCGAAAAACCGAGCGTGTTTTTCAAAGGGCCATAAACCAGCAAATCGCCAAGTTTATATTTCAGCTTGTCTAACCCGCTAACCGTCTCACCATCAAGGATCGCAGGCCCGACTTTCTTAGCATGAGCCATGAAATAATCGAACATGCGCTTTTTCATCGGCGACGCGTCTTCCATGCGGATCATCACAGTTGTGAGCTGTGTTTCAAACACGCGCGGAGGGGCGAAATAGTAGGTCGGTCCAATCTCGCGCAGATCGGTCATCATCGTGTCGACGCTTTCAGGGCAGTTAACGCAGAAACCAGTCCAATAGGCTTGACCAAGGGAGAAGATGAAATCACCTACCCAAGCCATAGGGAGATAAGCGAGGATATCTTCGCCCGCGCTCAAACTATCAAACTCAGACGAATGCCGCGATGTCTCGATAATATTGCGATTGCTCAGGACAACGCCTTTGGGTTTGCCCGTGGTACCGGAGGTATATAGCATCACGCATGTGCTGTCGTAATTGAGCGCTTCGCGGCGGCGGTTCAGCTCTGGCATCAACTCGCTCAAAGCAGCACGGCCTGCGTCTTGCACTTTGGAAAACTGATGCAAGTTCGCATGATCGTATTTGCGCAATCCACGTGGGTCGAGGTAGATCATCTGCTCGAACTGGCTCAGACCTCCTTGGACGTCGGTGACTTTATCCACCTGCTCTTGATCAGCCGCGATCACAAAACGTGCGCCGCAATGATCTAGAACATAAGCCATCTCATCGGCGGAGGCGTCAGAATACAAAGGCACAGGCACAGCTCCAACAGATTGAACAGCGACCATTGCCCAATACAAATACGGACGATTGCGCCCAATGATGGCGATAAAATCACCCTCAGCAACACCAAGTGTCAGCAATCCGAGTGCAAGCGCATCGATCTCGTCAGCAGCCTCAGACCATGTCCAATTCTGCCAGATGCCCAGCTCTTTTTCACGGTAGGCCGCTTTGTCACCAAACTCGGCCGCGTTGCGTTGCAATAGCGCTGGTACGGAAGTCAATCCGTTTACGCCTTCAGACGTTTGTGTCAATGATGTTTCCTCCCGTTGCTCGCATGCGCGAGCATGGTCGCTTTGCGCGACTCGCTGTACATACAGTGCCGTCAAATTCCTGAAGGTCAACTTTTTCTGTAAGTTTTCTGAAACCTAACGAATTGTAACAGCGTCGCAGCAGGGCTTTTCGCACCCCTTCAGACAATGCTACGGAAAAGACCATGAAGCGCACAGATAGCCATGACACGATGATTGCAGCTGGATTGAACCTGATCCAACAAGCTATGTCGATTTTCGATTCAGAACTGCGTTTGGTGCTGAGCAATCGACCAATGCAGCAGATGTTCAATCTGCCTGACAAGCTGATCGAAACTGGTGTGAGTTTTGAAGCAGTTATCCGCTTTCTCGCTGAAGCTGGTGAATACGGCGAGGTTGACGACCTCGAGGAGTTCGTCGCCGTACGCGCTAAGCTCGCACTCACGTTCGAGCCGCATTATATGGAACGCACCCGCGCCAATGGTCGCGTGATCAGCGTTGAGGGCGCGCCTTTGCCCGAAGGTGGTTGGGTGACAGTCTACACAGACATCACGGAGACCAAGCAACAAGAAACACTGCTGAGAACCCGTTCTGAAGAGCTTAGCGAACAGGTCTTGGCCCGCTCTGAAGAGCTCGCCTCGACCAACCGCGCGCTCGCCTCTAGCAATGCCGCTTTGGAGGAAACCAAACACCAACTTACGCAAATGGAGGCGCGCACACGTCTCACAACACAAATGATACCCGCACATATCGCGCACCTAGATCTTGAACAGCGCTACACGTTTTCCAACCGCCGTCTCAATGATGTGATGCCGGGCAGTTCCGATGATTTGGTCGGCCGCACCGCGCAAGAGGTGTTAGGAGACGCAAACCACGCAAGCATCGCACCCTTCTTGACGCGCGCTTTCGATGGAACGCCTTCGGTCTTTGAATTCAAACATGATCCCAGTTCGCGCCGTATCCGCGTCGCGTTCACACCCGAAACGACGCAAGACAAGGTCGCGGGCGTCTATGTTCTATCCATGGACGTAACCGAAGAAACCCAAGCGCGCGTCGCGTTGCAACAAACCCGCAGGCGCGAAATGGCGGCACAATTGACCAGCGGTTTGGCGCATGATTTCTCCAATCTGCTCACCATCATTCTTGGCATGCAAGGCAAGTTGGAGCGGATGGACAACCTGCCCTCTGACGCGGATCATCTCATCACGGCGACCCTTGCTGCTGCGCGTCGTGGGGGTGGATTGCTGCACCGGATCGCCGACATGACAAGTCCACGCATCTTTCGTCCAGTGCCCACGCAGCTCTCAACGTTTCTATCTGAACTACACACGATGGCGACGCCAACTTTGGGGCAGGATCATCACCTTGATATCCAATGCGACACACGTGACAGCAGCTTCAATCTGGACGGAGGGATGCTGCAAGACAGCCTCTTGAACCTGATCCTAAACGCGCGCGATGCTGCCCCAAAGGGCACAACAATTACTCTAACCGCACGCGCTCTGCGCGACACATGGCTAGAGCTGGAGATTGCAGACAAAGGCGTAGGGTTTTCCAAACAAGCACTCGATCAAGCCTTGCAGCCATTCTTTACGACCAAGGGCGGCGAAGGATCGGGCCTTGGTCTCGCGATGGTCTATGACATGACTAAGCTCGCAGGCGGTGATCTGCGGTTGTTCAACAAAGAGGGCGCGCATGTCGTGATACGCCTTCCACTTAGACCTGCGGATCAACAGGCTCCTCCCGGCCTTGTGCTACTTGTTGAGGACAGTGAGGACCTCCGTATGTCGATCCGTGACATGTTGATTGCACAGGGGCATTTGGTGCTGGAGGCAACCTCCGTTCATGAGGCCGAAACACTTCTAAGCACCGTTCCTGATATCGCCTATGTACTCTCTGATATTCATCTGAGCGGCGCGCGAACAGGGCTGGATCTGGCGCAAACCACAGGGCAGCCTATAGCATTGATGACATCTCTCCCCGCCAGCGATCCTCTGCATCAAGCCGCAGCAAAGCACGGCGCATTTTTACACAAACCCTTCACAGAAGACGCCCTGCGCGCAGCTTTAGCCTCCGCGGTTCTCAAAGGAACATCAGATGAGTGATATGCCCCTTGTGACAATTCTGGACGACGAACCAGAGATCCGCGAAATTCTGTCCGACAGGCTGGAAGACGCGGGCTTTCGGACGATGAGCTTCGGCCGTGCACGCGAATTCGAAGCAGCGCTTAAAACGCTAACACCAGACGTGTGCTTGGTGGACCTTTCCTTGCCTGACACAGACGGGCTGACCCTCGTGCACCGGCTGGCGTTGGAGCTGGGCGCGATTGTCATCATCATCTCTGGCCGCTCACAAGTTCAAGACAAGGTGACAGGGCTTGAACTGGGCGCGGACGACTACATCATCAAGCCATTCGATCCCTCCGAGGTGGTCGCCCGTATCCGCGTGCGCTTGCGTAAAAGCAGGCCTACCGAAACCACGTCCAACACAGCGCGTTTCTCTGGTTGGACTGCCTCCTTTGATCGCTATCTTCTAGAGGACAGTACGGGCGAGCAAATCACATTCAGCCACGCAGAAGGCGAGGTGCTACGCCTGTTTCTCGAAAGCCCCAAGCGATTGATCTCACGCGCTCAAATGCAAGACATGCTGGGTGGGGGCGCAGGCGACAGCTTTGATCGCGCGATGGACGTCCGCATCTCTCGCCTTAGGACTAAACTGAAAGAAGATCCAAAAAACCCTCAGTTGATCAAAACTATCTACGGCGCCGGCTACATTTTCTTAGGGGACGTTGAATGGCAATAGTGTTGTCACAAACGAGGGGTCGCGGTGGTTTCGAACTATCAACCTACTCATTAAATGAATGCCCAGACATGTTTTTGCCCGATTTCTCCAAACCATACTCGGATGAAAAAAATATTTTTATAACAATGTATTAAGCTGAAGTGAGCTACACTTGCTTCGCTTGTTGCTGAGGATTCTCGAATGATTAGCCAGGCACTTAGTAAATCAACCTAAACCTTTCTACAAACTTGCTGGTAAAAGCAAAAATTGTACCGGATCGATATCGAAGCCAATGCCACCACCTATCGCACAACGTAGACGGAACACTTTGCATGTCTCACAATCCGCGCAGCGTTTGGGCCCAGCAGGTAATCGGCAAGATCAGCTTTGTGCGCACCGACGACGATCAATGCAGCGCTCGTTTTCTCTGCAAGACCTAAAACCTCTTCATAGATGCGGCCCGTTGCAACGATATGGCGCACTTTGCTGTTTTGTTCAGCATCAAGTGCATTCACGACGGCCTCATTAAGATGAATTTTCGCTTCTGCAATCATTTGTTCATGATGGTCTTTGCTAAAGAACGATCCAACTTGGCTCATCCCGAAGTCAGGCACAACTGCGATCATATCTAACTGCGCGTCCTCTAAGGCCGCTATTTGAGCTGCCTTTCGAATAACGCCTATATCATCGTCACCATTGCTGACATCGACGGCGCAAAGAATTGAATTGCTCATGCTGGAACTCCTTGGCGAGAAATGCGAGCGCGCTGCAAGAACGCGATGAATGCGAGGAAGATGAGCGCTGGAATGAAGACCCATTCCTTTGCCATCTGGTTGGACGGCGCTTGCACAGAGGCGATTTGCACGGGATCATCACCGTAAAAATC
>ERZ1048686.2405-NODE-2405-length-12941-cov-5.732268_pt1 | contig 12941 bp, 9 predicted proteins | sample MGYA00383099_ERZ1048686 | MGnify/ENA primary metagenome ERZ1048686 (study PRJEB29581, sample SAMEA5548369) | metagenome | biome: marine; feature: coastal; material: water | depth 25 m | study: Short-term variability in the microbial, nano- and picoplankton... | reverse complement strand
TATTGGTTCATATAAACGTTTGGACACCTAAAACATTAAATAAAGAACAAAAAAATTTCTTTGAACAAATGAAGAATGATGAAAATTTTATTCCTTCACCAGAAAAAGGAGACAAATCTTTTTTTGAAAAAGTAAAGGATATGTTTTCTTAATTTCTGATTTCTTTCTTTTAATCATATTCTTCTCTTAATTTTTTACTTTCAATTTGATTATATTTAACAAAATATTTTCAAATGAAGAAGTTTATAGAATTTATGAATAAGGAGTTTTTTTTAACAGATAACATCAAATTTTCTATTGTTACTATACTTTTAGTTACTTTAATCTTTTTATTAACCTATTTATTATTAAAACTATTAAAGAAAATTGCTACTAAAAAATTAGATGAGGAAAGAAAACTTAAATTTAAATCTGTTTTCTCTTTCTTAAATTATTTTGTTTACATAATTGTAGCATTAATAACATTTCAAAATTTTGGTATAAACTTAACAGGTATTTTTGCTGCTTCAGCTGCTTTATTAGTTGGAGTTGGTTTAGCTCTCCAAACATTTTTTCAGGATATAATTTCAGGAATTTTAATATTAGCAGATCAAACTGTTCATGTTGGAGATATTATAGAAATTGATGGTAAGGTAGGAAGAGTTGAAAATATTAAAATTCGAACTACTAGAGCAGTAACATTTGATAATAAAGTACTAATTATTCCAAATCATAAATATTTAACATCGACTTTGTTTAATTGGACTGAAAATGGAACTATTCTTAGAGGAAGTGTATCAGTAGGCGTTTCTTATGATTCTGATGTAGAAAAAGTTAAAGAAATTCTTTTAGATATTGCTAATTCACACCCTCATTTAATTAAAAATCCTCCCCCTAAAGTTATTTTCAAAAATTTTGGTGATAGTGCTTTGGACTTTAAATTAATTTTTACTTATAATAATGGTTTTAGAGTTAATTTAATTGAAAGTGATATTAGGTTTTTAGTTCATAAAAAATTTAAAGAAAATAATATTGAAATTCCTTTTCCTCAAGCTGTTGTGCATTTAGAGAAATAATTTTATATGTCAAAGATTTTAATTATTGAAGACGAAGAATCTATTAGAAGAGTTTTAAGAAAAGTTCTAATGGAAGAAGATAGTTCATATAATATTATTGAAGCTTTTGATGGTGATCAGGCTATTGAAATGGTAAAAAAAAATAAGATCGATTTAATTTTATGTGATATTAAAATGCCCAAAAAAGATGGAATAGAGGTTCTTAATTTTCTTATTAAAGATTATCAAGAAATCCCTGTTATTATGATTTCTGGTCACGGAGATTTAGAAACTGCTGTTGAATCAATGAGACTTGGAGCATTTGATTATATCTCAAAGCCTCCTGATCTGAACAGATTATTAAATTCTGTTAGAGGAGCACTTAAAAACAAGCTTTTTAGAAAAAAAAATAAATCTGTATTAAAAAAAACAAAAGATTTCAAGATCATTGGAGAATCTGTTGAAATTAGAAAGATTAATAATTTAATTGATAAGGTTTCAAAAACTAATGCTAAAATTATAATTTTTGGACCCAACGGATCAGGTAAAGAGTTAGTTGCTAATCAAATACATTTAAATAGTTCTAGATGTGAAGGTCCATTTATTGAAGTCAATTGTGCAGCTATTCCATCAGAATTGATTGAAAGTGAATTATTTGGACATATTAAAGGTGCTTTTACATCTGCAATAAAGGATAAGATAGGAAAGTTTGAAGCTGCAAATGGAGGAACTATTTTTTTAGATGAAATTGGAGATATGAGTTTATCTGCACAATCTAAAGTTTTAAGAGCATTACAGGAACATAAAATTCAAAGAGTTGGTAGTGAAAAAGACTTAATAGTTGATGTAAGAGTTATTGCTGCAACTAATAAAAATTTAAAAGATGAAATTTCGAAAAATAATTTTAGAGAAGATTTATTTCACAGATTAGCTGTTATTGAAATAAATGTACCTTCTTTAAATGATAGGTTTTCAGATATACCTCTTTTAGTAAAACATTTTTTAAAACTAATTGCTTTAGAAAATAGTGAAGTTCCAAAGGAAATTAAATTAGATGCTATTAAAAAATTACAAAAATTTAATTGGACTGGAAATGTCAGGGAATTACGTAATGTAATTGAGAGATTAGTAATTCTTACTGAAAACTCGATCATTTCAAAAGAAGATGTCATTAATTATTCAGGTAAATAATAAATTATGAGAGAATATTTAAAATTAATAATGTTGTTTTCATTTTTTAGTATTTTTTCACAAAACGATGAACAAATGATAAAAAAAATATTTGATAGTTCTCTGTCAAATAGTAAAAGCTATGAGTTACTAGATTACCTGTCTAATGAAATTGGAGGAAGATTATCGGGTTCATTAAATGCAAAACGGGCTGTAGAATGGGGTAGAGATGAGCTAAAAAATATAGGATTTGATAAAGTTTGGCTTCAAGAAGTTATGGTTCCAAAATGGGTAAGAGGTCCCAAAGAATTTGCTTTAATTGAAACTCAACCAGGAACAACTTTTAATGTTGATGTATGTGCGCTTGGAGGATCTGTTGCAACTCCTTCAGTTGGAATAAAAGCAAATGTAATTGAGGTTCATGATTTTGAAGAATTAAAAGAATTGGGAAAAGATAAAATTGATGGAAAAATTATTTTTTTTAATAGACCTATGCAGCCAAATTTAATAAACACTTTTCAAGCTTACGGGGAAGCTGTAAATCAAAGGACAAGTGGTGCAGCCGAAGCTGTTAAATATGGAGCTATTGGAGTAATTATAAGATCTATGAGTCTTAGATTAGATGATTATCCTCATACTGGAACTATGAATTATGGATCATTACCACCAAGTAAAAGAATTCCTGCAGCTGCAATTAGTACTAATGCTGCAGAGAAATTAAGTAATTTATTAAAAATAAATCCAAATCTTAAGTTTTTATTAAGACAACAATGCAAACAATTTAAAGATGTCATGTCCCATAATGTTATAGCTGAAATTAAAGGTTCTGTATATCCTGATGAAATCATTTTGGTTGGTGGACATTTAGATTCATGGGATATAGGAGATGGTTCACATGATGATGGAGCTGGAATTGTACAATCAATGGATGTAGTTAATATTTTAAAGAATATTGGTTATAAACCTAAGAGAACAATAAGAGTAGTTTTATTTATGAATGAAGAAAATGGAACCAGAGGAGCTAAAAAATATTTCGAAGTTTCAAAGAGAAATAATTTGAATCATATTTTTGCTTTAGAATCAGATGCAGGGGGGTTTACTCCAAGAGGCTTTTCATTTACTTCGAATGCTGAAAATTTTTCTGTTATTAAAAATTGGAAATATTTATTCGACCCTTATTTAATTCAATCTTTTGTAATAGGAGGAAGTGGTGCAGATATTTCTCTTTTAAAAACTAATAATAATGTTTTAGCGGGTTTGAGGCCTGATTCTCAAAGATACTTTGATTACCATCATGCAGCAAGTGATACTTTTGATGCCATAAACAAAAGGGAACTAGAATTAGGAACATTTTCTATGACTTCATTAATTTATTTATTTGATAAATACGGAATTAATAATTAAAATTTGGAAAGTTTAATAGAATTAGATAAAGCTCTTTTAGTTTTTTTAAACTCACTAGGTGATGAAAGTTTTGATTTTATTTGGTTATTAATTACTGACAAGAAATCTTCTATTCCATTATATATTTTTTTATTAATCTATTCATATAAAAAATTATCCACTAATGATTTTTGGAAATGTTTATTAATTGTTGCCCTTTTGATATTATTTGGAGATCAAATAAGTGGCCTTTTTAAAGATTATTTTCAAAGATTAAGACCTTGTCATGACCCTGAGATTAATACCTATATTAGAATAGTTAAGAAAGGATGTGGGGGATTGTATGGTTTTTTCTCTTCACATGCAACAAATACTTTTGCATTAGCTACATTTTATTATATGTTACTAAGAAATTATTCGAATTATTTTATATTTCTTTTTGCTTGGGCCTTAATTGTTTCTTATAGTAGAATATATATTGGAGTTCATTTTCCAATTGATGTATTGTTTGGTGTTTGTTTCGGTATTCTTTTAGGATACATATTTTCATTGCTTCCTTCAAAAAAATATTCTAACAATGTTAGATAGAATACAAGAATATAAAACTCTTTTATTAAGAATATCTATAGCTTATTTATTTTATTTTATAGCACGAGTTTTATTTTATATCTATAATGACCATATTATCATTGTAGAAAGTTTCGAAGAATTTTTTAAGTTATGCTTAATTGGTTTAACTTTTGACACTTCAGCTATCCTATACACCAATGCTTTATTTATATTAATTTCTTTATTACCAATAAAAAGTAATTCTTCAATTCCCTTTCAAAAAGGAATGTTTTTCCTTTATTTCTCTAGTAATATCATAGCTTATTCTACTAATTTTTTTGATTTTATCTATTATGAGTTTTCACAATCTAGATTAACTACAACTGTTTTTGATATTGTTGAAAATGAAACAAATAAGATGGATTTAATGGGTTCCTTTATAATTGATTATTGGCATGTATTTGTTTTATTTTTTGTTTTAGTTTTTGCCTGGATTTATTTATATAATAAAATAGAATTTAAGGTTTCTTCTCATTTAAATAAATATAATTATTATGGATATTCAATAATTTGGTTCCTATTTATTGTTTTTGTTTGTGTTATTGGTATGAGAGGTGGAATTGGTAATGCCACAAGACCAATTAATATGGTTGATGCCCATAGATTTGTAAAAAAAGGCTCTCATGCCGATTTAGTTTTGAATTCTCCTTTTTGTATGATAAGAACATATAAAAAGAATTTTTTTCAAAAGAAAAATTTTTTAACAAATTCTGAAAAAAACTCAATAATTAATCCAATTAAAAAATTTAATGATTCTATAATTTCAAGGCCAAATATTGTTCTAATAGTTATGGAAAGTTTTGGAAGAGAGTATATAGGATCTTTTAATAAAGATAAAGCTATTGACAATTATATTAGTTATACACCATTTTTAGACTCTCTTTCACAACATAGTAAAATATTTCCTAATTCATTTGCAAATGGGAGACAATCTATTGAGGCTTTACCTTCTATTTTAGCTAGTCTCCCCTCATTTAGAATTCCTTTTACTTCGTCTCCATATGCAAATCAAGAGATTCAATCATTAGTTTCTGTTTTTAATAGTTTAGATTATTCTACTTCTTTTTTTCATGGTGCTCCAAATGGATCAATGGGTTTTTTAGGTTTGTCAAATATTTTAGGTTTTGACAATTATTTTGGAAAAAATGAATTTAATAACAATTCTTTATACGACGGATATTGGGGAATATGGGATGAGCCATTTTTGCAATTTATGAAAACCAAAATTGATAAATTTGAAGAACCTTTCTTTACAACATTTTTTAGTCTAACATCACATGAACCTTTTAAGGTTCCATTAGAATACAAAGATGTTTTTCCTGTTGGAAATGTACAGATGCATGAGGTTATAGGCTATTCAGACAATGCTCTTAGAGAATTTTTTAATTCTTCTAAAAATCAGCCTTGGTTTAAAAATACCTTATTTGTAATAACTGCAGATCATTCTAATCAATTTTGGTATCCATTTTATAGTGAAGGTATTAACAGATTTGCAATCCCAATTATTTTTTATCATCCTGATAATAGTTTTGTAGGGGTTAATAATAAACTTGCCCAACAATTAGATATCTTTCCTTCTATAATTGATTTAATAGGATATGATAAACCAATAAATGCTTGGGGAAGAAGTCTTTTTACTGAAAATTTAGACAAACCTTTCTCAATCCACTTTTCAGGAACAGTTTATCGCTTTTCAATGAATCAATTTACTTTAGTTTTTGATGGCGACAATGTTATAGGGGTATATAATATTGATGACTATGCACTAAATAAAAACTTGATTAATGATGATCAGATTGATTATTCTTTTGAAGAACAATATTTAAAGGCTTTTTTTCAAGACTATATGGAAAGAGTGATTGATGGAAAACTGAATTAAAGTTACTTTAAAATATTTTTAAAATCTATTTTAAATTCGTTAATTCTTGGAGCAGAAACTCCAATTATATATAAATCATTAGGGTTTTTTTTCTTATAATCTTGATGATAATTTTCAGCTTTATAAAATTTTTTAAAAGGTAATACTTGTGTTGTTATTTTATTAAAAACGTTATTTTTCAAAAGTCTTTTTATTTCATTTTTAATGATTAATTCTTCATTTTTAGAATTATAAAAAGCTATGGATCTATACTGTGTTCCGACATCAGGACCTTGTCTATTTAATGTTGTAGGGTCATGTGAACCAAAAAAAACTTTAACTAATGTTTTAAAGTCAATTATATTAGGATCATATACTACTTCAACAACCTCTGCATGACCTGTTTTTCCACTTATTACCTCATAATAACTTGGGTTTTTTGTAAAACCTCCAGAATATCCAGAATCAACTTTTTTTACTCCTTTTAAACTTTCATAAATAGCTTCGACACACCAAAAACATCCCGATGCAAAGTATGCTTTTTCTAGATTTTGTATTTCATTATCAAATTTTAAATTGTTTTGTTGAACAATTAAGGTTGTAAATATTAATAATATCTTAATCATTTAATTATTTATTAGATGTGATACAAATTTTTCCCAATTATATTTATCTTTTTTTATTTTTATTTTATTTATCATTAATTTTTTATCATAATCTATTGCGAATAAAATTTTATTTGATAAATCTTTATGATTAGGTTCAGATATGAAACCATCTTGATTATCTATGATATATTCTGAAAGTCCTTTAATATTGGTAGTAACAGTTGGTATTTCAAATTGAAATGACAAAGAACTAACACCACTTTGAGATGCTTTTTTATAAGGTTGTATAACTAAATCTGAAGAACAAAACCAATATTTTATTTCATTTTCATCGATATATTTCTCCTTGAATAATATATTATTTTTTAAATTTTTTCTATCAATTATTTCCTTATACTTTTTTATAGATTTATAGCTTTCTCCGACAATTAATAATTTTACCTCATTTTTTTCTTGAATTATTGTTGACATGGATTTAATTAATATATCCAAGCCTTTATATTCTCTTATTAATCCAAAAAAAAGTATATATATTGAATCTTTGGATAAATTAAGTTTTTCCTTCGCTAAATTTTTATTTATTGGTTCACCAAATTTTTTTGGAACTGGATGAAATAATGTAATTCCATTTTTTATATTATGTATTTTTTTTATTTGATTCATTACATTTTTAGAAAGGGTAACATGTTTATCAATACTATTTAAATAAAACTTTAATAAACTTTTTTGTAAAAAATTATTTTCATGTGGAAATGCATTGTGAATTAATCCGATTTTTTGAATTTTTTTATTAAGTATCCTATTAATAAATGAAAAGCTGGGAGCCATATAAGGTGTCCAATAACAACTAATTAATATATCTGGATCTATGTCATTAATTTTTTTTGCAATTGAAATCCAATTAAAAGGATTTATTGAGTTGATAATTCTTTTTGCTTGAATTTTTGGTGAGTCAAATTTGCAAGATAATTGTGTTTTGCCAGGAAAAAAAATAGATGGATATTGTAAACTAAAAGTAAATACTATTACTGAATGTCCTGATTTTTGAAGATTTTCACATAGTTCTTGATTTGTGTCTGAAATACCTCCTCTATAAGGAAAATATGGACCTATAACAACTATATTCATTTCTTTATTTTAATCATTGACTAATATCCAATCTCCATTTTTTAAATGATTTTCAGCAATTTTATATTTTAATGTTTTTTGCTCACCATTTGAAATATTTTTTATTGTAACTTTTTGATTCCTACCTATTTTTTTAGCTTCTCTAACAATAGTTTCAACTGGTTGATTTCTTGATGATACATTTTGTCCTGCATTTCTGTTTATTGAGGCTAATTCATCACTGTTTAAAACCTCTTCTTTAGATATATTAAATTTTTGTTTTCTTCTTTCTTTTCTATCTTCTCTAATTTCGGATGGATCTTTTGAAGGAAGTTCCCCCTTAAATAAAAACGAAATTATTTCTTTATTTATTTCATTTAGTGTTGTTTGAAATAATTTAAAAGCTTCGAATTTATAAATTACTAATGGGTCTTTTTGTTCATGTACTGCTAATTGAACAGATTGCTTTAATTCATCCATTTTTCTTAAATGATTTTTCCATGATTCATCAATAATGGCTAATGATATATTCTTTTCAAAATCATTTATTAAAGTCTCTCCCTTAGATTCGTAAGCTAATTTCAAATTAGAAACAACATTAAGAGTTTTCTTTCCATCTGTGAAAGGAACAACAATTCTTTCAAAATTATTGGATTGGTTTTCATATACATTTTTGATTACTGGAAATACTTTTTCAGCACTTATTTTCATTTTTGAATTGTAATGCTCATAAGCACTTTTGTATGTTTTGTATACTACTTCTTCTGATTCTGTTTTTTCAAAATCTTCTTGAGAAAACGGAGAACTTAATGAAAAACATCTAATAACATCAAATTCATAATCTTTATAACTATTGGATATTTTATTATTCTCTACTATTATTTCAGTAGTATCATAAATCATACTAGCTATGTCGACTTTTAATCTATCACCCTCAAGAGCATGTTTTCTTCTTTTATAAATATTTTCTCTTTGTACATTCATTACATCATCATATTCCAATAATCTTTTTCTAATTCCAAAATTATTTTCTTCAACTTTTCTTTGTGCTCTTTCAATTGTTTTGGTCATCATTGAATGCTGAATTACTTCTCCCTCTTCTAAACCCATTTTATCCATCATTTTAGCAACTCTATCGGAACCGAATAATCTCATTAAATTGTCTTCTAAAGACACATAGAACTGAGAACTTCCTGGATCACCTTGTCTTCCAGACCTTCCTCTTAGCTGTCTGTCAACTCTCCTAGAGTCATGTCTTTCAGTTCCTACAATTGCTAAACCTCCATTTGATTTAACTTCTTCATTAATTTTTATATCCGTTCCTCTACCAGCCATGTTTGTAGCAATGGTTACTATTCCTGCATTTCCTGCTTCTGTTACAATATCTGCTTCTTTCTTATGTAGTTTAGCATTTAAAACATTATGTTTTATTTTTTTAATTGTTAGCATTCTTGCAAGTAATTCCGATATTTCAACAGATGTTGTTCCAATTAAAACAGGTCTTCCTTCATCAGATATTTTAGTTACATGTTCAATTACTGCATTGTATTTTTCTCTTTTAGTTTTATAAATTAAGTCATTGTGATCTTTTCTTGTAACAGGTTTATTTGTTGGAATTTCTATAACATCTAATTTATATATGTCCCAAAATTCTCCTGCTTCGGTAATGGCTGTTCCTGTCATTCCAGAAAGTTTTTTATACATTCTAAAGTAATTTTGTAGAGTAACTGAGGCAAAAGTTTGTGTTGCATCTTCAATTTTTACATTTTCCTTAGCTTCTATTGCTTGATGAAGACCATCTGAATAACGTCTACCATCCATTATTCTACCTGTTTGTTCATCAACAATTTTGACTTTATTATCCATTACAACATATTCTGTGTCCTTTTCAAATAAAGTATAAGCTTTTAGTAATTGATTTATAGTGTGGATTCTTTCACTTTTCACTCCAAAATCATTATATATTTTTTCCTTTTCTTCAACTTCAATATTAACTTCTAAATTCTTATTTTCAATTTCAGCTATTTCAGTTGATAAATCAGGAAGGATGAAAAAATTTAAATCTTGATTCTCTGTAGATAAACTATCAATACCTTTATCTGTTAATTCAATTTGATTGTTTTTTTCATCAATAACAAAGAAAAGATCCATATCAACTTTTGGCATTTCTCTATTGTTATCTTGCATGTAAAAATTTTCAGTTTTTTGTAATAACTGTTTTACACCTTCTTCACTAAGAAATTTAATTAATGCAGAAGTTTTAGGTAATCCTCTAAAAACTTGCAATAGATGAAACCCTCCATCTTCATTATTTCCTTCACTAATTAATTTTTTCGCTTTTGATAAAACTTGTGTTAATAACTGTTTTTGTTTTTGAACAATTGAATTTATCTTCGGTTTTAATTCATTAAATTCATGGATATCCCCTTTAGGGACTGGTCCTGAAATTATTAATGGAGTTCTGGCGTCATCAACCAAAACTGAATCTACCTCATCTACTATAGCGTAGCTGTGAGTTTTTTGTACTAAATCAGACGATTTGTGAGCCATATTGTCTCTTAAATAATCAAATCCAAATTCATTATTTGTTCCATATGTAATATCAGATTCATATGCTTTTTTTCTTCCCTCAGAATTTGGACTATAATGATCAATACAGTCTACAGTTAGTCCATGGAATTCAAAAATTGGTGCCATCCAAGCACTATCTCTTTTTGCTAAATAATCATTTACTGTTACTAGGTGCACACCATTTCCAGTTAATGCATTTAAGTATACAGGAAGTGTAGCTACAAGTGTTTTCCCCTCTCCAGTTTGCATTTCAGCTATTTTACCACGATGTAATGCTATTCCTCCAATTAATTGTACGTCATAATGTATCATATCCCATGTAACTTCTTTTCCAGCTGCATCCCATTTATTAATCCAAATTGCATTTTCACCTTCAATTGTAACATAATTTTTTAATGAAGAAAAAAGCATATCTGATTCAGTTACTTTTACAGATAGTTTAGTATTCTCTTTAAACCTTTTCGCTGTTTCTTTTACGACAGCAAAAGCTTTAGGAAGCATTTCGTTTAATTTTAACTCAACTTCTTGATTGGAAAGTTCATTTATATTATCAATTTCTTTATAGAATTTTTCTTTATCATCAATATTATTGGAAGAATTTATTTTTTCTTTTAACCCATTTATTTCTTCATTAAAAGGTTCCCTTACAGAATGGATTATTTCTTTAAATTCAATTGTTTTATTCCTTAATGCATCGTTATTTAATAAAGATAATTCATCCTCATAGCTTAAAATATCTTTAACGATAGACTCAACCTCTTTTAAATCTTTTTTAGATTTATCTCCTACAAAAATATTTAGTAAAGAATTAATTAAACTCATTAAAAATTTTATTTATAATCAAATTTAAGTAAAAAAAAAGCCTCCTAAGAGACTTTGTGTAAGTTTTATAAAACCTAATATTCATCTTCATTCCAAAGGTAATCTTCATCAGTTGGATAATCCGGCCAAATTTCTAAAATAGATTCATAAACATCCCCTTCTTCTTCTTCAATTTCCTGTAAATTTTCAACAACTTCTAGGGGAGCTCCAGTTCTAATAGAAAAATCTATCAATTCATCTTTATTTGCTGGCCAAGGTGCATCACTTAAATACGATGCCAATTCTAAAGTCCAATACATAATTTTAAGCTATAAATATTTGCAAAAGTAAATTTTTAATTGACTCTTGCAATATTTTAGACAAAAATTTAATATTTTTTTTTCTTTCCAAAATAATACAATACTATTACAGAGAAGAAAAACAATGAAAATCTAAAAATAAAATCTCCATATTTTACGTAAACAGTAACTAGATTTGTGACTCCAGCTTTAGCATTAATTACTCCTTTTATATTGTAATCAAGTTGATTGATGATTTCTCCTTTTTTATTAATTATTGCTGAAGATCCCGTATTAGCACTTCTTATAATATTTCTTCTTGTTTCAATTGATCGTATTTTAGAATAACTCAAATGTTGTTTATAGCCTTGAGATTCACTCCACCATCCATCATTTGTTATAATTGCTAATAGTTGTGCTCCATTTCGAATATATTCCGTTACATATTCTCCATAAACTGACTCATAACATATTATTGGAGCTATTTTAACTCCATTATCAAGTTCAAAAACACCTCTATTTGGCTGAGTTCCTCTAGTAATTACTGTTCCACCCATGTTTAATAAAGCATTTCCTAAAATAGGTTCTAGAATATTCTTATATGGCATATGTTCTACACCAACTACTAATTTTGATTTATGATAAATTTGAGGTTTTTGATTCTTTGAAATAAGAAAACTACTGTTGAAAACATCAATCCATAAGCTATCTTTAATATAATTTGAAGTTTTAGATTTATTTGAAGAAGAATTATAAAGTTTATAGAATTGAACTCCAGATAGAAGCTGTGAATTATTCCTATTTAAATAGTCCTTTAGAGATAGCAAGAATGGACTTTCTTGGAACCTGTTAATTAAAAAACCAGGACTTTCTGAAAAATATGTTTCTGGAGCAACAATTATATCATTAGGCTCTCCTAACGAATCCACTAAACTTTTAAAATCTTGGAGAATAGAAATATTATCTCTTCCATATTTCTCTGTATAAGGATCAATATTTGGTTGTAATATAGTAACACTGATGTGTTCTCTATCATTTTCTTGAAAATTATAAATAAACAATGAAATTATAATTGGAATAGAAATTGTTAGAATTGAAAAAGAAATTCTAACAATATTGATTTTTTTAGTTTTTATATAATTATTATAAACTAATAGGAATAGATAGTTTACTAATAAAACCCATAAAGTTCCACCAAAAGACCCAGTATATTCATACCATTGTATCCATAAGATATTTTCTGAAAAAACATTACCTAAGTTTAACCATGGCCATGAAAAATCCCAGTACAAATGAAATTTTTCAAATACAATCCATGATGAAAACCAATAAATAATACTTAGTTTTTTACTTACTTTATTAGAAATTAAACTGTAACTAGTAAATACTAAGGCCATTAATAAACTATTAACAATAATTGCAAAAGACATTCCAAAAAAAGTAGAATATATTAACCACCATGTGGCAATGGAATTCCAAATAAAAAATGATAAATAAGAAT
>ERZ1048686.2402-NODE-2402-length-12955-cov-5.150698_pt1 | contig 12955 bp, 12 predicted proteins | sample MGYA00383099_ERZ1048686 | MGnify/ENA primary metagenome ERZ1048686 (study PRJEB29581, sample SAMEA5548369) | metagenome | biome: marine; feature: coastal; material: water | depth 25 m | study: Short-term variability in the microbial, nano- and picoplankton... | reverse complement strand
TTGTCCGAATGCTGCAAGACTGATGTCTGCAACCTTGTAATCTTGGTTGGTCATAATTTTTCTCTTTTGTTGTTCCAGTTAAAAATGGCTAGGTTATTGTGGGTTTGTGGTAGAGCCGGGCCTGTACTTGGAAACCATTTTTGAGTCCCAAGTAAAGACTTTGGCCGGATAAAAGCTTGTGTTCGAGCGCCCATTTGTCGAGGTCTTCGGGCTCAAAACCTAACCAAAGATCGCCGCATGCGTCTCGGGTCCAGTCTTGATCGTGAGGGCAAAGATCGACAATCAACAGGCGTCCGCCTGGACGCAGCAGCTGCCTCGCGCTACTAAAGGCGACTGCTGGCGATGCCAAATGGTGAGTCACCATGTTCAGCACGACGAGGTGGTAATCTTCACCATGTTGAGTGCCATGCTCTAAATCGTCGTGCTTAAACTCGATGTTCTCTGGGCGGTTTTCACCCAGTTGGCTTTGCACCCATGCAAGCATCGGTGCTGAATTGTCCATCGCTACAACGCGACGGAAGCGCGAAGATAGCTCTTTGAGCAATTCGCCATTGCCAGGACCAACCTCGAGCACATCGCTGTCACGAGATAAATCTTCATTCGATATCAAGTCTAGGACAGGGTCCGCATATTGGTCGAAATCGGCGATAAGCTCCTGGTTTTCGCTGAATTTTTCAGTTGTTTTGTCAAAAAACGCTCGAGACCGTTGAGCGCGCTCGGCGTGCACTTTTTGCATGTGCTTGGCGGCTTCTTCCTCCATGGCGAGGTCATCGATCGTTGCATACAGCTCTGTAGTAAGTCGGGCGAGCGGGCAGCTTTTGTTGATGATTGCCCGCCTGTAAAAAATTGTATTGCCTTCGCGTCGGGTTGCGACCAGTCCCGCCGCGAGCAGCGCTTTCAGGTGGTGGGACATGCCTGGTTGCGCCACACTGAAGATTTGACAAAGTTCTGTAACACCAAAAGATTCGTTTTTCAGTGCCCTCAGGACGTTTAGTCTAAGATTATCGGCTGTCGCTTTGCAGAATGCTGTCAAGCTGAGTGCCGTCAGAGGCTGGTTTTCGTGTTTTGTGAGGGACATGGGAAGCTATATAAAAATATGTTGATATAGTAGCAATGCGAGGCAAAAAATCAACCTATATCAATATTTATTTATATAGAAGGTTTGAAGCCGGTATTCGGACTGGCACATAATATAAGGATAGGGTCGGGCGAGAATTATCAAACTCAAAGGTTGACCGAGGTTTTTTAGAGACAAGTTTTGGAAATAGGGAACAGTGATGAGTAATGCGCTCAGCCAAATGCAAGTACTTTACCTTCCGGAAGAGGACAGAATATTATTTCGTATCAATTCAACTTCCGGTGAAGAGTTTCGTTTTTGGTTGACAAGGCGCTACACATTACTGCTCATCAACGTTTTGAAGGATTACGCTGATAAAGATCCTGACGTCTCGGCACAATTGTCCCCAGCAGAAAAAAGAGCCGTCGAGGAGTTCAAGCAAGAACAACGCTTGAGCGACGCAAACTTTACCCAACAGTTTGCAGAGGAATCTAACAGTTATCCTTTAGGAGAGTTAACCCAATTGGCGTTCAAGCTGTCGTTCAGTTTTAAAGACACGAGTCTCCAATTGTCGATCCAACCAAAGGAGGGTAGGGGTATCAATTTTGTGATTAATCAGGAAATCAATGCGAGCTTAATTCAGCTGTTGAAGACAGCAGCCGAAAAAGGTGACTGGGGTCTTCAAGATGCTTTTGCACCTCGCAGTGGAGCAGATTCGTCGCGCGAGAACCGGGTCATAAACTAAGATGGCAGAAGTTGGTGGGCCTGAGGAAGCCATTGAGGTTTTTGCGTTATTGTTTCCATAGTACTTCCATAGTGTTTCCATATTGAAGGAATAGACTTATAAACGGATGTTCCCCAACTTGGCCCCTTCAATGGAGCTGTCAGCCCTAACAATCCCCTCCCCCAAAGGCGTTAGGGCTTTTTTTTGGATGGCACTATCGCTGACACTGAATTTCGTACGCTTTACAGTTTGATCGATCGGTAGCAATTCGTAGCTCGATGAGCATGGTTGTCGAACAAGCGTCTACTCGTTAGTGGCGGATAAGCATGAATAGCGGGCGCTAGTATTCTGGACAGGTGACGAAAGACACTTGTTTTAGATTTAACCTAGCTAGCGGCGACCGCAGGGTTGTTGATTTCTTTGTAAAGTGGCAGGTTGATTCGGATCGTAACGCCATTGCCGCTGAGCAGGTTCGCTGCGCTAACGCTACCGCCGTGATGCTCTGCAATAACCCTAACAACGTAGAGACCCATGCCGAAATGTAATCGGTTGTCGGGATTAGACTTGCGTACAGAAACCATTGAGTCGAAGATGCTTTCAACTGCTTCGGCCGGTATTGTAGGTCCTTGATTAGTCACAAACAATGTGAGGTTGTTGGCATCGACGGTGAGTCCGACGGTGATGGTGCTGCCGATTTCGGAAAAATCTAACGCATTGTCGATCAGTTTGTCGAGTAACTGTTCAATGCGATAGTCCGAAACGTTGCTGAGCACTTGTCTTTGGGTGCCTCGATATTCAAAAGTGCGATTGCTATGGGTCGTGCGGCAATTCGCGAGATAATTCTCAACGAGCTTATGGAGGTCGATGACCTCGAATTCCTCAGCTTCCAGTGCATCCTCAAGGCTGGCAGCGTCTGCCAGATTTTGAACGATCATGCCAATTCGGTTGACGCCGCGTTTGGCGCTTTCCAGATATTTCTCTCGCCCGGATTCTGACTCCTCATTTTCCAAATTCTGCAACGACGTACTAAGTGTGTTAAGCGGGTTGTTAATCTCGTGTCTCAGCGTTCTGGGCATATTTTCTAGAAACTGGTTGTGCTGGTGCAGTCGAGCTAGCATGCCAGAAATGCTGCGAGCAAGGTCCCCTATCTCGTCCCCGGATTCTGTCTCGCTACGAATCTGATTGGTTTGCAGTCGACCATAGATATCGATGGCTTCAGTAGTTTCAACGCCTAACTTCCGGATACGACTTGCCAAGCGAACAGAAAACGCCAAGATAAGTGATACAAAGATAAACACTGAAAGCACTGAGAAATTAATAATCCGCTCTAGCGCTTCGCGTCGTAGCTGCAGGATGCGTTTTGTATTCTGTTTTAGCTGAACCGTGCCTATGATCCTGTCTTCAGAAATAATCGGGTGAGCGGCAATAATGACCTCGCCATCCTCTTCCGAGTATCGTCTTTGATAGCTAGGTTTACCTGAAAGAGAATCCAGAATGACTTGGCCTTCTGGTACAGCAAGCTCTTCCCTCAGAGCTTGGTCGATAAACCCATAAGCGTTGTCGACTAAGTCGCTGAAGAATGAAAACCAATTTGCGATCATAGATCGCTCTGTTTGCTCGAGCGGTTTTTCCTGAGAAGTGGTGTAGGAGCCGACCTCAGCCCGGACCCGTCTTTGCGCATCAATAACCTGAATGTTCGCACCTGAATAACCCAGACCCTCGACGATCCTTAGGACCTCCGGCGATTTTAAGAGCACTAAACCGAAGGCCTCTTGGCCGGCAGAAGGCAGTGTGCCGGTAATAGATTGAATTGCTCGGCTTTCAGCGCTATCGACATCGGCGACAGCCAAGCCAAAATGTTTGGTTGATCCGACCAGTGAAAGCGGTATGCGAAACTCGATGGCGTAGCCTGTATCTGTCTCGGACATGAAACCCTGTATTCTATTCTCAGCTTCACCCTGGGTTGCGTAACGCCACTCACTATCCATTTCGTAGGCGGTGGTGACACCAGGTTCAGTCATTGTGAGCACCAATTGAACCGTATTTCCTGACTTCCCCGTAAATGTAATTCTGACGTGATCCGATAGATCGAGTCGAAGAATATTACGATCGCGAAAAACCAGTTTGTCGTCTTGTACTTGTATAAAGGCGTATACCTGATCTTTATGTTCGCCGAGTACGAGATAGAATTGGTTCGGTGAGATGTCGGGAGAGGCGGAAGGGTCTGACTGGCCGAAACTAACGTTGTAGTTCAGTACGTCCTCCCAGTCGTTACTCTTGCCGTCAATTCGAACCGGCGTCGTTAGCGGGTGCGCGTAGAGTTGCTCGTACCCATCCGGTGACAAGGGTAATTCGTTGAATAAATCAGACCTGCCGTTTAACAGTGTCGATATGCCTTCAGCGGTCAGAAGCTGAGCATTTGCCTGACTGTCGACGAGAAAATCCTCCATCTCTTGCAGATAGAGGTAGCTAAACCAGGGTAATATAACGAGGGCAAAGCTCATCAGAATGAATAATTTAGTCGCGAGCCTTGGCCCGCGAATTCTGTTCTTCTTCATCTGACGGCTGCCTTCACAGGAATGGGCTTATTTTGTCGACCACCGATAACCAAACCCGTATTCACTTTTAATGCAATCGAAGCTCTTGTCGATACTTTCGAACTTCTTTCGAATATTCCGCATGTGAGTATTGATCGTGTTATTGGTGACAAGGCTCTGCATCGTCGCGTTCATCAGGGTGTCGTATGAAACCGCGTGTCCCGGTGCGCGCACCAACTTTGCTAGCATACGAAATTCGGTACCTGAGAGATTGATGGGTTCATTCTTCCAAGAAACCAACAGCGCCTCCTGATCGATCGACATATCGCCAACGAGTTTCGCAGAAGCTGATCCGGCGCTTGATTGACCGCGGGCCTCATGAATTCGTAATAACGAACTGATGCGCTCTGCAAGATAATCAAGCGAAATTGGCTTGGGTAGATAATCCCAGGCACCCAGTCTGAGGCCGCTGATTTTATCTATTTCAGCGATGCGCTCGGTTAAAAAAATGACCGGCAACGATGCTGATTTGGATAGAAGATCTCGGCATATCTCAAACCCGGCATCAACTTCGTCTCCAAGAATAATATCGAGAATGGCGAGTTCAGGTAGTTCTCGTTCAAATCCCGCGAGCGCTTCAGCGCGACTGCTATAGGCGGTGACGTCGTAGCCTTTTTTCGTAATGGCATCAACGTAATTGCTCCGCTGGTCTGGATCATCCTCTACGATGGCAATTTTCTTAGCCATGCGTTTTCCTCTAGTGGGTTTAACGGTATTTTATGATAATGCAGGGAAGAAGTATTTCCCTGTTGCGAACTTTACGCTAAAAATATTTTTACGCACGCGGGAAATCGTCACGTGACCGCCAGATTGGGTATCTGTGTTGCTAATATTGTTGTTTTCATTGTTTCTCCACTCTAATTCAGTGAATTTTCATTTTCCCTCAAGGCGGTATTGCTGGTTATGCGGTTTACTGTGTTCCTAGTAGATATTTTAGCAGCGGAAGTAAGAATGAAAGTTTTTGTACCCATGTCAGACAATATGCAAGACATTAATGGCCGACTCTCGGAAAAAATGGTCCCTTTTAACCCCGAGTTTTTAGCGAGAGCGGAGATGCCACCAAAGGATCGTAAGCCGTCAAACTGGATTGGGCAAACAGGTTATCGCTCTGCCGGAGAGCAGATGCAGATGGTCGAAATGGTGTAGCCTTATCGCGAGCCCTCGTTTGGGCGCGCGATTTCTGTGTCATTTACAGTTGAACAGCGCAGCTCAATAATACAGCTAAATAAAAAGTATCCCAAACGTCAGTTTTTGATCCGTTGCCCAGCGAACGCTGTGCGGCGTACCCCGAACAATATGTTAGTCATCTCCCTCATCTTCTCATCGCTCTCATGAAACTCACCGTCATGCACAATACTTAGACGTCCTATTGGGTTCGAGCGAGCACTTGCTGCAGCGACCCAAGTTTAACAGAAGGCCTGGCTAAAAAGGTCGCGGATGTAGTTACTTAATCTGTCGGGTAAAAGTGGCAAATAGAAGTTGACATAATATGTCATAAAGGGTCAAATCGTCGCATGTCTATCATCATTGACCCATACACATGGATTGCGCTTGCCGTCCTGTTTGCCCTCGCAGAGATAATCGTCCCCGGTGGTGTCATCTTTTTCCTTGGTGTGTCCAGTGTCATTGTTGCGACATCTCTTTGGCTGGGACTCGTCACTAGCTGGATTAATGCACTCTCTCTGTTTTTCATCTCTTCACTTGCTTTGATCGTCAGCTTGCGGGCTGTTGTCAGTCGATTCGCAGAGGGTGATTCCAGTATGGCGAATACGGAAGAAATCCTAGATGAGGTTGATGAGATCGTTGAGGTTCTTGATACCATTGGTCCCGGTGAGTCTGTGGGTACAATTTCTTTCAGAGGAACAAGCTGGCGAGCGCTCGGTGATGGCAGAGAAATAAAGGAAGGCGCGCAGGCGCGCATAGTGAGCAGGGAAAACACGACGTATATCGTGGACCCAGTAGCTCGATAACGCATTGTTTGCTCGGGAACTGGCGCTGATTCAAAACTAAACTCTCCCGGTTCGCAGTGATTGAAAGTTTAAGGAGTTAACACGATGGAACAATTAACGGGCTTTTTCACGATCCTAATATTGATCGTCGCCTTCGTTGCCTACCACCTGATTCTGATAGTGCCTATGCGAGAGCTATGCGTGATAGAACGATTGGGAAAGTTCAGGTCTATTCTTGAGCCGGGGCTCCACTTCCTCATCCCATTTGTCGATAGAGTCGCTTACAGGCACGAAACGCGTGAACTTTGTATCAATATTCCCCACCAAAGCTGTATTTCCAGAGACAACATTCAGATAGACGTTGATGCATTGCTCTACATAAAGGTCATGGATGCGTACAAGGCGAGCTACGGTATCGAAGATTATTTAATTGCAGCGATAAACCTTGCGCAGACAACGGTGCGATCAGAAGTGGGAAAACTGCGTCTCAGTCAAACCTTCTCTGAACGAGATGCGCTGAATGAAACGATCGTTAGGGAAATAGATAATGCGTCCGAGCCTTGGGGCATCAAAGTGATGCGTTACGAAGTTATGAACATTACACCATCTAGTAATGTCATCGACGTTCTTGAGAAACAGATGGAAGCTGAACGTCAAAAACGCGCTGAAATCACTTTGGCCAACGCTGAACGGGATTCAACCATCAATCTTTCCGAGGGTGAAAGGCAGGAGGCCATCAACCTTTCCGAGGGCGAGCGGCAAAAACGTATTAATGAGGCCAATGGTCGCGCACGGGAAATCTCGATTCTTGCGACGGCCACCGCTGACGGTATGACGGCGATCGCCAGTGCTTTAAAGCAACCCGGTGGTCATCAGGCCATGAACGTTAGGCTTGTTGAATCATACATCGATCAGGTTGACAGTCTTTACGCGCGCAGCGATGTCTCTATCGTGCCCTCTGAGCTTGCAAATATAGAAGGCATGTTTGAAGGTTTCGATCGTGTGGCAACGACAATCAGCCGCAGCAGCAGGAAGGAGGGTTAGCAGATGGGCATGGAAATTTTTGTGATGGTGACCTGGGGAATAATTTTCCTGGTTTTGATTGTTAAGTTTTTCCAGTCAATTAGGCTGGTTTCTACCCAAACAGCACATATCGTTGAACGCTTGGGTCGTTATCACAAAACCCTAGAGGCTGGTTTTCATGCGCTAATTCCTTTTGTCGATAAAGTCACTTTTATTCAGGATTTACGTGAAGAGGCGATCGATGTTCCGCCTCAGGAGTGTTTTACCGGCGATGAAGTTCAGGTCACTGTAGACGGCGTTATTTACATGTCGGTATGGGATCCGGTGAAAGCTAGTTACGGTATTGTGGACTATCGATACGCTGCGGTGCAGCTTGCAAAAACAACAACGCGGTCTGTGATTGGCACGCTTGATCTAGACCGAACATTTGAAGAACGCGATGTCATCAGCGCGAAAGTTGTTGAAGTGCTTGACCAGGCTGGACAAGCCTGGGGAACCAAGGTTCACCGTTACGAAATTAAGAACATCACGCCACCTGACACGGTCAGAAATGCGATGGAGAAGCAGGTGAGTGCAGAGCGTGAGCGTCGGGCGATCTTAGCCTCGAGTGAAGGTGACAAACAAAGTCGGATAAATAGATCTGAAGGTTTGAAAACCGAGTTGGTTAACAGGTCCGAGGGTGAGATGCAGCGGCGAATTAACGAGGCCGAGGGACAAGCAGAAGAAATCCTGGCAATCGCAGCCGCCACGGCTGAATCAATAGAGAAGATCGGTGGGGTGATTAACCAGGAAGGTGGGCCTGAATCTTTAAAACTTCAGTTGAGTGAACGTTACATTAAGACGTTAGAAAAACTCGAAGACACCAGAATTGTCCTGCCGGGCAATGTCGCGGATTACAATTCCTGGTTGGACAATCTAAAACTAGATGAACTGGTCGACATTGGCGAGCCAAAGAAAACCTCGTAGCGGCTTTCCCCCGATCGCCTAAATGCTACACCAACCGGGTCACTTGCGCGTATCATTGTTAATCCAGCGTGCTCGTGCGAGTCTATTGATGAAAAGCTTCACAAAACCTCCCTCAATCCCCCGTCGTGGTTTTCTTCAGTTATCGGCCGTTTCAGGTGCCGGTGCGCTCGCAGGGTGTGCTTCACCAGCCATTAGTTATGGGCCGCAGCGGCCCATCATGCATCACGGGGTGCAGTCTGGTGATGCAGACCAGACCTCCTGCGTTGTTTGGTCATCAGCAGATCGTCCGGGCTTCATGCATGTTGAAGCCTCGTTAGATCAGACTTTTAATGAAGTAATTCGTTTTGCGCCAGTGTTAGCAAACGAGGAATCCGGTCTTGCGGCTAAATGTTTGCTAACGGGGTTACCAGCAGGTCGCGAAATATATTACCGCGTTTACTTTTCAGCCTTAGATCAGCCCAAGGCAAAGTCACCGATGATGACAGGCCAATGCCGAACAGCGCCCGCAGTTGCCGGAAAGGCAAACAATGATGTGCGTTTCGCTTGGTCTGGTGACACAGCTGGGCAGGGGTGGGGGATTGATCCAGCGCACGGTGGCATGGCTACTTATTCCACTATTGCTCGTCACTCGCCGGACTTTATGATTCACAGCGGCGACACAATTTATGCTGATGGGCCTATTCAAAAAGAACAGAAAATGCCTGACGGCTCTGTTTGGCACAATCATGTCTCAGATGGAGTGCACAAGGTTGCAGAGTCCTTGGAGGAATACCGGGGACGTTGGCGCTACAATTTAAGCGATACGCACCTGCGCTTGTTCAATAGTCAGATCCCGGTCTATTACCAGTGGGATGACCATGAGGTAACGAATAATTGGTCATCCTCAAAAGATCTCGCGAACGATCCACGCTACACCGAAAAATCGATAGAAGTACTCGCGAAACGCGGAAAACGGGCTTTTCACGAAATGTTACCCACACGAGTACATTCGTCAGAGGTTGGGCGCATTTACCGAAAAATCAGTTATGGCCCGATGTTAGATGTGTTTATGTTGGACTTGCGTTCTTATCGCGGCCCCAACACTAATGGTGATCAGACGATGCTTGATGATGACTCAAGAATCTTCGGCGCAACTCAAATGGCGTGGTTTAAAAAAGCGCTGACAGAGAGTCAAGCAACTTGGAAAGTCATTGCTTCTGATATGCCCATCGGGCTGGTGATATGGGATGACTTCATGTCCTCCAGTGGTGTCGAAGGTATTGCAAACGGTATAAAAGGCGCGCCACTAGGACGAGAATTAGAGTTGGCAGGTTTTCTTCGTTATTTAAAACAACATGATGTCAAAAACACGCTTTGGATAACCGCTGATGTGCATTACACGGCGGCGCACCACTACCATCCCGATAGGGCAGCGTTTAAGGACTTTTTACCGTTTTGGGAATTCGTCTCCGGACCACTTCACGCCGGAACTTTTGGTCCGGCACAACTAGACGATACTTTTGGTCCAGAAGTGAAATTTTCAAAAACACCGACAACAGCGCAAGGAGTGAACCTCCCTCCTAGCGCCGGTCTGCAATTTTTCGGTTTGGTCGATATCGAACAATCGAGTCAGGCACTTACCGTTCGATTGATGGATCGAAACGACCAGGAACTATATCGCAAAGTGCTAAAACCCGCGGCATAAATCGATCTGTCGACCATCGGGTAAACGGCGGGGAGTAAAAGCTTGGAATGAGTGAAGTAAAAGTATCAGATCTTCTGCTTTATCCCGTCAAAGGCTGTCGAGGATATAGTGTCAATCAGGTTGCCGTGACGCCCATGGGATTGGTCGGTGATCGTGAGTTTGCCGTTATAAAAGACGGTGAGCGTGTCAATCAGAAACAACTATCGAACCTGATGTATCTTTCAGCAGTTTGGAAGTCTGACGATTGTCTCGAGTTGGATTTCCCGGGAGTTTCAACCTTTGAATTGAGCAGTATTGCGAATTCGGAACTGGCATTGCGCCAAATTCAGGTTTACGGAAATGGTTTGTCAATTCAAGACATGGGAGACGAGGTCGCGCGTTGGTTGACTAAGGCGCTCGGTGCAAATGTAAGATTGGCGCGTACCAATGGTGCTTCACCTTGGTTTTTGCCCGTGGCCGAGTTTGCCACTGTGCACGGAAAGTTGCAGACGAAGTTTGTAGATGCCGCACCCATATTGCTCACAAACACGGGCTCAATCGAAGATCTGAATTCGAGGCTACAGGATGAAGTGCCGATGAACCGTTTCAGACCCAATATTGTCTTGGATCGTCTCGCGCCCTACACCGAGGATGTGTTGGAATCTTTCCAGTTTCCTGAACTTAATTTGGCGAGGGTCGCCGTTTGCGAACGTTGCACAGTGACCACGGCTGATCAAGAGACCGGAACGCTTTCTAAAGAGCCCCTGCGTACTCTCAGCATGTATCGAAAACGAGCAGGTGGTTATGCCGGAGGCATCATGTTTGGGATTTACGTAACAGCAACAGCGGATGGCAAACTGGCTATCGGCGATAATCTGGAGTAATTCAATATGCCCGATGCTTTAACGCGAAGAACACTTGTCAAAAATACATTACTGACCGGTTTGATGGCCGGAATGCCGGCTTTGAGTCGGGCGGGCGGTCAATCAGCCAAGGTCAAAGAAATAGGAAATGCCCGGGTTAAGCTCGATGAAGCCGGCCCAATGATTCCGCCAGTGCCTGCCATTTTGTTAACGGTCAACGGGCTGGAACCGGGCAAAGATGAGATATCGGTGGTCTGGACTTTTGTGGTCAATGGCAAACCACCGCAAATCGGTATCAGCGTGGAGAACGTGCATGTTGCTTTGCCGATGATACGTAAACATCAGGCATTTGTTCTAAATGTTCCAACGGTTGAGATGATTGAGCCCTTCGATCGAGTGGACATGAATTCGACTAAAATTCAGGACAAATTCAGTTTGTCTGGCTTGACCCGGGAAGCGGCTACCATTGTCGATGCGCCGGCTATCAAAGAATCTCCAATCCACGTCGAGTGCAAGGTTTTCAACACAATTGAAGTCCCGCCAATCAGGACAATTTTCTTGGCGGAGGTTGTGGCAACTAGCGTGCTTGAGGGGGTATGTGATCAGGATGGTAAACTGCTGGTCGATCGCGTGCCGTTTTTTGGAATGACCGCAGGGAGTGGGGAGTTCTATACCATGGGTGAAAAAGTCGGCCACATTGGAAAGAGCGTAGGGCGCTCTGATATAAAATACTAAGGGTCAGTACTCGCGATTGATTGAGTGGCGTGCGAGGTTGTGCATTGCATCTTTGTACACTGAAGCAGGCAGTTTCTCTAGGCAGGCGGTAGCTTTATCGATTTCTGCAATCGCCAACGCCTCGGTGTACGCAAGGCCGCCGGTAGCTTTGACGGTTTTTAGCAAATTATCGATGTCTCCTACTTCACCCGTCAGTATCGCCTCTCGTACGATCGCGGCTTGCTCAGGAGTGCCGCTTCGCATCGCGACGATCAGCGGCAGAGTAACTTTGCCTTCGGCGAAATCATCACCGACGTTTTTGCCAAGCTGTTCCGTTGAACCCTCGTAATCAAGGATGTCGTCGATTAGCTGGAACGCCACACCCAGATGGCAGCCATATTGTTGAAGTGAAAGCTCTTGCTCCGGCGAAGCACCAGCAAGCACTGCGCCAGAGTGTGATGCAGCTTCAAACAACATGGCGGTTTTACGATTGATTACTTCGATGTAACTTTTCTCTGTCGCGTCCGGGTTTCTGATATTGCCCAGTTGTTGAACTTCCCCTTCGGCGATGGTGTTGGTCGCGTGGGACAAAATTTCCATAACCCTCAAGTCACCAATCTCGACCATCATTTCAAAAGCGCGGGAGTGCAGAAAATCGCCAACCAACACGCTGGCTGGGTTACCCCAGGCTGCGTTGACCGTTTTTCGACCGCGACGAAGCTCTGACTCATCGACAACATCGTCATGAAGCAGCATGGCTGTGTGCAGAAACTCGATGATCGTCGCAAGATTGATATGCTGTCGGTGCTGATAGTTACAGGCATTTGCAGCCAGGAGCACGAGTAGCGGTCTCAGGCGTTTACCGCCGGCTTCGATCAGGTAGGTGGAAATTTCCTCTACGAGAGGCACTCGGGTCACCAGGCTGGTCTTGATGAGCGCGTCAACAGCGGCGAAATCCGCTTTGACGGTCGTATAAAATGGGTGATCCATGAAAAAACTCGAGTTAAATCGATAAGACGCTAATTAGTCAGGTGGTCCGCTAAAAAGTGGCATGCTAGGGCCGCGCAGGTGCGGTGTCAAGGTGCCGGCAGGCCCCTAGAGTCAGACGCTAAAATCGGGCTTGATTGGCAAGACCGCTTACCGTAGAATTGCGCACCCTGAAACGGGGTCCGGCAACTGACAGTGGTTTAATTCGCGCACTTCAGCAAACCATAGACCCGATGCGAAGCGCTGAAGCGATAACAAATGCCTCAGGGACGCACATTTCTAAATACAAATAGTCAATCTGACAGAGTGAAGAATAATGTACGCTGTAATTAAAACTGGCGGTAAACAACATCGCGTAGAGCCTGGTGAAGTGCTCAAGCTTGAAAAATTGAGTGTCGAAGCCGGCGAGACC
>ERZ1048686.2389-NODE-2389-length-12994-cov-4.148543_pt1 | contig 12994 bp, 8 predicted proteins | sample MGYA00383099_ERZ1048686 | MGnify/ENA primary metagenome ERZ1048686 (study PRJEB29581, sample SAMEA5548369) | metagenome | biome: marine; feature: coastal; material: water | depth 25 m | study: Short-term variability in the microbial, nano- and picoplankton... | reverse complement strand
CTTTCTTGGGAGCGGCTTTTTTCTTGGGAGCTGCCTTCTTCACCACTTTCTTGGGAGCGGCTTTTTTCTTGGGAGCTGCCTTCTTCACCACTTTCTTGGGAGCGGCTTTTTTCTTGGGAGCTGCCTTTTTCACCACTTTCTTGGGAGTGGCCTTCTTCTTTATCGGTGATTTCTTGACTGCTTTTTCAGGAGCAACTTTTTTTACCACCTTCTTCTTTGCCGGTGCTTTTTTGACGGCTTTCTTTTTGGTTTTCTTCATTTGTTCTTTGGGTGTATTTCGTTTTTTTGGGGGAGCCGTTTTTGTGTGGATAATCTCTCGTACTTTTTCGATTTTTCCATCAACTTCCTGCTTAGCGCGACCAATTTCTTTTTTGGCCCGCCCAATCGCAGTTTGAGTTTTATTGATAGTGTCGCTCAGGACAAGACACCCTTCCTCGAGGCGCTGGGATAGCTGGGAGCCATCCTTGAGTTCAACACCTCGGTTTTTTAAGAACAAATTCAAATGACGATATAATTCGTCTCGTTTTATTTTTTTCATGATCAAACTTTAAAACGATAAGTTACAACTTAACACACCCTGTTTGGATTCTCAAAAAAAAATACTGCAGCTTTCATTTCAATTCTTTGCGCTGCAGGTCACTTTTTGCTCCAAGGCCATGGATGAACATTGGCTCGTGATGCCCACTCCATCCACTTCTTTTCCATTTGGCTAACCCGCTCTGGTTGGTCCAAAGAAAGATCATTAAGTTCTGATCTGTCTTTGGATAGATCAAACAGTTCCCAAGGTTCGAGATCCCCGGTGTTCATTCGACCCTTTCGGACCAGTTTCCAGTCCCCCATACGTATTGCGCAATTGGCCTCATGTTCCCAGGCAATATAATCACGCTGGATGGGAGAGCCATAGAATGAAGGCAGGAGGGATTTGCCCTCCATGGGGTGAACTTTTCGGTTCCTGTAAACTTTGGGGTAGGAGCTGTGTGATATATCGATACAGGTAGCCATCACATCAATCAAATGTGATGGTTGTTTACGCAGCGAGCCTGCGTCTTTTATTCTAGCAGGCCATTGCACAATCAGAGGGGTGGAAATGCCACCTTCGTGGACCCAATGTTTATATTCCCTGAAAGGTGTGTTTGAGACATTTGCCCAATGACGACCATAAGCAATATATGTGTCTGCTGGCCCAGGCATGACGCCCGGACCTCCTTGAACCGGCTTGCCATCCCGGGTCTTCATAGGGGGCCAAAGTGTGGGTTGTAGCTCATCTTTACCCATAGGAGACCGGTCCTTAACGGCCTTCAGCCAATTGGTATTGACGTTTTCTCCTCTTCCAAACCCTTCTGCACAACCACCGTTATCCTGCAGGAATAATATCAATGTATTGTCCAGCGCTCCTCGGGCATCCAATGACTGGACTATTTTTCCGATTCCTTGATCCATTCGGTCTACCATGGCCGCATAAACTTCCATGCATCTAATTTCCCATTCCTTGTGAGGTGTCCGGTTCCAGTCGCCTGCGGGTGGACTCATTTTCGTGGTTTCATCAATAATGCCCAATTGCTTCATGCGTTCGAAGCGGCGCTCTCTGATGAAATCGTAGCCTAGATCATACTCTCCTTTGTACTTTTCTATATCCTCAGGAAGTGCGTGCATTGGCCAGTGAGCGGCAGTGTAGGATACATACATGAAAAATGGTTCAGATTCTGATGATCCGTAATGATCATCCAGAAATCGAACTGCATTGTCAGTGATAGCATCTGTGTAGTAATAGGTTTTAGGCTGGTATTCAGGATCGTTAACCGGAGTGATGAAAGTATTCTGACGGCAGAGAGTGTGGGGGTCAAAGAAGCTTCCTGCCCCGATGATCGTGCCGTAAAATTTTTCGAAACCACGCTGCAGTGGCCAATTATCTTTGGGCCCCTCGGGTTGAGTGTGTGTCGTGACATGCCATTTACCACTCATGTAGGTGCGGTAACCTGAAGTGGCGAGCGCTTCGGCGATTGTCACACTGTGGCGGTTTAGACCATTTTGGTAGCCGGGCAACCCTCGATTTCCAAGCATGTGTCCAACGCCTGTTTGGTGTGCGTAAAGTCCAGTCAGCAGGGATGCGCGTGTTGGGCAGCATCGGGCACCATTGTAAAACTGAGTGTAGCGCAGGCCACTTGCGGCCATGCGATCCAAATTCGGCGTGTGGATTTCACTGCCGTAACAACCAATGTCAGAAAAGCCCATATCATCTGACATGATCAAAAGGATGTTAGGCCTTGAGTCAGCGCTCAGATGAAGATTCGGAAGCAATGCTAGCAGCATGCTCACAAGCACCATGTTCAAGGTGTTGGCTTTTGTTTTCATGTAAGGAATGTGCGCCAAATATGGACAGAATTGTGGAATGCGTAAAGAAAGATATTGAATAACCCAATTAAGGATTGAAGTTCACGTTTTCATTGGGCAAAAGAATCCCCTCGTTAGTCACAGGCAATTTACACAATTCAGATCAACACGTTCATGGCAAAAAATCAATTAACCGAAAAGGAAGTGGTGGAACTGTTAGAGGCGGTCCTCTCAAAGACCACCCAGGATTCACATTTGGCCCAGAAAATTTTGGATGGTATTCGAAAAGAAATGGACAGGAAGAAGCAGTCCGCTGCATTTCAAGAGTTCTGCCGTCGCTGCCCTTTGCCTGACCTTAAGGACGAGACCTTGAAAGAGGTGACCAATCGTTTCGAAGAAACGTTTGGTCGTGATCTGATTGATTTTGCAGTGAATGAGCAGGATGGTACTCTGAACGTAGAACTGAATGTTCCCAATGGTCCTTTGGTCAGCTCCATCGAGTTGAATGACATTCCAATGAAAGAGGAGGACATCGAACCGGAGGTGAAAGTGAAGTTCATACCATTTCCTGTTGCATTGCCCGGGGACCCCGAACTTGTCTGGATGATGGGGAAACGAGAGACGATGAGCCCTGACGAAGCTGCGCGAGCTTTGCATGAAGCGCAGGTAGAGTTTTGGGAGTCTAAGAGTGGGCAGCTTCAACTTCGCAAAGGTGCTGAGAGAACCTTTCCAGAATTTATCAGCCGCGTTCCGGCAAAACTGCTGACTGAATCAGGGTTGAAGAGGCATTATAAGGACCCCGAAGCGCTCAAGGTCCTGCGAAAAGCGCCGGTCAATTAATGCTCTGTCTTTTGTTGATTACTCGCTGCAAAATACGCGGCATACATCGGGGGATTCCGTGAGCGAATTCAAAATGGTATTCTTTCGGAGATCCCCCTTATTGTATTGGCTGCAAGGGAGGGGCTTTACGCATATCATGGTGGCTGACGTTGCTGATAATGGCGGCGAGCAGAAGCTCATGTGTCGATGACTAATACGCCTTTCAAACATTGTGTCAGGCTCGTCCTTCCCTTGAAATAGCTTTTGACCGCAAGCCTGATCCTTCATATTTTTGAAACAAAGAGGATCGATATGTTTGAGCCTGACGATTGGAATTGACTATCCAGCTTTGCCAAGAAGGTCACTCTTGGGTTTTTGTGGCTAGTCGTGAAGAAGGAAAATGAGCGGAATAAAGGCTAGCTGGTAGGATGAAACCCTGGAGGTCTTTTACGCCGCACGACTTAGATACTACTTTTAAGTTACTTCAAACCAGATTGCACGAGAGGTTTCTACCCACCAGCCTGCCTGTTGAAGTCATAATTCGCTTGGGCCTTCCGCGCCAGTCAAAGTTATTCACAACTTATTCACATGCTGCAGTGGCCCACTATTGCTCTGCTCATTTAGTCCACAGGCAGATCACTCATTTCATTCTGTAGTGCACTATCAAGACACTTGGCTAGATATGGAAGGAGTTGCTTCTTCCTTGAAACGATTCCGGGTAAGTCATAGACATCGATTTCAACCTGATTATATTGGATCGCTTTCTTGAGGTGCTTGTTGCCTGATATCAACAAAAGTGAAGATTGTCGGACAACATCAGTCACCAGTAGGGAGGAAAAAACATATCGATTTTGCATGCGATATTCTTCCAGTGCCCGATGAAGGTGATCCTTCTCAAGCCAAAATTGTTTAAAACCAATTTCCTCGATCTGAGCAACGCTAAAAGTTCTGCCCTGCTCATTATACTCCTTGCAGTCATTGGTAATCGCCTTGTCTGGTGTGCGGTTTGTTAGCACAGATCCAGAGCTGAAGAGGGCCTCAGTAAATTCCGCTGCATTCACTGAAGTGAGAGCCTCCAGATGCTTGAGCATAATGGAATCCGTTTCGGTCGTTGTCGGTGAAGTCAGATTCAAGGTGTCTGAGATGATTCCCGACAGTAACAAACCTGCGACCGGCTTGCTTATTTCCAGATTGGCGTTCTTGAACATCTCAGTGATGATCGTGCTGGTACTTCCTACCGGACGATTGACAAACAAGATGGGTTGTTGCGTTGTCAATGCCCCGATGCGATGATGATCGATTATTTCAAGAATATCGACCTGATCCGCCCCCTTGACCGCTTGTGAAAGTTCATTGTGATCTACAAGGATTAATTGCCTCTTTACCCGCTTAACGAAATCTGTTTTGGATAAAATACCAACTACCCGCTTGTAGGCATCCATGACTGGGAATGCCTGAAACTGCGAGGAAATGGCCATGTCACGAATAGAATTCAGGGATTCATCCTCGTTGAAGTGTAGGAAATGTTCTGTTTTGATATGCTTCACTGCGACCGCTGCACGGCACAACATCGCGGTGGTTGCAGAATCATGCTCCGAAATAAGGATGGATACTCCATTTGCCTTCGCAAGAGATCGAATGCCTTCACTGATATTCAGTCCGCCTGTGATCACCATGACTCTCACTCGCTTTTCAATCGCGTAGAGCTGGATGTCCTCTCGGTCTCCTACTACCAGTAACAGTTTACTGGGCTCATAATCCTGAAGTCTTCTTTCAAAGGAATCCATGCGCATGGCGCCAATCATCAGGATTAATTCCTCCTCCTGTTCCGGGGCTTGCAGTTCGACTGAATCAGCGCCCAAGGTTTCTTTGAGTTGTTTCAGGTTGGTAAGGATTCGGCGGGTATCTTGAAGTCTCGCATGCGAGGGCAAGAAAAACTTGCTCATCTTGAAAACGGAGACCAGACCATGACATTCGTTGTCATCATTCAGAATCGGCAATGTACGGATGTTATGCTGATCCATGATGGCCAATGCTTCGCATGCACTAGTGTCCTCAGAGACGCGGATAATCCGGTGTTGCATGACGTCCCTTACTTTTGGACGCACATCCGCAACGAATCGAGGAGGAGCCACTCCGAATTTCCGTAATACAAAGTCAATCCGATCATTGATGTCTCCACACCTTGCAGGGATAACATTTTGCATGCCGATCTTTTGCTTGAAATCGGCATAAGCGATAGCCGCACAAATACTGTCGGTATCTGGATTACGGTGTCCAATGACAAGGATTTCGCTCACTTCTTTTTTTGCAGTAGTCAAATTATCGTGGTGGGTCCTATAGAAAGACCATAACTACCCTTATTATGGTCCTTAAAGTCAGGCGGTGTCGAATGGTTTCGTATTTCAGATTTGTAATTTTGAATCGCGCTCGAAACGCCCATTGCAATCCTGTGAGCTGGGGCTAACATATTCATAACATGAGTGAAAAATCCAAGGAAACCAAACTGACGCGTGATTGCGATGCCGTGCAAATACCTTCAGGTGACCAATCCGTACTCCCCGCAGGTATGGAGGTCTACATTTCGCAGGATTTGGGTGGCACCTTCACCATACAAACCCTGAAGGGGCTGTTTCGAATCGACGGCAAAGATGCAGATGCGCTTGGTCGCACAGGGTCAGGTGAAAATGATGTGTCAGGCAAAGAGAAGCCAGTTCCCAGCGGCACCTACAGCGAAAAAATCGTGTGGGAAGCCTTGCGATCCTGCTTCGACCCTGAAATTCCTGTCAATATTGTTGATTTAGGGTTGATTTACGATCTCAAGTCCGAGGATCAGGGGGAGGGAAACTATCGAGTCGAAGTTAAAATGACCCTTACGGCACCCGGTTGTGGGATGGGGCCGGTGATTGCTGACGATGCTCAGCAGAAAATTCTGACAGCTCCCGGAGTTGCCGATGCCACGGTTGAAATTGTTTGGGACCCACCCTGGCATCAATCCATGATCACTCCCGAAGGCCGCAAGGTCCTGGGCCTCTAATCCTGCGTGAAAGTGCTTTTCAAGCATTCGAAGCTAGTGTAGATTTTCCTCCCTGGTTCTTGAAGTTGAGGCGTCTGGCCGATTCCCTATTGAGTCCAATCCCCCTGAAAAGGCCCTTTTCATCTCACTGGTGCTTTGTTCAGTGTAAATGGATGGTCTTTCCAATTCCGGGTATGGACCCTCAGATGCCTTCAGAACAAAAGGAGCCATTGAATTATTATACTGAATAAGCAAATCCATGAAGAGTTACGACATAGCAGTCATTGGTGGTGACGGAACCGGACCTGAAGTTGTCCGCGAATCGATCAAAGTCTTGGACGCCGCAGGTGCCAAGTTTGATTTCAAACTCAATTACACTGATTTTGATTTCGGTGGCGATCGTTATCTTCGAACCAATGAAGCCTTGCCTGACAGCGCTGCGGATGATTTACGCAATTTCCCAGCCATCCTTCTGGGAGCCATCGGACATCCCGATGTTAAACCAGGTATCCTTGAAAAAGGTATTCTCTTGCGACTTCGATTCGAACTCGAACAATACGTCAACCTGCGTCCCGTTCGATTGTATGACGAACGATTCTGTCCATTGAAAGACAAGAAACCCGAGCATGTGGATTTCGTCGTGGTGCGTGAAAACAACGAAGGTCTCTACACGGGTTCGGGTGGTTTTGTCTTCAAGGACACGCCCCATGAAGTAGCCGTTCAGGAAAGCATCAACACGCGTCGTGGCGTGGAACGTTGTCTTCGTTTTGCGTTTGAATACACGCGACGTCGCAACAAGGAGAATAAACTGACACTTTGCGGTAAGACCAACGTACTTACGTATGCTTTTGATCTCTGGGAGCGCGCATTCAATGAAATCGGTGATAATGATTTCACCGACATCAAACGCGATTACGCCCACGTCGATGCTACCACCATGTGGTTTGTTAAAAATCCTGAATGGTTCGATGTGATCGTGACGGACAACATGTTCGGTGACATCATCACAGATCTGGGCGCCATGGTTCAGGGAGGAATGGGAATCGCAGCTGGCGGTAACATAAACCCTGAAGGTACCAGTATGTTCGAGCCAATCGGTGGAAGCGCACCCAAATACACCGGTCAAAACGTCATCAACCCTCTCGCAGCCATCTGTGCGGGACAAATGATGCTGGATTCTCTTGGTGAAACCGAGGCAGCCAAGTGCATTGAGGATACGGTGATCCGCGTCACACGTGAGAACATCAAAGACCTGGGCGCCGGACGTATGGGTTACTCAACCACCGAAGTCGGCGATCTCGTCGCAGCTGGTCTTTGAGTATACCAGACATTTTGAATGACTCATTCGAACGGGAGGCTTCACATGCCTTCCGTTTTTTTATACCCTGTGGTGGCGGTTTTGTGTCTGGGTTATCTTGAGGCAATCGCATCGACGGGGACTTCATTGCATCTCCTTCACTTTTTGTGACAAAAGATAGCCATGTGTGTGATGTTTTCCTGATGGTGGGGTTTGACGCCCAATGGTTGGTCATGAATCACATTCGATCCGGAGGTCAATTCAGAGATAATGTCCGGATCTCAAGCAAATATTGATCTTCGGTATTCAAATGAAAAATTTAATCAGTTTATGGGCGATATGCCTGATGCATGCAGTCGTACTCAGTGATGAGCCTTCGACGGGTTCATTTCTCCCGCATTTCGAAGAAAAGGAGGAGACCCGCAAGCCGCACATCATCCTCGTCATGGCCGATGATCAAGGGTGGGGGGACACGGGTTACAACGGCCATCCATTTGTAAAGACTCCAGAACTGAATTCCATGGCAAAAGATGGCTTTGTATTTGATCGCTTCTATGCCGCTGCACCCGTTTGTTCACCCACCCGTGCCAGTGTCATGACTGGACGCCACCCCATTAGGACGAAAGTGACCAATCACGGCCGCTACATGCGTCCGCACGAGCAGACCCTTGCGGAAACGCTGAAGGCAAGTGGTTACGTCACTGGGATCTTCGGTAAAGTGCATCTGGGTTCGGGGCAACCCGACTCGCCATGCAACCCATCGGGCATGGGTTTTGATGAATGGGTGATTGGATTGAATTTTTTCGACAACGATCCCTACTTGAGCCGAAACGGAATAATAGAGCACAGGAAAGGCAAGGGATCCGTCATCGCAATGGATGATGCACTTGCTTTCCTCGGTAAGCATAAAGACCGTGATCAACCGATTTTTGCCGTCATCTGGTTTCCGTCCCCACATGATCCACATCAGGAAGTTCCGGAGGGTCCATCCCTTTATGAAGGTGAAAAGCAGGCGGGGTATTACAGGGAGATCACCTTGCTGGACCAGCAGGTGGGTCGCTTGCGTCGCGAACTGAAAGGGATGGGGATTGCTGACAATACCCTCCTTTGGTACTGCAGTGACAATGGAGGCCTTGCGGAGGCATCCTCGGGCGGCCGCAGGAGAAAGGGCAGTATTTACGAAGGGGGGCTTCGAGTCCCATCCATCATTGAATGGCCTGCTCGCAGCCTCAGTGGGCGAACGACGGTTCCAGCATGGACTTGCGACATGTATCCCACCTTGCTTGCCATGGCTGGGATCAAAGGCGATTTCCCCCATCCTCTGGACGGGATGGACATCAGTCGCATCATTGCGGGTGAAACGGACAGCCGAATCAGGCCCATGGGATTCTGGCACCTCTTCCAGGATGGGCAGGGAACCTGGAGTGACCGCATTCAAAAAGTGATCATGGAACAACAACAAGCCGGCAAGCCCTTACCTCATAATCCCCAGCGAATCCAAAAAGATGTGGAAGCGTTTCCTCAATTTGCCGAGGAAACGGCAACCGGTCATGCTGCATGGAACCAGTGGCCGTGGAAATTACATCGAATCAACGGCGAGAAGTATGAACTATACAACCTGATTCGCGATCCCATGGAGACAAAAGACCTATCGGGATACGGTGAACACTCTGCGCGAATCAACGGAATGAAAAAAGCCTTGCATGCCTGGATGCGATCGGTTCTTCGTAGTTTGAACGGACACGATTACAAAGGCGTTCATTTGCCATCACAGCCTGTTCCCAAGCAGACAACAGAAACCCCATCGAAGGGATAATACCCTTGGCTCAAATCCACATATTCTGTCTCGTCCCACCCATCCAGAAGAAGGGATGCAGGGCTTCATTGGAACGTATCGCGCGGTAAGCCTGCGTTTGTCAGAACGATGACGACTTCACAGGTTTTACTGGCATTCCATGGAATGAAACAATACGCTGGCGTAATTCTAATCAACGCTGCTGAAACAAGCTGCCGTTTTGACCCCTGTTTGCCTGAAGCCCCTCGGTGACACGATGATCCTGCAAACGCAATGAGACCTTGATCCGTGATTAAACCTATGCTCGTTACAAAGTGGATACCCTGTTTTAAGAAATATACAGTGATCGCTGTGTTTGTACTGGGCGGCAGCATTTCGCTGGTTTGGGCCTGCGGTCCATGGTTTCCCAACTGGTTGCTCATCCAGGGGGATCAGGAAATACTGAAAGCACCCTCGACTCACTACAAACAGGAATTAAGGCGCATCAGGCAAGATTCCTCTTCCATGTATAAGACGGTTCGTTCAGAAAAGAACGAGGCAGAACAAACGTTGAATGCGGCCTTACAGGATCTTCGTGCCTCCTTGATGGATTCGTCCATGGATCAGTCTGGAAGGGCTCAAGTGCTGAAAGATCATCGTGTTGCTAGAAAATCGTTGATTGCATATCGTAAGGCATTGCATCAATGGGGTGCAGGATCTGATCCCTGGTTATTGAAAAAGCCAGAACCGCCTGCCATGAGTGTTCCCGAGGTAACGAAAGGGTTGCCGACTGAATTCGCCCTCTATTTTGAGGGCGCAATTGCATTCCATCAAAGTGATTTTACCAAGGCTCGCTCTCGATGGTTGAAGGTCCTGGAATTACCCGAATCGCAACGTCGATACCGATCAATCTGGGCCGAATTCATGCTGGGTAAACTCGACGTCGATACGCATCCGGATCACGCGCTCATTCGCTTTCGCCATGTCCGTTCTCTGGTTGATCAAGGGTTTGTAGATAGTCTGGGACTGGCTGCATCGAGTCTAGGCTGGGCGGCTCGATCGTGTCTGAGGCAGAGTCAATACAGGGAAGCCATCGATCTCTACCTCGAACAATTGAACACTGGGGACGTTCCATCGGCCGATGTTTCCATTCGCTGGACTTTGGACCGAGCCTTTCGGGAAGGTCCGAGAAGTTTTGCCGATTTGGCACAAACTCCAAAGATTCGGAGGGTCGTCACGGCTTATTTGACTTCACGCCATCGTTCTCCATGGGACCTGCACGCTCCCGAAGAAATCGAGCTTGTAAATGCATGGGTTTCTGCTGTTGAAGGTGCCACTTCTGAAAAAGATTCTTTATTCGAATTACTTGCATTGGCCGTGTACCAGCGTGGTCTTTACGATTTGAGTGAACGTTTACTCGGCCAGGCACCGCGGGACGGCATTCTATCTGTATGGTTGCGCTCAAAACTTTTATTTCGAAAAGGTCATATCCAGGAAGCCATGGACATGCTGACGCAGGTCGTGGAACATTTCCCAAACCCGCAGGACATGGATGCTACCCTCGATGCCTCCGGTGCCACCCGGTCCCTGATCGGTGATCAGCCTGGCCTGATTTATCGATCGGCCCTCTCCAATGGCTCAGATCAACCTCAGGGTGAATTGGGTCTTCATTTATTGCATCGGGGTGAGTTTATCAAAGCGATGAATACATTGCTTCGGGCGGGTTACTGGATGGATGGAGCTTATGTCGCAGAACGTGTCTTGTCCCTCGATGAACTGAAGGAATACGTGGATCGTAATTGGCCGGCCTTGACGCCCAATGTTTCCCCATTAAATGGCGGAAGGTTCAGCACTCTGGAGGAGACGACGCACTATCGAATCCGATATTTACTGGCTCGGCGTCTGGCCCGGGAAAATCAAGACAGGGAAGCCACTGCTTATTATCCTTCGAAATGGCGTGAGCAGCACCAGTTGCTTGCAAGGAACCTGAGAGTGGGCCGTTCCAGTGCGCAACCGCCCGCACTGCGTGCAAAAGCACTATGGGATGCCGCCAGGACGACGCGTTATTTCGGTTTGGAGTTGATCGCTACTGAGTTGGGGCCTGACTGGGCCATTCACGATGGAAACTTTGAAGAGGGGGTTACTTTGAAAGCACGTCAATCCAGGGACGGAAATACCAAGCTTACTCCGACAAAGGAAGAGTTGCGGAGAGCGGCTGAGACTCGTCTTGAACCCTTCCGAAGGTATCATTATCGTTTCATTGCAGCCGACATCGCATGGAATGCCTTGCAATGGATGCCTGACAATGAGGTTGATACGGCTCGAGCCTTTTGCGAAGCAGGTGCTTGGATCAAGAACATCAATCCCAAGGCTGCAGATCGCTTTTACAAAGCCCTGGTGAGACGATGTCCAGACACCGAAATCGGCAAAGCGGCCGAACAATTGCACTGGTTTCCAGCATTGGATGAAAACGGCAATCTTGCCATTGATAAACCGAAGCCCCCAGACAGGGTTTCCCTGAAATGGAAGTTACTCTGATCTGATTTGAATTTTGAATGGTATGTTTCGTTGCTTCAAAAACGATCCGCGAAAAATGTTTTTCTGGGGGGCCGTACTGCTCTTTGGTCTGGCCGTTGCCTGGCCCCGCGTGCGGCCCATGCGAACGGCTTCGGGCCCAATGCTCCAGGATGCTTACCTGTGGCAACGTGATTGGAATGATCACGTGAAGCAATCGATATCGGAACACGCCTCTTCCTTCCGTCAATTGGCCGTGTTGCATGCAGAGGTGCGCTGGACAGATCAAGGCGAGCCGCTGCGCCATGTGGCTTTGGACTTTGATACCCTGCGACAAACCGGACAGGAAATCGGGCTTTGTTTGCGTATCGGTTCATTCTCCGGTCCATTTCATGAGGAGGACGAACGCACTCGTTGGCTGGTGAATATTTGTCAATCCATGCTTGCCGAAGCAAACGATCATTCGATGACCGTTGCTGAAATTCAGATTGATTTCGATTGTGCGGAATCCAAACTGTCGGGTTACATGCAATGGATTCAAGCGATTCGAGTGGCCATTGCTCCGACCCCATTGGTGATCACTGCATTACCAAGTTGGCTGGATCGAGCCGCTTTTCGATCGTTGATCGAAAAAGTGGACGCCTACGTTTTACAGGTCCACTCAGTGACGCCACCTAAATCTTACGGGCAGGCAGTGACGCTCTGTGATCCCGAGGCAGCCAAGCGAGCGGTTGAACGCGCCGGTGGATTTGGAATGCCCTTTCGTGTGGCTCTCCCCACATATGGTTATTTAATGGCGTTTGATGAGAAGTCCAAGTTTGTAGGGCTCTCGGCTGAAACTTTGCCGACCCATTGGCCATTGCTTTCCACGGTGGAAGAGGCATGGTCCGAGCCCGAGGCGATCGTGGAGCTTATTCGAACCTGGCAGCATCAACGGCCGGAATGCATGGAAGGATTGATCTGGTTTCGATTGCCGGTGGTTGGAGATCGCATGAATTGGTCATGGCCCACTTTGGCCGCAGTGAGGGATGGACGAGTGCCACAATCGAATTGGGAGTGTGATTTCAAGACATCCGAGCAGGGAACGGTGGAAGTGTTTTTGAAAAATAGTGGCGAAGCGAATGGTAAACCTCCCAAAGCCGTTCGTGTCTTCTGGGAAAAAGCCCGGCTTGTGGCTGGTGACGCGGTAGAAGGATTTGAATTCCAATCAGGTTCCCATGAGGCTTGGTTTCTTTCGGATTCT
>ERZ1048686.2386-NODE-2386-length-13002-cov-5.374141_pt1 | contig 13002 bp, 11 predicted proteins | sample MGYA00383099_ERZ1048686 | MGnify/ENA primary metagenome ERZ1048686 (study PRJEB29581, sample SAMEA5548369) | metagenome | biome: marine; feature: coastal; material: water | depth 25 m | study: Short-term variability in the microbial, nano- and picoplankton... | reverse complement strand
TAACATTTGGCCTGAAGATACTTAAAAGGGGAACCACATGCATGTAGAGCCATCAGGTCAGGCTTGCGGCGCGACGGTTACAGGCGTCGACCTTACTCAACCACTTTCAACAATCGAGGTATCAGCGATAAGATCCGCTTGGTTAACTCACCACGTGCTCGCATTCCCGGAGCAACCGATGACCGACGATGACCTTGAACGCTTCTCGTTGTGTTTTGGCCAGTTTGGCGATGACCCATTTATTGCCCCCATTGAAGGTCGTGAACATGTCATTGCTGTCTGTCGAGACGCGAAAGAAACGGCACCTTTGTTTGCAGAGACCTGGCATTCAGACTGGAGCTTCCAGTCAACTCCACCCTCAGCCACCTGCCTGTTTGGCATCACGATACCTCCAATCGGTGGCGATACTTGGTTTGCTGATCAACACATTGCCCTTAAACTTTTACCCTCTGAGTTAAGAAAAAAACTTGAAGGACGAAAAGCGATTCATTCAGCTGCAGGCGCCTATGCACCCGATGGTTTCTATGGTGAGAGAGACAAAACCAGTGACCGAAGCATGAACATTTTGCCTTCAGATGAAGCTAGGGCGACTCATCTACACTCGCTTATTCGAAAACATCCCGAAACCGGTGAAGAAGGATTGTTCAGCTGCCTTGGTTATATCGTTGGCATTGAAGGCATGGGACAGGATGAAGCCGCAGAATTACTGCGTGAAATCTATCAATATCAAGGGCACGAAAAAACCATTTACAAGCATAAATGGCAAAAAAACATGTTGGTCATGTGGGACAATCGTTCCGTGCTCCACCGCGCTACTGGGGGCTACGAGGGACACGATCGCCTGCTTCACAGAACAACAATATCCGATCAGACATAGGCAGGTTTAAACAACCCAGACTTTCGACTCGTTCTGCGCAAAAAACCACCAACACTTAGCGGAACACACTGTTAGTCGTTTTGTTTTTCCCGCGCACGCTTGAATGCGTCGCGCTGCATCAAGCTATCGAGATAGCGCACGCAATTAGGTTTGTAACGCGCATCTAGTCCCAGTGTGGTACCCAGAAAAAGCGCATAGCCTACAGCGATATCTGCCATCGTAAACCTATCAGCAACTAAGAAATCGCGATCTTCAAGCACTGCTTCCACAGCTTTTAACCTTGATAGATACCAAATCGAATAGTCCTCAACAACTTGCGGGACTCGGCGTTCTTCCGGCTCAAGCACTGTGTAACGCAGCACCAAGGTCTGAGGAAAAGTTAGCGTTGCATCACTTCGATACATCCAATTCAGATACTCACCATAGGCTGGGTCATCAACTGATACGCCTAACGAGGTTGGTCCGTATTTTTCTGCAAGATAATGACATATGCCCGATGACTCAGTGATTGTTGTGTTTCCATCAATAAATGTTGGCACTGTGCCCATCGGGTTCAAATCCAAATATCCCGGATATGATGCTCTCGGTGGAAACGCCATATTGATCAAATCATACTCAAGATTCATTTCTTCAAGCGCCCAAAGCGGTCGAAGTGACCGTGCATCAGGACAATGATAAAGTTTCATTCAAGATTTCCCCTTATTTGTATATGTCTTGCTCAATCATCGACGGTCAGCTCAAAGGCTACTCAATGACTGTTCGCGCATCTTCCACGACAACTTCGTTTTCAATATAACCCAGCTTTTCTATTTCAACCCTGACTATATCGCCAGCTTTCATAAATGACGGCGGTTTCATTGCAACGCCAACGCCACTCGGGGTTCCCATGAACAGCACGTCACCGACATCAAGCGTAAATGACTGGGTAAGATGTGCGATAGCATCGTAACAATCAAATATTAGATGCTTGGTATTTGAATTTTGTCGTTCCTCGCCATTAACCGTACAACGAATCGCTAGATTATGTGGATCACCAACCTCGTCCGGCGTGACAAGATAGGGACCCATCGGCCCGTGGGTGTCGAATGACTTACCAATCTGAAAGGTCGGCACTCTAATTTGCCAATCTCTTACACTCACGTCATTGCCACAAAAGTACCCAGCAATAACCTCATGGGCGCGCTCACGGGGCACATGCTTGCACTTTCTGCCTATCACTAGACAAAGCTCAGCTTCATAGTCCAATTTGTCCGACACCAGCGGCAAATTTATATCATCATATGGACCCGCGGCGCAGTTATGTTGTTTGTTAAACCACATCTGAAACTTCGGCGGTTCACTACCCGTCTCAGCGATATGGTCACCATAGTTCAAACCGATAGCCAGAATTTTACCGGGCAGAGGCACCGGTGCGAGCAACTGCACCGATGAAAGTTTAATGCCGGTCTTTCCGGCCGTCGCAGCTTCGATCGCATTCGTATTTACGCCCCCCGTTATGACCGAAATGATATTGCTGTCAATGCCGTTGTCCCCAAAGTCTATGATCTGATCATCCCTCACCACGCCCAACCTTTGGTCCGATTCTCCTGGCCTAGTGTAAGTCGCTATCTTCATTAAAGCTTCTCCTGAGTGGCTGATTGATTCGCGCTTTTGCTATCTCTGATCACGAATAATACGCATACGTCGACTTGACGGATAGGTTTAATTTTTCCAGAAACTGTTGGACTGCTCGGGCAAAATTGCGTTAGCTTTTCTAAGAACTGTTTACGAATCAACGAGCATCGGAGTCAGCCGTGAAAGACACCCAGTATGATGTGGCAATTATTGGATTGGGCCCCGTGGGTGCAACCGCAGCCATTCTGTTTGCAGAGGCAGGGCTTAATGTCGTGGCTATAGAACGGGACCTTGAAGTTTACAAACTACCTAGAGCGGTAAATCTGGACGGAGAAATTCTGCGTGCATTTCAATCGATAGGACGTGCAGATGAGGTTGATGCGTTGTTACAGACGGTACGACCCGGCGACAGGGGCGGGTTCGCCAATTCAAAAAGAGAATGGATGTTTGGCATCGAATTCAAGGACTTTGGCCCAAACGGTTGGCAGCCAAACAACATGTTTGACCAACCCGAGTTCGAAAGCTATCTTCGAACAAACGCCGTCGATCACCCCAATGTAACCGCATTCATTGGCATGGAAGCGATTTCTTTTAGGGATGGCTCAACAGCGGTCGAAATCCTTGTGAATAATATTCAGCAGCCCCGGGAAGAATTTCATGTTCGCGCCCGCTATCTGCTTGCCTGCGACGGTGCTGCTTCGCCGACACGCAAAGCGCTCGGTATCGAGTGGCATGATCTCGGTTACGATCATGAGTGGCTTGTTGTAGACGTCACTACGTTTTCTGGACACACTCTTACTAACGACACCATTCAGGTTTGTGACCCCGACAGAATTAGCACCTACGTCGCTACCAAGGACCCTTATCGACGCTGGGAGTTCAAATTGCTCCCTGGTGAGACGAAAGAGGAAATGCTTGATCCTGAAAAAATCATGACACTGATTGACGCATGGACGCCCCGCGGCACCTATGAAATTAGACGCGCTGCTGTCTATCAGTTTCACGCTGCGACAGCCGAAACATGGCGCGTTGGCAATGTTTTTGTGGCGGGCGATGCTGCACATCAGACACCGCCTTTTTTGGGCCAAGGAATGAACGCAGGCATGCGCGACGTTATCAATCTTGCATGGAAACTTGCGCTTGTTTGCGATGGTGTTGCAGACGAAAAGCTGCTTGATTCATATGAACAAGAACGCACTGCCCACGCCACAGATCTCGTCGAGTGGGCAGTCGCCATTGGTCGATTAATGGAACACCAAGCTGCAATAGAGATGGCACAACGTCGGAGTAAACCGCCTCCTGCAACACCAGCAGCCTTAAAATCATCCGGTTACGGTCAGGGCAGAGAATCACCGCCTATCAGAGCCGGCGTCCTGCAACTGGATCAAATCAGCGACACCGGTTCAACGGGATATCTATTCAGTCAACCGACCGTAACAACCAGAGAGGGTCAAACGCACAAATTAGACGCACTGCTGGGCTCAGGCTTTGCACTCGTTTACCGGGGTGATTTGTCACTTGATGAGCACTCAAAAAGGCTCATCTCGCGACTGGATATCAGATTACTGAATATTGAAAAACTGAATGAACAGCGAGGTCACTTTGACAACGTCTTCAAAGAAAACCGCTGCGCTCTGATCAGGCCTGACCGAATTGTCTACGGACATACGACCGCCACCGTAGACGAAAACGACCTGTTAGCTGATTTAGAGCAGCAACTGCTGCTTGTGCCACTGCCTTAGGCTGATCACCCTACGCATACAGATCCGATACCGGAACGGCTCTTGGTCGATCGGACTGAGCTGAGATCAATGCGCGTGCAGTCTCTGCACGACCGTCCTTGACGTAAGCAGACAGAAGCGTATTCAGCACAAAATCACGCTGCGCACGACTGCCTCCGATCCTGATGATCTGATCCTGAATAGGTTCGAGAATACTAATCGCTTTCGACCAGTCTTCTGCTGCGTAGGCCTCAAACGCCTGATTTATTTTGCCTGGAATCTTACCTGCGGGTAATCTGCCTTTCTCGTCAGCTTTTGTCAGCGCCTCAAGCCAATCGCTGAATCGCTCTGCATCCCCAAGCGCCAGCGCCGGCAAACCACCATGCGCGTCGACAAAAACCATCGGGTGTGCAAGCGTTTTTTCGCGGTAATCCTGCAATGCCTGCCATCGCTCAGTTGTTCTCTCCATGCCCGCAAGTTCCGATCTCCACAACAGTGCAACGCCATCGGTAAAAACATTAATAGCCGGCCCGTCCGAGATCGAGGGTGCGCAGTGAGCGTCGTAAATCGGCCAGATAGCATCGTGCTCACCTAGCATCAGTCGTGCCAAACACAAATGCCACCAAGCATGGCAACTTAGCAAATTCGTATCGGGATAATCCGGTAGCCAGGCCTCCAGATAATCAGCCAGTGGTCTGTCTTCCCCCGCTTCATAGAGCGCATGCGCGTAGATATGGGCTGTGTTTGCACTCCGCGGCTTTGGTTCCAGTGCACGTTCGATCAATTCACGACCTCTTTGCCATTGCCCCACTTCAATCAGGGCAAAAGCATAGACAGAGAGAAACCACCAGTCATCACCGAAGGCACCTACCAGCGGTTCCAGCAGATCTACTTGCTCTGGTTCACGTCCCTCTCGACCACCGAAGCCAATCAATCCGAAAACACTGGTTGACGGTGCCAGCGCAAAGGCATCGCGTGGATAATCTTTCATATGAGTGCGCGTTAATGTAAGCGCGTCAGGGCTACGCCCGCTCGACAGCAAGTTGAAAATTTCGATGTGACTCTGCTCTCTGGCAGTTGTACCTGGCGCGAGCGCTACCGCCCGAAGGATGCTTTCTCTAGCTTCCTTCATTTTTCCCAGCAGCATGAATTGCCTGCCTTTTGTCACATGCGCCAACGCAAATTCAGGGTCAGCAGCCAAAGCTTTATCAATGCCTATCAGCGGATCATTGGTAGCGCTGAGCACGCTGTCGACTGACTCGATATAGCCCTCAAGAGCTACATTGGACTCAGTGCTTACTCGGTTTCCATAGCGATCCTGCAACATCATATGCTTCCTTTGGAACTAATATGTAAATATCCGCTTTGCCACAAAATCTGGTTAGTGCGCGCCGCCATCAACAGCGAGAATGGCTCCCGTTGTAAAACTGGCGGCATCGGACGCCAGGTATAAAGCTGCGCCGGTAATTTCCTGTGGCTGCCCCCCGCGTTGCAACGGTATGTTTTCCTCCGCACGTTTTTCAAAGGCTTCCATGTCCCAAGCTTTTGATATGTCGGTGAGAAAAGGTCCGGCCATGATGCAGTTGACGCGCACTTTCGGTCCATAAGCATGAGCGAAGGACTGAGTAATCGCGTTCAAACCTGCCTTTGATGCGCCATAGGGTTCAGCATGAGGACTCGGCCGTACAGAAGCAGTGCTACTCACATTGATAATAGCGCCGCCTTCACCTTCCATCATTCGTTTACCAACATTTGCGCTGAGTCTGAACGGACCTTTTAGATTAACGCCAATCACCTTATCAAAAAGCTCTTCTGACACCTCATCAAGCGACGGATAAAGAGGGGACATTCCCGCGTTATTGATGAGCACGTCAACTCGACCAAATTCAGCGTAAACCTTCTCGACCATCGCATCGATCTGCGTCCAATTCGCGACATGTGCGGCATAGGGAAAGGCCTTACGCCCCAGAGCCTCAACTTCTTTCGCTGTTTCAATACAGCTGTCAATTTTGCGCCCGATTATTGCGATGTCGGCACCCGCGTCTGCGAATGCCAGCGCCATAGCACGTCCCAAGCCTCGGCTGCCGCCAGTAATTAACACCACCTTGTTTGTCATATTTGTCATTGGTCTAACTCCCCCCGCTTAACTATGCCTATGCGGTCCGAATGACAAATCGCACGGCCGCTATATTTTACCGACTCGGCAGAACGCCTAAAAAGGGCGATCGTTGAAACAGCGACTAGCCGTTAGCTTGCCAGCGCTTCAAGTCCTTCCCAGTGCAAATCACCAAATTGACCATTTGGATTGACTGGCTGAATGCAAACGTGGTCCGCGCCCGCATCAAAATGTTCTTGTAACCGGTTCTTAATGGTGTCGGCACTGCCCCAGGCAAACGTTGCGTCGATAAACTTATCACTCAGAGAATCGATATCTTCGTTACTAAGCCCCATGCGCAGCCAGTTATTCCTGTAATTTGGCAATCGGTTATATATCTGTGCAACAGGCTTCGCCAACTCGCGCGCTTTCGTCGGATCTGATTCCAAAATCACTTTCTGTTCCACGCACAACATGGGACCCTCGCCCATAATATCTCGCGCCATTCGCGTATGATCCGGTGAAGTGAAATAGGGGTGAGCGCCCGAGGTCTCTTGAGCTGCCAGCTCAAGCATTTTCGGACCTAGCGCTGCAATCACGGTCGGAGGTTCAGTCGCTGGTGGCAGACCGCTGTAAATAGCCCCTTTCATTTTTTCTATATATGACCGCATGGTTGCTACCGGTGGGCCGTACTCAAGATTACGCACACCCTCAACCAACGGTTTGTGTGAGACACCCATGCCGAGTAAAAACCTGTCACCTGATTGTTCCGCCAGTGACTTTTGCAAAGCTGTTGTCACGCCCGGTTCCCGGTGATAGATGTTCATAATGCCCGTTGCGAGGATAAGCTTCTCGGTTTGAGCCAGCAGATACGCGCTTAACACAACAGGGCTTTTACCCACAGTCTCCGGTAACCACAACGCACTGTAGCCAAGCGATTCGATTCGCTTGGCGGCCATTGCCGTATCGGCAGAAGACAAACCATCAAAAAAATACCAAACACCTAACTTACCAAGATCCACTGCGTACTCCATAAATAAAAAATAATCTCGGGCATACTACGGGACCCATCACCAGACAGCAATTTCAACTTCGGTTTCTCACCCGCGCGCGACACTGGTACAATACTCAGGTTATTTTTCACCTAAAAACCCACATACAGAACCTATTCAAGGAGTACCTATGGATTTACAAGATAAAGTTGCCGTTATTACCGGTGGCGCATCAGGCTTAGGACGCGCAACCGTCAAGCGTTTTGTCGCCGGCGGCGCGAAATGTGCCATCTTCGACATGAACGAAGAAAAAGGAAATGCACTCGCGGCCGAACATGCTGGCAGCGTAATTTACTGCAACGTTAACGTTACTGATGAAGATTCGGTAAAAGCCGGTATCGACGCAACAATGGCAGCCTTCGGTGCTATTCATATTAACTGCAACTATGCGGGTATCGGCAACGCCAAACGAACAATGGGAAAGAAGGGCCCATTCCCTCTGAAAGATTTTAATCTAATCATAAACGTCAATCTTGTTGGCACCTTCAACGTGCTGCGACTTTGCGCCGAGAAGATGGCTGAAAATGAGCCATTCAACAAGGATGGCGGTCGCGGAGTCATCATCAACACGGCTTCTGTTGCTGCCTATGACGGCCAAATTGGTCAAGCGGCTTACTCCGCCTCTAAAGGCGGCGTCGTTGGTATGACACTTCCCATTGCCCGCGATCTCTCTGCTATCGGCATCCGATGTAACACTATCGTGCCAGGGTTGATCGTGACACCACTAATGATGGGCGGTCAGGAAGAAATGACACCTGAAATAGAACAGGCTATTCAGCCACTTTCAAGCCAGGTTTTGTACCCAAGAAGACTGGGTATGCCGGACGAAATCGCTCACTTGGCCCAGAGTATCGTAGAAAACGATTACATCAATGCTGAGTGTATCCGAATGGATGGCGGTATCAGGATGCAGCCTAAGTAAATCGTAAATTGCTTAATATTCAGGGAGCACTTAGCGCTCCCTGAGTATTTTGCTTATTGCGCAGCCAACACCTTTTTAACAACATCTAACTCACGCATCCGTGAACGATGCGCCATGACCTTAGGGAATTGCGTGATATCGACGCGATCAGCTTCGAGCCATTGGGCGATTGTGAATAAATAAATATCACTGATCGAAAAATCCTCCCCCATGACCCAAGGTCCCTCAAACATATCACTTTCGATTGTTTTGAAACACTCAGCCATGACCTCAGGCATTTTTCGCTTCATCTCTGCAATCGCGGCTTCATCATCGGCCCATCGATAACCACGCACACCATGGGCATGTGCCGGATGGACTGTCGAACTCAAATAAGCATTGAACGCATTGATTTGCGCAAGCTTAAAAGGATCGTTTAAAGGTGCCAGTCCAGCGTCGGGATATTGCTGCGCCAGGAAAAGCAAAATAGCCGGATTTTCGGTAATCACACCCTGCTCGCAAACGAGTGCTGGCACTCTGCCTTTCGGATTAATTGCCAAATAGCTACTTTCCCTCTGCGCGTTAGACCGAAAGTCGAGTTTGACACTTTGATATTGTGCGCCCGATATCTCCAGCGCGATCTGAGCCGCCAGCGAGCAGGAACCCGGCGCGTAATAAAATTGGTACATGATGCTTCCCATAATTAGTTAGTTTGAATTGGAATACGGGTTTGTTTAGCTGATGCAAATACTTCTGAACGAGCTCATACAATTTCCTGACACTTTTGAGCATTCACTTCGCCGACGTTATACCAAGCGTCGATATATTTGTCCGCGCCTTTTAATGTTACTCAATTAACAAACAAACCAATATGAATACCGATCAAAAATTAACCCGAGAGCGGTAATGTAAGGTTCTGACGTTATTTAAGTTTGCACAGCTATTGTTTCTGAGAGTGCAAGAAAGCCTGTGAAGCGATGATCAAATCTACTCGCGACCTCTCGGAGAGTTTAGTGAATCCTTGTTTTACAGTGGCTACGCTTCAGGCAACATCGTTATTTGCAATTCAATGGATCTTTCGCCTAATGGGGATCAAATTGTGGTATCTGACCAGATATTAGCTGACAGCGTACTTGGCCTGTGTACGTAAAAATCAGAAGCCAGCGCCCTATTCCTCTTTTGCGTAGGACAATAGGACGAGCCTTCAAATAGCATTAACGAATTATCGTCGGGGGCTTTTTTATTAGAATCGGATCAAGCCTGCATTAAGTAATGGTAAAATCTGATGGCTGAACTGTTCGATCAGCCAATCCTAGAATCCCAAAAATCACTACCTGAATGGGCGAAATGCCGGCTTGCTATTACACTTCAAACTCCGACTAATCAGGCAAACCTAGCACACGCTTGGCAACAATATTCAATTGCACCTCAGAGGTACCCCCCTCAATAGAGTTTGCCTTCGACCTTAGCCACGCTCGGGTTTCCGTTAACTCGGCGGGCTGAAACTCATCACCTTCCCAGCCCAACATTTGCGAGCCCATTGCTTTCATCATTAGCTCGTAACGAGCGATGTTCTGCTCCGTTCCGTAGTACTTAAACATCGAGGAGACAAAACTCGGCGCCTGGGTAGACTTCGATTCCTCGGCGCTTCTACGTGTCGTTAGGCTGAATGCGCGCGAGTCCATCGAGTGCTTAGCAATCTCCGAACGGAGGTTGTCGTCGTTGATTTTGCCGTCCTGCAAACCGATATACTGAGTCGCAATTTCAGCCAAACTTTTGACTTTTTGGCCGCCGCCACCGCCACCACCGATCATCGTACGTTCGTACTGCAACAAGCGCTTCGCGACGGTCCAGCCGTCGTTCACTGTGCCAATTACGTTCTTGCGCGGTGCTCGGACGTCCTCAAAAAAAGTTTCGCAAAAAGGGGACAGCCCGCTAATTAATAATATCGGTTTTACACTGACGCCCGGGGTCGTCATATCAAACAAAATGAAGGTGATGCCGTTGTGCTTAGGTGCATCGAAATCTGTTCGAACGAGGCAAAAAATCCAATCGGCATTGTTAGCACCAGAGGTCCAGATCTTTTGTCCGTTGATAATATAATCATCTCCGTCAACAACGGCTTTGGTCTGCAAGCTCGCAAGGTCCGAACCAGCGTTCGGCTCGCTATATCCCTGACACCACCAAATCTCGCCGGACACGATTTTTGGTAAATGCTCCGCTTTTTGCTCGTCGGTGCCATATTCAAGCAACGCGGGGCCTATCATCGAAAGTCCCATACCTACCAGTGCAGGTCTTGCATTAATCTTGCCCAACTCTTGGCGCAACACCATGTTTTGTTCTGCATTAAGTCCCGCGCCACCGTACTCCGTGGGCCAGGTTGGCGCCGTATATCCCTTTGCTGCCATCCTATCCATCCAAACCTTTGTGTCTGGATTATTATACTTTGCTCGCCTACCGCCACCTGGATGCTCATTCGCGGGCATGGGTGTACGCATGCTGGCGGGACAGTTTTCATCAACCCATGCGGCAATTTCTGTACGAAAACTTTCCAAAGAACTACTTGCTAACGACATTTGTCTTTCCTTACCTATCTGATTATTAAATTCGGAGTACGCAGCCTACGTGAGATGGCAGGCGTACGACTTACTTACTTCATTCCGGCGCTATTTCAAACAAAGTGATCTCACTACGGGTACCCACTCTCATAATGGGCCCCCAAGTTCCTGTCCCTTCATTTACATACTGACGGGCAGTGCCGATTTGATACATGCCCTTGATTCTGTCAAAAACGCGCTTCACAAGAAAGTTAAATGGATAAATCTGACCATTGTGAGTGTGTCCGCTGATAATGAGATTAACGCCTGCCGCCGCAGCAGCCTCCAGCCCTCTGGGCCTGTGGAACAACACCAGATTAAAAGCCCGATCGTCTATTTTCATTTGGCCTAGTTGACGCTGCACCTGCATCGCATCCTCCATATCGTCGATGCCAATGACCTGTATATCCTCTCTGTGATGAAGACACTCGTCCCTCAGCACCACAACCCCTAAATTTTTCAGGCGTGCGAGAATATCTTCAAAATCTTCGTACTTTTCGTGATTACCAGTGCAGTAATAAATGGGACCAGTCACGCTTTTGAGGGAGACCAGGGACGCTTCCTGAACCCCAGGGGCGTCGATAAAGTCTCCTGTGATACAAAGAAAATCTGGTTCAAGTACGTTAACTCGAGCAATTATTTTCTCGAGGAACTTACGACTCCGAGAACCGACATGAACATCGGAGATTTGCACAAACCTCACCGGTGATTGAAGTTCGGGCGCTTTAAATTTGATCGTCACAACCGTCGGTCTGAGTGCGTTGAGTGTGCCGAGAAAGGCGAGCAGCCCGGAAATCGAGATGACACCAATTGCCGCATCCCTTTGGCCGACAAGTTCAAAAAATACCAATACCTCAAAAAATATCAGCGAAGTGAGTACAAGTGCACTCATGCCTAACCACAGATCAGAGATGCGGCGCAGAAGCAACGCCCATAACTCTTGTCGATTCCTCAGGTATGTTCTGCTAAGAATTTGGCTGCCGGTAAGCGGGATGAGGATAAGTACCGTCACTAGCATTTCTGCTTGCAACCAGTGCGACAATCTCAGAATAGGGTAAATGAACACAGGGATGTGCAGCAAGATTGCTATCAGATAAAAATTTACCAACATGGCTCGGGGCGACCTATTTTTCGTGCTGACACCGCCCTCTACGCCATTGCTTTCTTCCTTTGCCACTGCCGTTTCGTTCATAACGTCTAACTCACTCTCCCGAGACGAGGGTGCTGCTCTTGGCTAAAATATTCCACGATCTTCGCTTTAGTCTCATAGTTTCTCGTTTCAGCGCGTTTTACGGGGTGGCTCAAGGTTACCTTTTGAACGATCAAAGATTTGCCCAATGAGTGTATACGCGCAATCTAACATTCAGATCAATCGCGGATCAATCGTGGGAAAAGACACATAAACCTCATGATTACGCTCTCCATCACCGCCTTGATATCGGCCTGCGCCAGTTATCGGATCCTATGCTCCCGTCCGCAATGTCTCGCCGAATCTCTCATGTCGAGCCGTAATCTGTACGCCACTAAAATATCCATCAAATAGCGCAATCACAGCGTCGTAGATCCGTTGATGAAACCATATAATTGCAAATTGCGAAAAACTGGCTGGTGATGAGTGTTTATTCACACTTTTTTACAGGTTTTTTCGCCCCCCTTTTCGACCAAAAAACCAACAAAATCACTCAAAAAAAGGTGTAAAACAGCCATTTTCTTGAAAAAAAAACAGCAACGTTGATAAAAATTCGCACCAAATCTAAAAAACCGCAAAAATTTATGGTCATAGGAGCCCCATTTCGTTCACCAAACGTTTACTTTGCGGCACATTCACACTATTGTGTGCACACCCCTATTTCCTATAAATAGTGGGTCAAAACAATAAAATTTGTAATTTACGGGGAATTTATATGGCTAGTCGCTACTCTGGTTTGCAGACGGCATTTGTCGCTGCGGCCCTAATACTGCCTACCTACTCTTTCGCTGCATCCTCCAGGCAAATTGAAGAAGTTATCGTTACCGCTGAAAGACAAGAGTCTTCGGTACAGGATACTTCGATTTCAATCACTGCTTTTACGGCTGATTCAATTGATGATTTTGGTATTCGTAACCAGTCAGACCTGCAAAATTTGGTGCCAGCAACCATTATTT
>ERZ1048686.2385-NODE-2385-length-13003-cov-5.365462_pt1 | contig 13003 bp, 19 predicted proteins | sample MGYA00383099_ERZ1048686 | MGnify/ENA primary metagenome ERZ1048686 (study PRJEB29581, sample SAMEA5548369) | metagenome | biome: marine; feature: coastal; material: water | depth 25 m | study: Short-term variability in the microbial, nano- and picoplankton... | reverse complement strand
TCCATATTCTGTCTCCTTTATGTACTATACGATTACCTCCTATGGATTTGGGAAGCATGATACCATTGGTGCATAAAGCATCTAATACACTTAATAAAAAATAAAGTGTGGCATTGCCTATCATTGAGTTACCAGAATATAGACCTAATTTAACTCTATCTGGTCTACCATCTATTTCTATCCCTGAGAATTTCTTCTCTGACCATTTGATAGTCATTTTAGTGTTATCAACAAATGCTCTAGTAAAGTCTAGATCATGGTTGTTTCTCTCTTGGAGAAAGTGTTCTAAAAAACTATGATTAGAGTATCTAAGATAAGTCTTACTGACCATTCCAATTATAGGATTATCAGGGTGGCGACTATCTACAATAAACTGTTGATTTCTTAAGTTTCTCTTAATACTTGGTTCACCTAATAATTCATTTACGAAATTAGATGTAACATGTGTTTCATTAGGAGCCATCATACTTGGAAATAAGCCGGGTACTCCCATCTTTGTAAAGACTGCTTTAATACCGGGATCAGTAAAACTACAACCTACTGATGGTAGTGTGTTACCTGTGGAATATATTTTTCTACCATCAACCATGTAAAATGTATCTCCATCATTAGGTAGATACACGATACTGTCATGTTCATCTTTACAGTAATCTCTTACTTCTTCGATTTCATCGAATCTTTGAACGTGGTTTTGTACTAAATCTAACATATTATGCTCCTGTTAATTCTTTGGTTCTTGGTTCTTTGGTGACTCGGTAAGTTGCCGCACATGTAGGATTACAGAACGATTTACCGCTTTCATTATGATGTGGCCCGGGTTGCAGTTTTAAGTCTGCTCCGCACCAACTACACTTTTCTTTTTCCATGACTTTTCTCTATTTCATTGATTTCTAATGTAAAGTATCTGTCTAATAAATCTTTTAATATAGATACTTGTTTTTCTAATGTATCAATTCGTGTTTTATGTTTTTTATCTCTTTTCTCTAAGAATTCTATACGACGCTGGAAACTATAATCTCTATTAACTCTATGTTTACCATCATAGTTTTCAACAAAGTCTTCTAATTTTGCTATTTTTTCAAATGCTTTAGTCCTATTCTCTACACCTTGATCAAATCTGGCTATAGCTTCTACTTGCCAGAGTTTTACGGCATATATATCATCTGTATTTTTGAGAATTTTATCCTTAATTTGGATTAATTCAATATTTGTTTGATCATCCATTCTAATACTCCTTGTTGTTACGAAGTTCTAAACATTGTTCTATTTTTATTTCAATGAATTTTTCTACACAATCACAGTCATAATCTGATTGCACACTTTCTCTAATCTTCTCTACTTCACTGTTATCTAAGACATTATCTTCTCCTAGAAAGTCATCTGCAAAACTTCTGATAGCAGATTCTCCTACATCTATTTCCATATTTCCTCCTAAAATGGTATGTCAGTTTCATTTTGTATTTCTTTTCTGGCTTGTAATTTAAACTGTGCCATCATTGATACAATGTCTAGTGGCATTTTACCTGTGCCTTTACAATGGTCACATGGCCTTGTTAAATCCCTACCAGCGTCCTCATCTACGTCATAAAGCATTCCACTACCGGCACATGCATTACATGATCCTATAGCTGTGTTTAGTAATGATTTTAGAGAAGTAAAGTCATGTTCTAATTCATCGAATTTACCTTCTAGGATATTTAAATTTTTCTTGATCCTACTGAATCTGTCATCGTATGTATCATTGTTCATTATTACCTCTAATTGATTAAGTGTTTTGGGATATGTTCTCTGATAGTATTTTTAATTTCTCTTGTTTTAAGAACATTGTTGTAATCTACTTCTGTTGAATAATATTCATCTAAAAGGTCTAATCCATTGAGTATCATTTTGATTTGATCTTCATTAAATGAATTTAAAATATTGCCTGTTGGTATTTTCATGATAATCTCCAAAATTTCAAAATGTGTGTTGGTACATAGGGACTGGAAATGATTTTTTTCTAACACTGCACATGATCTTCTACATGCAGTGCTAGTGATCTTATGATGCGAGTAATGCATCTCTTCTTGCTTTGTATTTTGGAGTGGATTTAGCTTGCATTCTAGCTTCAATATAATCTAAACCTTTCTTCTCCAATTTGGCTATTTCTTTGTCTAGTATCTTTTCAAATGCTAGATGTTTGCGTGTAGTTTCTAGTGCTTGCTTTAATCTTGCACTTCTAACTTTTACCCAATTTTCCATATTTGTCTCTCCTGTTTACAAGTTTGGCTATTTCTCTAGCTTGAATGTATGTTACTTCCTGTATTAATGGTTTCTGAATTTGATTGATAAATGCTAATATATTTCTTATTGTTTTCATATAACCTCTTATTTAATGTGAAAGGCTGGCTACACTTCGCCTGTACTGTCAGCGCCCCCTCCACTTCCTCACCAGCCTGTAAATTTTATTTGCCTAATGATTTAGTCATACCGGCTTTATGTTTTCCACGTAACCAACTGCCTCTCATATCATTGATTGGTTTGAATAATACCCAATCAATTGCATTATGTATTTTTTCAGATATGTAGTAACCAATTGAATATACCAATGCCATTAAATATACTAATGGCTTCTTAGGATTTAACCATGACATGTTATTAGCTACACTTACTAATTTCCTTGCTTTATTTACAAGAGATACAATTCCCTTGATTGTGTTTTTTGTACTGTAATTTTCCATATTATTTCTCATTTATTTGTTAGTGATTTTAGCAAGCCAGAAACAAAACATTCCTATTATTACTATTGGGAATACAGGTATTACTGAGAATGCTAATGCGGCTATTCCAACTCCAAGAACTGATCTAGGAATTGTTATTATTGGTTCTCTCGAAATCGAGTTCTTGTTCTGGTTCAAGGTACGTGCTGTATGCAATTGCATCGAGTAAGGATCTATCTGCTGGTTCCTGATCTTGCGCTGGTTTTCTTGAACTACTTCTATAATATTTGGTTGTTCCCATTTCACTTTTCTCCTGTAAATGCGTGTTGATAAGAAGGCAAAGTGCGCCCCTGCTTGTTAAGACTGTGTTTGGGAGCGCATTCTGTATTGAGTTAAGATTGTGTTTGGTTAATGCACTTTTCAGCATTACGTTACCATAACTGAACGACTTTCCCATCGTCAATTCCAATGCTTAGTCTAAAAAAACAAGCTGAACGACTTTTACATCGTCCAGCTCATCGTGTAATGATTTAAGAGGGAACTGAATCAGAAGGAACATCCTCTTTCTTGTCCATAAAAGGCTTAAGAATGAAACCATTACCAATGTCTGATTTAGCACGTCTAGCATTGTTCTCTTGAAATGTTTCAACAAAACTTTCACCTACGTGCCAACCTGCGCCATTGTTATTGGGGATCATGTTTAATACTACATGACACCATCCATCCTCCACTTGCTCAATGAAAGACTGCAATGTTTCAAGAGAGTGTGCAACTTTGACCGCCAAGTTACCATCCTTGAACTGATTTGCAAAACCAACTGTAATATTGGCGGTTTTCGCTTCTTCAAGACTAGCAATGTGGGCTAGTAATTCTGTTTTCGTCATATCATCTACATTTTTCATATTATTTCTCAATGAGAGTTAAAAAATGCCAACTACTACATGCAGTTAGCGCAACGAAGGAAACCACAAGGGGCATGAATAGCTTACAAAGCTGTCCAAACACCCCCAGATCCTTCAAAAGAAAATAATTTTTATTTATCTCCATGTTTCTTTTCAAAGTAGTTATCTGCGAGCATATCATCTATCTCAAGCTCAGATAATCTCCAATTAGAAGTGAATGAAGCATACAGAGATGGAAGAAACCTCATAAGACGCTTGAAATCATTATAACAAATCTTACCTCTAGCGATCTTCATGATTAATAAATCTACAATAACTTCTGTAGAAAGATGCTCCAACTTGTAACCACGACTAGCACGACTAGACATGGAATCACACATGGCTTCTTTAGTCAAAATCCAACCTGAAGCACGTTCACATGTATGAATAAAATCCAGCTTTTTGTTCTGGCTTTTAAACAGTAATGTCTTCTCAGCTTGTGTTTCTTTTTCAAACGTATCCATATTGTTTCTCCGTATGAGTTAATTATTATGAAGATGAGTTTGTTCAGACTATCCAAACACCCCCAATTTCTTCATTAAAAGGTCTTTTTATTTAATTGTTAGCGTTCTGCTTGGTTTAATATCTGTATTGTTTATCTGGCTAATCTGAAGGAATGAAAATGAATACGAAGGTGTGAATACGTATCACGTAGATTATTCTTTTTGAACGATAGTTATTTCGTAATTAGAGGTGCATTCTTGACAATGCGAGCTTTTATGCGAAGTATTGATGCACCGCGTGGCTCGCCACCTAATTGCAAATAATATCGTGCAGAATGATCAAGTGAGGAGTAGAGCAACGAGTGTGATTTTTTATGTATGAAGATGTATTTGAAATAAAAGACTTGACTTTGACTATTGTTTATTAAATATAATATTTATCCCTTGAGCAATACAGTGGTTAGTAATAAGAGTAATCTTAAGCACTGTTTATGTTTGGGAACAAGTAAGTAGTTTATTTGCATAGATAAGGCTTCAAGTAAAATAATATTTCTCTCCCCCTACTAAATAATAATTATCTTTTTATGTGCGTCCTACGTGAGCTTCATGTGTGCAGGGGGGTGGGGGTACAAAATGGGTTTGTCTTTGATCTACTATCCTCCTATTCCCCTACACGGAGAGAAAAACAAGTGTTACTCTTTTTAAACACAATATAAAAAAATTTTCAATAGTTATTGTAAAAGGTTTTAAGATAAAATAGAGTTAAAACACAACAACCCTCTTACAGGAGATATTATGAGTCACGGAGTAAAGAACAGTCACCTTACCAGAAGGATGCAGGGTGGTGACACAGGCGTAAAAGGAAGACGTAGCAGAGAAGGTGCTGGTCTTGGCGCGCAAATTATAGCAGACCATGTGCAAGGTAATCCCCCAAAAGAAGCAGTTAAGAAATTAGAGGGATTCTGGAACAAGTTATCACATCAATGGTTTGGTACTAACCAAAAGTCATTCCCATACAACATGGGGAAGTGGGATAGTAAGACGAAAGGATCTATGCTTACTGTACCTCGTACCATGAGGGAAAAACCAAGGCAACCACCACCAGACACGGAGCCGATGCACGACGATCATAGCATTAGCATAAGCTCTCTCGCTCAACCGTCGCCACAAGGCCCCCCACGATATAAAAAGGCAGATGGCAACCGAATGACATACGCAGAAGCACTCCATTTACATGATTGGAATGATAGAAAAAATCGAAACTAAAACCAATAGGAGATATTATGGGTAGTATAATCACGGATGGTAAGTCTAGGAGTTACGGACTTAGGAACAATGGTAAAAGGAATAAGAGCGAAGCTGAAGAGCAAAGGGCTTCTCAAATTGAAAACAACAAGATGTGGCGTGGTTCCAATGTCAAAGTAGAACATGCTGGTATTTACGGTCAGTGGCATGATCAAAAACAACAAGGTTGGCAACGTGGCCCCGGTACATTCGTAGATAAGGTTGACTATGTAAAAGCCGCAAGTAATCTTGGTACTAAGATGAAGACTTATGGTTCAAGTAGACACCCTACTAATACTTACCATGAGTGGTCACCCTACAAAAAGCCTTGGAAACCCGGGAATTAAATAGCAAAGGAGATACTATGGGAAGCATGATTACATCAAGACCTAAACATAGACAGATTGACTCTGGTAAATATTCTTTAAACAAACAGGAAGACCCCAGTACACACAAAGTAATTATTGAGCGTTCCTATACAGGCTCAGAATACAGGGAACATCTCGACAGCCAAAAGACTAGAGGGAACCCATCATGGGAAAAAGAGAGTGCATCTTTGAACAAGCATAGAAAGCAATGAGGCTACTGGATGCCTAATACAGAGAAGTTCATTGACACATTCGTAGAAACAGGAGATTATCTTGCGGCAATGCATGAAGCAGGGTATAAAGATAAGAATCCTTACCAACTACAAGTTCGTGGCAAGAGACTTTTAGAAGAAAACCGTGAAGAAGTTGACAAGCGGTTCCAAGCCCGGTTAAAAGATGGTGGCCCTAGAGCATTATCTGTGATAGAACAGTTGATGCATAGCGAAAGCGATACTGTAAAGCTCAATGCCGCTAAAGAAATCCTAGACAGGGGCGGTCATAAGGCCAAGGACGAATTTGATTCTGGACGAACCATAGAAGAGCTTAACGCACAATTGGTTGCCTTAGTTGGTAATGATGGAGCTAAAATGCTCATAGGTGCGTTTAAGAGCCGTAAAGTAATCTCAGGCCCAACATTAACTACACAGGAGGGATAATGGCAGATTCACCAGAATGGATAGGATGGGGCAGAGCAAGATTAAATACTGGCCCAAGCAAATACAAAGGAACTAGGGAAGCACACGGAATCCGATTACAAAGAAGAGGGGCAAGAGAGGGATGGAAACATATGCAGGAGGCAGTTGGGCGATACCAGATGAAAAAAAGAAAAGCTCAATCCTTAATAACACGTGGTGGCAACAAGGCAGAAATCATACAGAATATGACTGATCTTGCAATTCCTAAAATGATACATTAACAAATGGCTAAAAAGCAAATCATACAAAGTCGTAAGCCAATTAAGTTTAGAATGTCTAGTCTTCATGGCATAATGTCATTGAATACTGGTAATTCTAGAAGAACCATCTCCCTTAAAGAACAGAAACAGCGTAAAATCCCATCACGATTCAAACCTTTCCTGAAACCCGGGGGAGTGGCACATGGTATCCAGACGAAAAATCAAAATAAAGAGTATGTCACACAACCGGGGAAGAATTTTAAACAAGGAGTATATCTTAGTGGGCCAAAAGATATTCCAACGGCATCTAGGGTTAAATTTCTTGAAGGGGTTGATAAGGTATACAACGAACAAGTAAAGAAGTTTGGTAGCAAAAATGTCAATATATACTATGGTGATTGGCAAAATAGTTCATCTGACAGTTTAATACGTAACTATGCTAAAGAACATAATATAAACCTTGTACCAATTAGTCGGCAACACGGATGGAAGGGAATGAGTGAGCCTGATAAGTTCAAGAAAATGACTTGGGAACAAAAAGGTGATTATAAAGAAAGACACTTAGCAAAATGGGAGCAGGGAGATAAAACATTAAAAAGATATGCATTATCTAACACTGGTAAAGTTCAATATTCTGGTGCTGATAGGAACTATTGGTGGAATCGTTTTAATACATTAGAAACAGAATTTGGAAAAGGTAGCACACGGAAAGTTGTGCAAACATACCTAGATGAGGTTGAAGATACTTTTAGAGGAGAAAGTCGCCAAGATTCAAGTAAGTTTGAATTCAAGAAAAAACTTACTAAACTCCCAATGTTAGATCAGGGGGAAACTCGGAGTACAACAATAAAACCCAATATAAGCAGTGGGTTAGCCGCCCTTGAATTGTTGGATGAAAAAAATGAGCATAATACTAAAATTGCATATGCTAAAGCTAAAAGGGAAGGCAAACCTGAATTAGCTAAAGATTGGTTAAATTCAGTATCTCAAGAACGAGTAAGAAATCTTAGAGGAGACGAAGGATTTAGATTGGGTTCTGATCAACGTATTGAAACTGATTATCCCGATAGTGTAAAAGAAGAGGGAACAAAACATGTAGTTACTGATGATCTAGGCCCTAGTAAGCAACGTAAATTAATAGACGCATTGCCCTATAATTTGCGAAATGCAAAAGCAGAATGGACAAATAAGCTAACTAAATGGAAAGATCCTAAAATAGCTAAAATTATCTCTGATACTATTAATACACGAGAAGAATTTGGATATTCTGGTCGAAATGTAAGTGCAACAGAAAATGCTTTTGGAGATTTTGCAAAACAACAGGAAGGCAAAGCGGCTGATCAAGATACAACAGAGTCACAACCAAAGAAAAATGTAGAATTTGAGGAAAAAGAGGGTGTCCGTTTTGTCCAAGCAGACCAAGTACAAAATGAACGGAGGACTAAGATTGCATGGAAACAAGAATTACGTGGGTTAGATAGGCTAATCAGGCTGAAGAACAAAACTGATCCTATGACACAAGTAGAATATTCTAAATATAGAAAAACAATATTAGAAGGGGTCAATTCAATAACGGATGTTACTTCTCAAGACCTAAAATCCAGTATAAATGCACCATTTTCAAAAGAAAAATATAATAAAGATGGAACAGCAAAATCATCAGGGAAAGAAATAGGGAATAATTGGAAACCTTATAGACCAGAAGAAGAAGTACGTGCTTCTATAGCTGAAGATAAGAGAAATGCTAAAGTGCCACCCGGAGTTCAAAAAACTACTAAGGTTGTCCGTGATAAAACACCTACTTACTATAGTGACTTCCCCGGTAAGGCCGCTTATTTAAAACAAAGGACTCCTCAGAGAACAATAGAGGTTTTAGATAATACAGGTAAAGTAATTATGAAGGCAAGAGGGAACTTATCTAGGGCTTATGTTTCTGATCCCTCAATGGGTACTCAAAGAGATATAAGAAAAAATGTAAAAGGAATCGGCAAAAAGACTAATATTGTTTTAAGTAAGCAGAAAAAATATACACCTAGATCAAGTAGTTCTCAGCCTAATATAATAAAGATGACTAAATCTAAAGTCACTGGCAAATGGGGTACACCAAGTGAACATCGCAAGAATGCATTAAAAAAATTGAGTAGAGGAGCAAGTGGCAAATTACCTGCAACTCTAGGTGTATTTAGTTTATTCTCCTCAGTATTAGGAGTAGCAAAAGCAAGGGAAGACGCAAAAAAATATACAGAGAAAAAAGATCCAAGTTTTTCTGACACAATGTCAATGATGTATCCGCATGTACTTGGCTTACCTAGGAAGAAACATGGTCTTAACTTTGGTGATTTATGACCAATAAGGCTGAACAGGCAATTGAGATTGCAGAAAAAATAACTGATCTATATGAAACAAATCGCTTATTAGAGTATGATCCTTATGATTACCAAAAAAGGTTCCATGATGCAAAAGACATGGGGGGGCGATTAGCTAGGCAACGTCTCTTGATGGCGGCAAATAAAACAGGTAAAACTTTTTGCGGTGCATCTGAGATGGCATATCATTTAACTGGTCGTTACCCCCAATGGTGGACAGGAGCAAAGTTTCAAAGACCAGTAACAGCATGGGCGGCAGGTAATACTACCGCAAATACTAGAGATATAGTACAAGCAGAATTACTTGGTGAACCCGGTGACGAAGAGGATTTTGGTAAAGGTGCAATACCAAAAGAATACATAGTTGGAACACCTTTAAGACAGCCCGGGGTTCCTAATGCATACCAGAGTTTACAAGTTAAACATGTATCTGGAAGGAACTCTAAACTGATCTTTAAATCCTACGAACAGGGGAAGATGCAGTGGATGGGTAAAGCTGTTGATGTCACATGGCTTGACGAAGAGCCTCCACAAGATATATACTCACAGGCTCTTAGAGCGGCCTTAAAAAGTGGGGGGATAGTTTATATGACCTTTACCCCTGAAAGTGGCATGACGGAAGTTGTGACGCAGTTTATGACTAAACTAGGACAGTCACAGGCGTTATATCATGCAACATGGGATGATGCTCATCATTTAGATGAAGATGTTAAGAAAGAAATATTAGCCGCACTCCCTCCGCATGAGAGAGATATGCGTTCAAAGGGTATACCAGTGTTAGGATCTGGTATGGTATTCCCTGTAAGTGAAGACGATCTTAAAATAGAACCAATCCCATTGCCCGAACATTGGCCTAAAATATGTGGCTTAGATTTTGGATGGGATCACCCTACTGCCGTAGTCTGGTTAGCATGGGATAGAGATACCGATACTGTGTATGTCTATGACTGTTATCGAAAGTCTGCTGAGACACCAGTTGTTCATAGTGCGGCAATTAGAGAAAGAGGTAAATGGATTCCTGTTGTATGGCCTCATGATGGCTCTCAACATGATAAAGGATCAGGAAGACCTTTAGCGGAACTCTATCGAAAGCAAGGTTTGAATATGATCCATAAGCATTTTGAAAATCCTGAAGGCGGTATTTCAGTGGAACCCGGAATAATGGATATGCTACAAAGAATGCAAACTGGAAGGTTCAAAGTTTTTAACTATCTTAATTTATGGTTTGAAGAATTAAGAATGTACCATAGAAAAGATGGTAAAATAGTTAAAGTACACGATGATTTGATGAGTGCAACTAGATATGCTTCTCAGTCATTGAAATTTGCCTCTACTGGTTCCAATAAGAAAAGACCACGTAGAGCCATAAGTGACTATAATTACTACGAAAATGGTAGTTATGCTTATGCGTAATCTTAATTAAAGGAGATAGTATGGGATATAATTTAGGTAGCATAGTCAAAAAAGCAACAAATACAGCAACCGATGTCGCAGGAGCAGTTACAGGTGGGGCGACTGATGTTTTAAATACCGGACTTGAAGGGACATCTGAGGCTCTGCAAGAATTAGGGACACCAAATTTGCCTAATACCCCACAAATGAATACACCAGATATGTCACATGGAACCTCTATGTTGACAGGTGGAATAAACAAACTTGGGGAAGGTATAAATTTTGCTGTTGGTGGAGCAGGAAATATACTCAATAGGAATCTTAATGAACTTGCTAAGTTAGGTAAGGAAGCAATCTCAGGTCAAGGTGGCTATTCAGATGATGCACCGGGCGAAGGCCCCGGCCCCGGGCCGACTGGCTTTGAAGCGGCAACACAGCAGACTACAATGCTTACTGGTCAACGACCAATAGGTGCGGGCCGTAAAATGCATGCTGGTTCTGGCTCAGCCAGCAAAATTAGCTAACACAAGCTCTAAATTGAGATAAAATATGGCATATGAAAATAGCGCATTCGGGCCTCTATTAGATCGGCATCATGAAAAGTTGAAGAATAATCGTAATTTATGGGAACGACAGTGGCAAGATATTGCAGAATATGTTCTTCCACATCGTTCTGATTTTACGACGACTCATTCAAGAGGTGCTGATAGGATGGATCATGCATTTGAAGGTTCGGCAATGCGTTTGTTAAAGCGGTTTGCTTCTAACATTCATAATGTATTTACCCCTATGGGGGCAGAATGGTTTAAACTGACAAGTGGGAATCCAAATCTAGATGAGTACCGCAATGTTGCATTATGGCTGGAAGAAGCAACGAGAGTTATTCAACATCATATATCTCGACCTATATCGAATTTCCAAAGTGCAGTGTTTCAGTATTATCTTGAAGCTGGAGCATTTGGTACTGGCATTGTTTTTGTCGAAGATGTTCCGGGATTTGGCCCTCGTTACCGCAATTTCCCTCTTTCGGATTGTATACTTGGGTCTGGAAGTGAAATGGAAATTGATACAATTTTTCGGAATTATAAACAAACAGCCAAAGATATAGTACAGAGATTCGACCCTAAAACATTACCGCCAGAATTAGTGGAAAAAGGTTATGGGGAAAAGATGTTGGATGAATATGATGTTGTACATGCAGTGTTGCCAGCATGGACTGTACGTGAACACTTACCTGTTAAATTTAAGAAGAACTTTGTATCTGTACATTATTTAAAGGAAAGGAAGAGCCTTTTATCTATTTCTGGATATGACGAAATGCCATATGTTTGTGCCAGATGGGAACGATCCGATAGAGAAATATATGGAAGAGGCCCAACTTGGGAAATAATGCCCGATATAAGGCTTATTACAGAAGTGGATAAAAGTTACTTAAAAGCAGTACAAAAAGCAATATCCCCACCGATGTTTGTTCCAGATTCGGGGTTACTTGATCCGCTAGATACAACGCCAGATGCTATAAATTACTATTCTGTCGGATTAGGTGGCAAAGATATGGTTTTCCCTGCTCCTACTGATGCAAAACCTGAGTATGCAGAAAGACTAAGTGCAAAGTGTATTACTGCAATTAGGGAAGGCTACTTCTTAGATTTACTGGAATTACCCGGGCCTGTAGCCCCTGATGGTGATGTAATGCGGTTTAGTGCAACGGAAGTTTCTGTAAGAATGAGACAACGGATGCCTGTTTTAGGCCCAATACTCGCTCGTCAAGAAGCAGAATTCCTTGATCCTGTCATTAGGAGAACTGTAAATATACTTACACGGTCTTATTTATTACCGCCAATGCCTGAAGAAATGCAGGATTTTAGAATAGAATATTTGAACCCTGTATCTATCTCAATGAGATCAGGTGAAATAAGTTCTATGAACCAATTGTTTGAAATGATTATGCCACTTGCACAAATTGATCAAACAATACCAATGTACTTTGATACACATCAAATCTTGCAAAATACTGCACAAGTATTACAAGTTCCTGTTTCAAATATTAGATCAAAAGAAGAAGTACAAGCAATGGTGGCTGAACAACAACGACAACAACAAGAACAGGCACAAATGCAACAAGCTCAAGTTGCCGCTGATGTAAATCAAAAAACTGCACAAGCTGAAAATATTAGAGGTTAATAATGGGAGAAGCACGCCATAGTGCCGCATATTATGCCGCAGTTACAAAAGACGGTAAACCAGCGCATTACAATCGTAAAAATTGGGAAGATAGAGAAACTTTTGTAAATGTAACTCGTGCAAATGTATTAAGAAAAAATATTCTACAAAATAGAGGTTGGATTAAAAGTGCTTATACTAATCGAAAAAGTCTTCAACCACGTAAATTCCATGCAGATCACGGTGTAGCTATAAAAGAAATATGGCAATCAGGAGGATTTAAGTGGATGCCTAAAATGAAAAATAAGGCGGCACATGATGAGAGTAATATTGTAATGACTGAAGCCCAAGTTAATAGAGCTAAAAGTTATAAAGGCCCGAACAAGTGGTTACCACCAAAGAATATTTCACAATATCTCTTAAAAAGAGAAGCCACTAAAATGAAATATAAT
>ERZ1048686.2377-NODE-2377-length-13020-cov-14.443193_pt1 | contig 13020 bp, 10 predicted proteins | sample MGYA00383099_ERZ1048686 | MGnify/ENA primary metagenome ERZ1048686 (study PRJEB29581, sample SAMEA5548369) | metagenome | biome: marine; feature: coastal; material: water | depth 25 m | study: Short-term variability in the microbial, nano- and picoplankton... | reverse complement strand
GGAATTATAATGGACTTTCAACCAGAGATTCGATATCAAATACAATTTATGCTACCCCACTTCCACAAATTTTAAAAGACAATGGATATTATACCATTCATGCAGGAAAGGCTCATCTTGGTGCAATTGGATATCCTTCTTCAAATCCGCTAAATATAGGATTTGATATAAATATTGCAGGACATGCTGCAGGTGCTCCTCAAAGTTATTTGGGTATGGATAACTTTGGAAATAATGATTCGAAAAATAAAATATGGGCAGTTCCAGGACTTGAAAAATACCATGGAAAGGATATTTTTCTAACTCAAGCATTAAGTGAAGAAGTTTTAGAAAAATTACAAAAACCCATTAATTCAAAGTCTCCTTTTTTTCTTTATTTTTCTTTATATAATGTTCATGCACCCTTAATGGAGGATAATCGTTTTGTTGAGAAATATAAAAATATTGGTTTAAAAAATTCTGAAATTAAATATGCTTCAATGGTAGAAAGTATGGACCATGCATTAGGTGTTGTTTTAAAAGAGCTTGAAAAAAAGGATGTTCTTAATAACACAATTGTTGTATTTATGTCTGATAATGGAGGCTTGAGTGCTGTTGCTAGAGAAGGAGAAAAGCATAATCATAATTATCCTTTAAAAAGTGGAAAAGGATCAATTTATGAGGGAGGTATAAGAGTTCCTATGATTGTTTATTCACCATTTCACAAAACTAATATTAAGGAAATTAATCACCCAGTTATAATTGATGATTTCTTTCCATCAATTTTAGAACTTACAAAATGTGAAGAAAGTAGTTTTGTGCAAAATATTGATGGTCAAAGTTTTGTTCCTCTTTTAAACAACGAAATTGTTGAAAAAAAGCCATTGTTTTGGCATTATCCTAATTGGTGGGGACCAATTGGACCTGGAATTGGTAGTTTTAGTGCCGTCAGACAGGGTAAATGGAAATTTATTTATTTTCATGATACTCAAATCGTCGAACTGTATAATTTAGAGAAAGATATTTTTGAAAATAATAATTTAATTTCTGTAAATACTTCTAAATCTCTGTTACTAGCTAATGTTTTAACAAAATATTTAAAATCAGTTGATGCACAAATGCCTTTTAACAAAATCACTAATTCAATAGTGCCATGGCCAGATGAACACCCTTTGTTTAATTAATGAAAAAATTTAATCTTCCTCAAAAAACTTGTCCTATTTGCAATTTTCCCTTTTCATGGAGAAAAAAATGGGAAAAAAACTGGGATAATGTTGTTTATTGTAGTCAGAAATGTAGAATGTCAAGTAAGAAAAAAACATGATTAGAAAGTGGTGGAAGGAACAAGTTGTTTATCAGATTTATCCAAGATCATTTTATGATTCTAATAACGACGGAATAGGGGATATTAAAGGAATAATTTTAAAGTTAGATTATTTAAAATTATTAGGTATCGATATAATATGGATTAGCCCTCATTTTGATTCTCCAAACGACGATAACGGATATGATATCAGAAATTATAAGAAAGTAATGGAAGAATTCGGAACTATCGAGGATTTTGATCTATTACTAAGTGAAATACATATTAGGGAAATGAAATTAATCATTGATTTAGTTGTAAATCATACTAGTGATGAGCATAAATGGTTTACTGAAAGTAAATCTTCAAAAAACAATAAGTATAGAGATTATTACATTTGGAAAGCTGGTGATAAAAACAACCCTCCAAATAACTGGACTTCTTTTTTTGGAGGTTCTGCTTGGGAAAAAGATCCAATTTCTAATGACTATTACTTACATTATTTTTCAAAAAAACAACCTGATTTAAATTGGGAAAATAATAAGGTTAGAGAGGAGGTTTATGAAGTTATGAAGTTTTGGTTAGATAAAGGAATTGATGGTTTTAGAATGGATGTTATTCCTTTTATTTCCAAAGATCAAAACTTTAATAACTTATCAAAAAGTGAACTTTTAAATCCTGAGAAAGTATATGCTTTAGGGCCAAGACTACATGAGTTTCTTAAAGAAATGAATTCAAAGGTTCTTTCTAGATATGATATTGTTTCAATCGGTGAGGCATTTGGAATCAATGAACATACGATGATAAAATTGTCAGATCAGCGAGAAAAGGAGCTAGATTTAGTTTTTTTATTTGATATAATAAGAATTGGTCGAGAGAATTGGATTCAAAACGAATGGAATTTAGTTCAATTAAAAAAATTATTTAATATTCAGTCAAATGTAGATAAGTTTCATTGGCCTACAGTTTTTTTAAATAATCACGATAATCCAAGAAGTGTAAGTAAATATGGAAATGACAAGGACTTTAGAACAAAATCTGCAAAGTTACTAGCTATGCTTACTTTAACTCAAAGAGGAACACCTGTTCTATATCAAGGTGAAGAAATAGGTATGACAAATTATGATTTTACCGAATTAGCTCAGTTTGATGATTTAGAAGTTATGGGAAACCTAAGTAAAGCAATAAAGTCAGGCATAAGTAAAAAAAAATATGTGTTTCATCTAAATAAAACATCCAGAGATCATTCAAGAACTACAATGCAGTGGTGTAGTGGTCCACAAGCTGGTTTTAATCTTGAGGATAAAAATTGGTTCCTTTCAAATCCAAACTCCAGTTTTATTAATGTTAAAAATAACTTGATCGATACTAATTCAGTCTTTCATTTTTATAAAAAATTAATTGAAAAAAGAAAAAATTCTAAAGATCTTATTTATGGTGATTATTTTGATTTGGATCCCAACCATCAAAATGTTTTCATTTACAAAAGAGTTGGAACTAATTTAACATATTTAATAATTTTGAATATGTCAAATAGTTCATTGACATATAATTTTAATAATTTAACAGAATACAGTTTAGAGTTTTCTAATAAAAGGGAAAACCCTAATATTTCGTCTAATTATATAGAATTACTTGCTTGGGATGCTCTTATGTTTAAAAAATAAAATATTATGATAAATGATGTAGAAATTTCTTGGTTTGCTCCTATATGTGATGGAGATGACGATATTTTAGGCTCAAGAAATCCAAATTTTAAAAGTACATGGGAAAATACATCGAGAATCATTAAAACAGCTGATAAGTTGGGATATACTAATGTTTTATGTCCTTCATCATATCAAGTCGGTCAAGATACTCTGACTTATGTTTCTGCTATGGCTCCATTAACTAAACAAATTAACTTTTTAGCAGCAATAAGATGTGGTGAGGTTCATCCTCCAATGTTAGCTAGAACTATTGCAACATTAGATCATATTTTAAAAGGAAGATTAACGATAAATATAATATCCTCTGATTTGCCTGGAAACAAACTTGAATCTTCAAAACGATATGCTAGATCAAGAGAAGTTATAGAAATTTTAAAACAAGCTTGGACAAAAGATGAAATTAACTTTAGAGGTGATTTTTATAATATTAACCTACCATCAGCACCTGTCAAACCATTCCAGCAAAATGGAGGCCCATTATTGTATTTTGGAGGATATTCGCCTGAAGGAGTTGATTTATGTGCTGAGCATTGTGATGTTTATTTAATGTGGCCCGACACTGAGGACAAACTAAAAATATTGATTTCTAATATGAGAACTAAAGCACTTATTTACAATAGAACCGTACAGTTTGGACTTCGATCTCATGTAATTGTTAGGGAAACAGAACAAGAAGCTAAAGATTATGCTAATAAACTAATTTCAAACTTAGATTTTGAAAAAGGAGAGGATATTAAAAATAGAGCTCAAGATGCTAAATCACTAGGTGTTTCTATGCAATCTTCATTAAGAGATAGAGCTGGTAAAGATTATTTTGTAGAGTCTAATCTTTGGACTGGAATAGGATTAGCTAGATCTGGATGTGGAGCTGCAATTGTTGGTGATCCTGATCAAGTTTATAATAAATTAAAAAGATATGTTGATATGGGTATAAAATCATTTATATTATCGGGATACCCTCACCAAGATGAATGCGAATTATTTGCTAAATATGTTTTACCTAGGTTCAATAACATTCATTTTTCAAAAAAGTATAATAGAGTTCCGAAATCAACTCCAAATTCTCCATTAGGTAACGGATTAAGAAAATAAATATTTATGATTGATTTTGGTATAGTTGTATTTTATTTTATTCTAATTTTTTTAGTAGCTATAAGAGGAAAGGTTAATAAAAAAAGTACTGCTGACGAATATTTTTTAAGTAACAGAAATCTCAAATGGTATTCTGTAGCTTTATCTACAATTGCTACTAACATTCAAGGTTATCAATTTCTTGGAATGATGGGTTCTGCATATTTATTTGGACTGGCCCAAGCAAACCTTGAAATTAATGCTGTTCAAGGGATTTTAATTGCCACATTTATTTTTGTACCCCTATTTTTAAAAGAAAGGATTACTACAATAACACAGTTTATAAAAATTAAATTGGGAGAAAAAATAGCTCTTTTTTATTCGTTAAGTAATATTGCTTTATTTTCAACTATAACACTTGGAGCAGCTCTTTTTTGGGGGGCATACGCAGCGGAAATGGTTTTTGGAGAACAACTTTCTTTTCTACACCAAAATAGAATTTTAAGAATTGCAATACTTATATGTGTTTTAGGAATATTCTCAGCTATTTACACTTATTTAGGTGGCCTGAATGCTGTTGTGAAGACGGATATAATACAGTTTTCTATATTACTTCTTGGAGGAATTGTAGTATGTTTTATTGCTGTAAATCAGTTAGGGGGATGGGAACAATTGTATATTAAAACACCTGAAAAAATGCACCTTCATCTTTCTGCAAATCACCCTACACTTCCCTGGACTCATTTACTTGGACTGTTTTTTTTAAATATTAATTATTGGTGCGCTAACCAGACTGTAATGCAAAGAGCTCTTGCTGCCAAAAGTATTTCTCATGCTCAATCTGGATTGATGATAGGTGGATTAATTAAATATTTAATGGCAGTTATAATAGTAATTCCAGGAATTGCTTTGTATGGTATTTTAGGAGATAGTTTAACTGAACCTGACTTAGCATTTCCATATTTAGTTAAAACGTATTTGCCAATTGGTCTAAAAGGAATTGTTTTGTGTGGTTTATTTGCATCGTTAATGAGTACCGTTGACTCAACATTTAATTCATTAGCTACTTTGTGGTCCGTTGATATTTATTCAAAATACATTAATAAAAATGCTAATGATTATCAAAAAATTAAATCAGGAAGAAGAGCAATTGTCTTCAGTTTATTCACTGCTCTTTTAATGTCAATGGTTTTACTTTATTTGAAATTTGACAATCCTGATTCTGCCTTCACGCACACTTTGAATAACTTAAGATACTACATCAACTGTGGTGTTGTAGTTCTTATTTGTAGTGCAGTATTACTATTAAAACCATCAAAAAATTCTATATTAATTGCCTTTATAATAACTATTCCTGTGAACATTATAATTCAATATTCACTTCCTGAAATGAATTATTTTTTAAGAGCATTTTGGGTCATTTTAACTGGTTTAATAATAGCGATTGTGTTTAATTTAAAGAGTTTTAAAAATATATTCGATTTGGTATATGTTTCATCTGAAAAAAACAAAATATTAGGTTGGGGTCTTTTATTAAGTTTAATATTAATTCATATTATTTTTCATTAATTTTAATTGAAATGAAAAAAAAAATAACATTTAATAAGTTACTTTTTCTAGGTATGTTTATTGAACTATTAATTTTTTTAATTTCTTATTTATTTAAAGAAAATTTTGGTGACGTTTTTAGGTACTCTGCAAGATATTCTGGCCGATTATCATTATTTGTTTATTTATATTGTTTTTATATTTTTTTTGAATCATTTATTACGAATAAAAATTTAAAAAAATTAAAAGAATTTGTATTGATTTTTGGAATCTTGCATGTTGTTCATTTTGGTTATTTGGCTATGTCAGTATTTCTAAATGAGTTGCCAATTATCCCAGTTAAAGTTACAGGTGGTGCAATAGCTTATATGATGATTATTATTTATCCATTTATAATTAATAAAATTAAAAAAACTACTTACCATTTAATATATTTCTATTACGTTGGTATAGTTTTCTTAGTGACTTATTTAGCAAGGATTAGAGGAGATTTTGAAGGTGCAAGTCCTGAGATATTCCATAAAATTGCCTTTTTACTTTTAATTCTAGTTTTTTTTAAATTTGGATTTGATTTTTATAAAAACAGAAAAAAATTTAATTCTTTATGAAATATTTTAATATTTATTTTCTTTTTCTAATATTATTTTCTTCGTTCAACTCTTTTGACAGTTCTGTTGTTTGGGGAAGTATTGGGCACAAGGTTGTTGGAGAAATTGCTGAAAGAAAACTTAATTCTAATGTCAAACTTATAGTAAATGATTTGTTAGACGGTGAATCTATGGCTAGTGCTAGTACCTGGGCTGATGAAATAAAATCAGATCCACTATATAAGAAGTACAGTACTTGGCATTATGTTAATATGCCTTTAGATAAAGAATATAAAGAAATTAAAAAAAATCCAAAAGGTGATATAGTAATGACTTTAAAAGAGTGTATTAAAGTTTTAAAAAACCCTGAATCAAGTAAAAAGTCTAAATCATTTTATTTAAAATTTTTAATCCATCTAGTTGGTGATATTCATCAACCATTACATACTGGTATGTTTGAGGACAGAGGAGGTAACGATATTAAACTTTCGTTTTTAGGACAGCCTACAAATTTTCATATTGTTTGGGATATCCATATTATTGAATCTTTAAATATGGATTATATTCAATTGACAGATGAATTAATAAATATGAAAGAAGTTTACTTTTCTTTAGATCCTGATAATTGGGTTTATGAAACTCATCAAGACGTTAAAACGTTATACGCTGAAATTGAAAACATCTATGAAATAGATAATAATTATATAAATGATAAAATTCCTTTTATTAAAGGAAAATTATTTAAAGCAGGTTCTACTTTAGCTGGGGTTTTGAATGACATTTTTTCATAAAAAAAACACCCGAAAAAGGTGTTTTTTTTGTAAACATATAATTGATTTTTTATTTTGAAGGAACAGGAGGATTAGGTGGAGTAGGAGGATTAGGAGATGGAGGAACAGCTTTAAAGCTAATTTCTCTTCCTTGCATTTTTAACTTCATAGTATCTTCACTAAATGAAACTTCCATTCCTGCAATTTCTTGTTTAAAAGTATTTTTTGATGTTGCTTCAAGAACTAATTCTTGGTCCATACCGACTGGTTTCATGGCTAAGTTCCCGTCTTTTGTATAAACCTCAAATTTTACTGGCATTAAATCCGATGCATACAAACCAACAAATTTTTTGAGATCTTTTTCAGAAATTGAAAAAGATACTTTTTCAGGTTTTGGATCAACTACTAGTCTTTTGTCTCTGTTAGCTATATTCCAAGCTGTGTAGAAGATTAGTTTTGACCTTAATTCAAGTAAATCATATTCGATTTTGTCTGGAGTGTCACTCGGTTGATGATAATCAGCGTGTGTTCCAGTAAAATAAAATATAATAGGAATACCATTTTTTGCAAAATTATAGTGATCACTTCTATAGTAAAATCTGTTTGGGTCGTTTTTGTCATTAAATCTGTAATCAAGTGTCATGTTAACAGATTCTGCATTGGTTTGTTCAGATAAATTATGCAGATCAACACTATCGTGATCTGATCCAATTAAATAAATATAATCTCTATTTTTTTCTCTTCTAGTAGGATCAATTCTCCCAATCATATCAACATTTAAATTTACAACTGTATTTTCAAGCGGATATATTGGATTATCAGTATAATAAGCAGATCCTAGTAATCCTTTTTCTTCACCTGTAACATGTAAAAAAACAACAGATCTTTTTGGGCCTTTACCTTTGTCTGCAGCTTTTTTGAAAGCTTCAGCAATTTCTAAAAGAGCAACAGTTCCAGAACCATCATCATCTGCACCATTATAAATTTCTCCATCTGTTACACCAACATGATCTAAGTGAGCTGTTATGATTACATATTCATCTGGTTTTTCTGACCCTTTGATTATGGCTACAACATTTTCAGTTTCAACAGTTTTAGGCTTTTGACCTCTTCGTCCTCTCATTTTAAGAGACATTTCTTGAAAATAATCTCCTTCTAAATCCCCAGGTTCAACTCCAATAGATTTATAATAATTTCTTATATATTCAACTGCTTTTTTTTGTCCTGGTGCTCCAGTGTCTCTACCTTCAAATTCGTCAGAGGCATATATATATAAATGTTCACTTAACTCTTTTTCAGTGATGGTCTTTGCAAATTTTTTAGCTTTTGATGTTTGAAAAGCAAACGAAAAATTGATAGTTAATATTGTAATAACTATCAATGATAAAAGTTTTTTATTCATAGTTTAAATTTTTGAAAGCCCAAGTTAGAAAAAATAACTTACTATTAAATTATTATTACATAATTTAGATGGATTCTATGATTTATAAAGGCTTTTATTGTTTTATATTTTTTTTTATTAGTCTGTTTTCATTTGGAATTCAAAAAAATGATAAGCTAAATTTTATTATTGTTTTTGTTGATGACATGGGTTACGGAGATTTAGGAGTTTATGGAAATCCTACTATTGCAACACCTAATTTGGATAAAATGGCTTATGAAGGTCAAAAATGGACTCAGTTTTATTCAGCAGCACCTGTTTGTACGCCTAGTAGAGCAGCTCTTTTAACCGGAAGACTTCCAGTTAGAAGCGGTATGACTAGCTCTAAAAATAAAGTTTTATTTCCAAACTCACTAAACGGTCTTCCATCAAGTGAATTTACAATCGCTGAAAAACTTAAAGAAGAAAAATACAATACAGCAATTGTGGGTAAGTGGCATCTTGGTCACAAAAAAAAACATTTACCCTTGAATCATGGTTTTGATTATTATTATGGTATACCTTATTCAAATGATATGGATAAGATTAATAAAAATAATTATTGGTCAGAGTATGAAAGAAATGAGCTTGATTCTAAAAGTTATAACGTACCATTAATTGAAAATTTTGATATAATTGAAAGACCTGTTGATCAAACTACAATTACTGATAGGTATACAAAAAAAACTATTCAACTTATTAATAAGTATAAGGATGATAGGTTTTTTATTTATTTGTCTCACAATTTACCACATATACCACTCTATGCATCTAAAAAATTTTTAGGTAAGAGTAAAAGAGGATTGTATGGTGATGTCATTGAAGAAATTGATAATGGTGTAGGGATGATAATTAAGGAACTACAGAAATTAAAACTAGAAAAAAAAACAATAGTTGTTTTTACATCAGATAACGGTCCTTGGCTAGTGTATAAATCTCATTCTGGTTCTGCTGGATTGCTTAGAAATGGAAAAGGTACAACTTGGGAAGGGGGAGTGAGGGTACCAGCTATTTTTTGGGGAGGAAATATTATTCCCGGAGTTGTAGATGACATAGGGTCTACACTTGATATATATTCTACTTTTCTTAGTATTACAGGTATTGAACAACAAAAAAATATGTATATAGATGGAACTGATTTATCCGAAACTTTATTTCAGCTTAAAGAAAGTAAAAGAAAAAATATGTTTTTTTATAACGGAGATGAATTATTTGCAACAAGACTCAATAATTTTAAATTACACCTTAAAACAACAGATTGGTATAAAGAACCAAAAATTCATGATCCACCACTATTATTTGATTTAAATATTGATCCATCTGAAAAGTTTGATATAGCCAAAGATAATCCAGATAAAGTTGAGGAAATCCTTAATCTAATAGAAAGTCATAATTCAAAACTAGTAAGAGGAAAAGATCAGCTAGAAGATAGATTTTAATTAATTTTATTTTCAATATAATCCCAAAGTTTAATTCTCATTTCAAGAGCTTTTTTAGATGCAATTTCAGCTTCTTTCCATTTTTTTTCGTCTTTACCACACAGCTCTTCGATCATTTTAAGCGCCATAGGACCATGCTCGTCTGAGTCAACTTCAATGTGTCTTTCTAAATAATAAATTAAATTGTCTGCTTTTATTTCATCATTAACAGACAGTTTTTTGACAATTTTAATAAACATATCAGGAATTAAATCCTCCCTTCCAAACGTAAAAACACTTGCTATTACATGATTTTTGTTTGTATTGATAATATTAAATGTAAAGTCCATAAACTGCTTCACAACTGGACTTATGTTCATGCTTTCAACAGATTTATTATAAGATTTTAAAGTTTTAATTTTAGAAATAAAATCTTCAATTTTTTTTGTATTTGCCCCAATTTGAATCATAGATTCAAGATAAAGTTCAAAGTGACTTTTTGGATTTCCATTTAAATCCACATCACTTTCTTCAGCTAAAACTATTTCATTTATTAATCTACCGGCTAAACGATTTTCATTTGGTGTCCATGGTATGTCTGTGCATGTTAAATTTTTCTGCAAAGCTTTAATTAAAGACATGAAATCCCATACAGCAAAAACATGACTTTCCATAAAATCAATAAGCTTTTGTTTTGAATCAAGTTTAGAATAAAGTTTATGATTTATAAGAGATTTTCTTGTTATCGATAAATTTTTTTCTAAAAGTTGGATATAAGACATTTTAATAAATTTTGTGCAAAAATAATTTATAAACCTTAAATTACAATCTTAAAATCAATAAATTATTTATGGATATTGGTATATTAATAACTTTCGTATTAACTTCGTTATTGTTGACAATATCACCTGGTCCTGATATTATATATGTTATTTCACAAAGTTTATCAAAAGGATTGAAATCAGCTTTAATGACCTCACTTGGTTTAACTTCTGGTTTATTAATTCACACTTTTTTTGTTACAATAGGTTTGTCGTTAATAATTTATCAAAATGAATATATTTTTAATTTTATAAAATTATTAGGTGTATTGTACTTTTTTTATTTAATCACATTAACATTTGTTAATAGATATAAAAGAAAAGAATTAAATATTGAAAACAAATCAAATAATGATTTTTTTAAGGGTTTAATAATGAACTTATTAAATCCTAAGGTTAGTTTATTTTTTATAGCTTTTTTCCCAAGTTTTTTATTCCACACTGATCTAAGTAAGGAAATACAGTTTTTGATACTTGGTGGTATATTTTGGACACAAGCTACTTTAGTTTTTATGTTAGTTTCTCTTTTTTCTTCAAAACTCAACTCACTTTCAAGGGGCCACAGTTTAATTAGTAATAATATATATATGTTGGAGGTGGCAGTATATATATTTATTATATACTGGATAGTTAGTTAATAAAAACTAATTTTATACTATGTCTTCAATTAAAATAGTTGAATGTTCTAGAGATGCAATGCAAGGAATAAAGCAATGGATTCCCTCAAAAATTAAATTAGATTATTTACAATCAGTTTTATCAGTAGGCTTTGATGTTGTTGATTTTGGCAGTTTTGTTTCAAAAAGGGCAATTCCCCAAATGAGTGATTCAGCTTTTATAATTGATAATTTAGATCTTTCAAATACAAAATCTAAATTATTGGCTATTGTAGCTAATGAAAGAGGAGCTTTAGACGCATGCAGTCATTCATCATTAAGTTTTCTAGGATTTCCATTTTCAATTTCAGAAATTTTTCAAATGAGAAATACTAATAAAAACATAAATGAATCTTTTGAAGAGCTAAAGAGAATTAAAGAAATAGCTGATAAAAATAATAAGAAGTTGGTTGTTTACTTATCCATGGGTTTTGGAAACCCTTACGGAGAGCCATGGAACTTTCAAATCGTTGAAAAATGGATAGAAAAACTTAGTTTTTTAGATATTGAAATAATATCTCTTTCCGATACTATTGGGACTGCGGATCCTAATGATATAAAAAAGATTTTTTCAAATTTAATTCCAAAATATATGCAAATTGAATTTGGGGCTCATTTTCATACCAAACCTAAAGAATGGTTTAATAAAATTGATTCTGCTTATAATGCCGGATGTAGACGATTTGACGGAGCAATACAAGGGTTTGGTGGATGTCCCATGGCAAAGGATGAATTGACAGGAAATTTACCAACTGAAAAATTGATATCTTATTTAAATTCTATCAATAAAAAACCAAACATTAATTCACTCAATTTTGAATCCTGTTACAACCATGCATTGAGGTTGTTCAGTGATTTTAAATAAAGATTGTATATTTCTACTATTCTTATTTAGAATAATTAAAAATAAGCTTGTTTAATAAGTTTTTATCACTTATGTTTGCACTCTATTTATAATTAATCTAAATAAAAATAACATGAAAAACCAAATAATTTTATTCTCATTTTTAATATCTTTTACTGTTTTTTCTCAAAATAGTTCTGAAAAACAAATGTTAAGTCTTCAGACAATGGCTACCGGATTAAAAATCGGGGGATATGGTGAAATAACTTACAACGATCCTGATTCTGGAGTTTCCGAAATTGATGTCCAAAGACTAGTAATGCTATTTGCATACAAATTTGACGATAGAGTTTCTTTTATAACTGAAATTGAGTTCGAGCACGTTAAAGAAGTTTATGTCGAACAAGCTTTTTTAAATTACGGAGTTTCCGATAATTTTAACTTAAGAGGTGGATTAATGCTTGTTCCTATGGGAATTGTAAATGAATACCACGAGCCCACAACTTATAATGGAGTAGAAAGACCGAGTTTGAATAACAAATTAGTTCCTACAACATGGAGGGAAATGGGGTTAGGAGTTTATGGACGTATTAATAGTGCTTCAATAAGATATCAAGCTTATTTAATGAACGGATTTATTTCCTACAATGATGGAGCTTATAAATTAAAAGGAACAAATGGTCTAAGATCCGGAAGACAAAAAGGAGCTGAATCTGTAGGAAGCAATGCGAATTTTGCAGCTAGAGTTGACTATTATGGATTACCAGGTCTTAAACTTGGCTTAAGTTTATACAACGGAAAAACACAAACGACTGATAAAAGTGTTGTAGGTTCTCAGATTGGATTATCTATGCTTGGATTTGACGCCAGATATGTAAAAAATCGTTTTTCTGC
>ERZ1048686.2374-NODE-2374-length-13027-cov-4.490210_pt1 | contig 13027 bp, 7 predicted proteins | sample MGYA00383099_ERZ1048686 | MGnify/ENA primary metagenome ERZ1048686 (study PRJEB29581, sample SAMEA5548369) | metagenome | biome: marine; feature: coastal; material: water | depth 25 m | study: Short-term variability in the microbial, nano- and picoplankton... | reverse complement strand
TTGTTTACATCGGCACTCATGAACCTCGTTGAGGGAAACTCACCGATAATTTATTTCATTCAAGGCCATGGTGAACACGATCCAGACAGTCGGAAACTGGACGGTTATGCGTCATTTAAACAGGTGCTTGAGGACAAGAACATCCAATTTGAGATACTAAACCTTCGTGAAGCCGAAACCTTCCCATCGGACGCCGCGGCGGTTGTTGTCGCAGGTTCTTTGAATCAATGGACGCCCGAAGAAATTCAGCAGTTGGATCAATACATGAAACTAGGTGGACGCCTTCTCGTGGCCTTTCATTTCCAGACTTTTGGAAAACGGACCGGTTTGGAAAACTGGTTGAGTAGCTGGGGAGTGCGTGTTGGAAACAACGTGGTGGATGATGATCAAACCTATTCTGGCAGTGAACTGCTTATCGGTAATATGGTGCCACACCCGGTAACGAATCCCTTGCTGGGATCACGCACACCCCTGGTGCTTTCTCTCCCAAGATCCATTGAGCCAGCCAGTACGAAGCCGATGAAAAACCTGGAAGTGGAAGTAGGTAAACTTGTTTTAACCACAACGAACGGTGTCGCGAAATCCGAATTTTTCAAAGGGGCTTTTGTGCACAATCCCATCACTGATTTCAGAGGTTCCATTTCTCTGATGGCAGAAATGGTCGCGACTCCCTCAACCGAAAGTGGATTGAATCAGCCCGCCTCGCGCATGCTGGTTTTAGGCGATTCGCAATTCCTGAGCAACGTTCACATTCAAAAACAAGGGAATCGCGACTTTGCAGGCTTGGCGCTTAGCTGGCTGCTCGAGCGTGATGCGATGCTGGGAGGCATAGGACCGAGACCTTTAACCGAATTCCGACTGGATGTCCCTTCCACCTCGTTGCGACTGCTTCAGTGGTTCATGCTGGCGATTCTACCACTGGGAGTGTTCGGAATCGGGTTTCTCATCTGGCTTAAACGACGTTATTAAAGTGGCGCGACTGCACATTCATTAACCAATTGTTGAAGGATTCATCACACATATGATTCGAAAGCAAACCACATTATTATGGATTGTGGCGCTCGTCCTGTCGGGATTCATTCTAATCTTTGAGATGCCCTGGAAGAAAGAGGTCTCGGGTTGGGTCGAACAACGGAGCCTGCTTCCCCCCTCACAATCAAGCAGTTGGGAACGCCTGGCCATTCACAATGATCAAGCGCATCTGGAATTTGTTCGCAACGATGTGACCTGGAGTCTCACGCAGCCCATCAAGGATATCGGTCATCCCACCTTGATTTCAGGTTTATTGGAAACCCTCTCAAACCTGAAACCCAAAACCGTGCTTTCCCTTGCGGATATTCAGAAAGCAGGTGGCTGGAAAACATTTGGATTGGAACCCGCTGCCACCACTATGATTCTTTCCAAGGGGGAAAACACCGTGCGTGTCCAGCTGGGAGATCGTGAGTCAGTGGGCAATCATGTATACCTTCGTCTCAACGAGGAACCCGATGCCTGGGTGGTGGATGCGTCCTGGCTGGATAGCTTGCCGGATCAGTTGCAAGCCTGGCGAGACCCAAGGATTGTGTCGGCAGACATTGAAGACATGGATCATATTGAGATCAGTCATGTCGATGCGCGCATTGTGATGGACAAAAATCCAAATGGCAAAGCCTGGCAGTTTTCCTTGCCGGACGCACTGGTAGATTCGCGTGCCAATATCACGAGGATTGAAACCTTATTAACAAAATCACTTCCCACACTTCACGTGCATGAATTTTTATCCAAGGAGGAGGCCGGAGAATTAAAATGGTTGGGCTTGGAAGATCCGGTGTTGGAGCTTTACCTCAGCATGGCGGACAGGAAACCACTTCATCTTTCCTGGGGATTCAATGTTCCTGATAAGCCCGGTTTGCGTTATGCGAAACTGGAAGGGCGACCTGCAATCATGCTTGCTCCGGATGTGGTTTTCAGGGAACAACTGAATGTTCCTGCCAGTGCATTCAGAGATCCTTACTTGATTGATCCAGCGTTCTCTTTCAATCGGTTGGAATTTGTGACCAAGGAGCCATTTGCGCTTTCCTATGACGGTTCCCAAACGAAATGGAAACTAGAAAAACCTGCTTCGCTTCCAACCGATGCCTTGCTTGTCAGGAAACTCTTCCAGACGCTGGCGAATATCCAGATCAAAGCCTACCACGATTCAGTGGATCCTGAATTGGAAGAGAATATGTTTGGTGCTCAAAACTATCAGATGCGCTTTTCCACCGTGACCAATCAAACCGAATCTTCCATGCTCACCGTGCAGCTCAGCCGATCCTTTGGCGCTTCCATGTATGCAAGGCGATCCGATGAAAAAACAATTTACGAACTACCTGCCAGCCTGCTTCTTGATCTTCCTGCGCATCCTGTCGACATTCGAAATCAGGAATTATGGGATGTTCCTGTTGAAGAAATCATACGCATGAGCATTCGCGAAAAGGATGCCGAGATCCGCTTGGACAAATCTGCCAATGGAATTTGGTTGTTGGATGGCGACATACTGACAGAAACCCAACAGGATTTTAATCTGGATTTCCTCGAAACTGTTTCTCATCCGAGAACAAGCAATTGGGTGGATGCCGGTGATGCTCAATATGCGCAGTTTGGTCTGGATACATCGGGAGATGGCCTTCAATTGACCGTTCATTTTGAGCGGGGTGCAAGCTCTGTGAGTAAACGTATTCTCTTTGGCAGGCAGAGCCCTCGATCTGCGATTTATGCGGGTGTTGACCTTGAAACTGGGCCCGTCATCTGCGAAGTTTCGAATGCGTTGACCTACAGCATACGCCACATACTTTCATGGAAAAAAGCAGCCAATCGAAAATGAACGCAAATATTCCCCTTCAGAAGGGAATGATTCAGCGGTGGCTGCGATTTGGTATCAAGTGGGGGACACTGCTGATTGTGCTCTTTGCCATTCTTCTTTTTGGATCGTTATGGTACCTGGGTCACCAAGGATTGCCTGATTTTGCCAAGGTTAGAATTCTTCAGAATCTGCGAACAAAAGGACTTGAACTTGATTTTGCCAGCATGCGATGGACCCCTGCGGATGGAATACTCGTTGAGGAAGTGATTTTGGTCGCACCAAAAGATCCCAACGAACCTTCCTTTTCAGCGGAAGCCGTTCAAGTAAGATTAAGCCCCCTTCAATGGTTCTCTCAGGAAATCAATATTGAAGAAGCCATTATTCGTGGTGGCCGAGTCACCATGCCTATCGATTCCGAGCTTGCAGGGGTTGAGGAATTCGAAGCGGTTGGTATTGCCACCAAGATAAAGTTACATTCCAGGCATTGGTGGGAACTTGAATTTTTAAACGCAGAAATGCTCGGGCTGCAAATAGCATTTTCGGGAAGCGTCACCAATGCTTACGCTTTTTCGGAATGGAGTAAGGGGCAAGGTGCTTCTGATACCCCAATGCAATTCGGGCGCGTGGTTAAACAAATTGTGGAAACCAAAGAGCGCCTTCAATTCAGTACACCTCCGGAGATTCAAGTGCATGTCGAGCTGGATGCAAAAAACCCCGAAAAATCGACGGCTCTAGTTAGTATTGAATCAGATGTGATAACCACTGAATTTGGCGAAATCCAAGGAGCCATATTAACGGCTGAAATTCCAATACGTGATGACGAAAAGGATTTTTGGAATGTTGAATGGAATCTCTCATGGGACGCTGCCACGTTGATTCAAGGCATTCAAGCCAGCGCCAATTTAAATGGAGCGGTGCAGTTGGTGACACGGACTGGAGCATTACGTAACGCTGTATTCGCTGGAACAGCTGAGTTTCAAATGCCCGATCAACTTCGACTGGACCCCATCCTTGTAACGGGTCGACTCGAAGCACCGACTGATGAAGATGCACACTGGCATGGCGAGACAACAATTGTCACCGACAAGGTAGAGTGGTTGGAGAAGTATTCCCTCCAACTGGAGCGTTCTGAATGGAAAGGAAATTTTCAGTGGTTGCCCGGTTCTGATCTGGATTGGGACAGTGGTCTCGAAATCAACATTCAGGGATTAAGCTCACCTTGGGCCTCCATTGATCAAGCTACTTTCATCACCCATTTAACTCCGAACAAAGAGGCTGGAGTATTCGAAGCATCCACTGAATCGTGGGCCTGGTGGGCTGCTTTGCTTCCCTACAGCATCGATTTGAAAACTGAGATCAATGGAGTTGATGGTCCCTGGATCAAAGCATCTGAATTTGAGACGCAATTGCAATGGGAATCTCCGTCTTTGCACGTTCAGCAACTGAAAAGTTCCCTTTATCGTGGCAGTATCGACCTTCAAGGGCTACTAGATATTCCAAGCCGTGAGGCGACACTGGAAGTCATATCCGATTTCGATGCACGAGAAATTCGGCACTTGCTACCGCCCAACGGACAAAAATGGATTGATCAATATGTCTGGGTGAATCCACCTAGATTCAAAGCCACTGTAGGAGCCCGCCTGCCTGACTGGACCGATACCCAGCCTGATTGGCGCGGCGAAGTTAAGCCGACCTTGCACATCAATGGTCATTTTGACGTGGATGAAGGTGGCTTTCGTGGGGTACCTGTAGAGAAAGCTTCATCAGATATTTTCTTTGAAAACATGCTCTGGCGTTTGCCGAATCTAACCATCCACCGACCAGAGGGTATCACCCGTCTGGGGTATGAATGCAACGCGAGCACTCAGGATTACGTGTGGCAGGTAGATAGTGTGGCTCAGCCCAAAGCTTTGAAACCGCTGTTAAATGCAGCTGGCCGAAAAGTTCTCTCACAATTGGAATTTGAAGACCCTGTTGAAGTCGAAGGCAAGATCTGGGGAAGATGGCATCATCTCGAGCGATCCGGGGCTGAGGCCAGGCTCAAGACTGGGCGCATGAGTTATCGCGATCAAGCCGCCCTGACAGTCGAAGCTCAGGGCAGTTACACGAATCAATACTTCAAGATTTTCAATCCTTTTGTTCAAAGAGAAGAGGGAATAGTTCAGGCAGAAGCCTTGGGTATTGATGCGGCGGAACGATTCATCACCATTACCAACGCCCTGAGCCATGTGCAGCCCATGGCTATTGCTCGAGCCATAGGGCCAGCAACTGCCCGCACCCTAGCACCTTACGATTTCAGCATGCCACCTGAAATCAAGATGAATGGTTTAATTCCTTTTGACGACATTGAGTCTGCCGACGCCTTTTTTGAAGTGGACGGCGGCCCTTTTTCCTTCTGGAAATTTCACGTTCCCACCATCAGCGGCCACATTCAATGGGACCATGAAAAGCTTACAATTGGCAATGTGCAGACTCCTTTCTACGAAGGTAAATTGAAGGGTGAAATGCGTCTTCGTCTCAAAAAGAAGGGTAATACCACTTTCGAAATGGATGCTGATCTTGAAAATGTACACCTCGGACCTCTGATGAGGGATATCGTCGCAGAGACACGAGAGTCGGAGGGAATCCTCAATGGTCAATTAAGAGTAAGCGATGCAGAGACAGGTGACTGGGGAAGTTGGCAGGGCTTCGGAAAAGTTGATCTGCGAGAGGGTCGGTTGTGGGACACGCCGCTGTTTGGGGTGTTCTCCAGATTGATGAATGCATTTTCTCCTGGACTAGGCAACAGTCGCGCTGCGCATGGTAAAGGGAATTTTACCATTACGGACAGCTTGATTGAAACGCGCGATCTGGAAATCAAGGAGCGTACGGCTCGATTGAAATACAAGGGATCGGTTGATTTTGATGGCAACCTTGATGCAAGGGTGGAAGCCGAATTACTCAGGGACGCGCCCATGCTTGGCAAAGTATTCAGCCTGGCACTCTGGCCAGTTTCCAAATTATTTGAGTATCGAGTGACCGGCAGCTTGGGCGAACCTGAAATCAAGCCACTTTACATGGTTCCCAAATATCTGCTGCTTCCCTTTCAGTCGCTTAATTCCATGGACAACTGGTTATCATCCGAAGATAGTTTGATCCCAGTGCAGCGACTTTGGAAATCGAAAGAAAAATCTGAACTGATTAAGCAGGAGGAAGATAAAGGTTCAATTGAGGAGCTCGATACGAACTAGGGTTGAAAGATTCCTTGACCCTTTGCGTGGAGAGCTTAAACCAGAATCTACTCTGACGCCTGACGACACATGTCATGAACCGTTATCACAGGCTTCATCTTGGTTTCAGAATCAGGGACCATTTAATCATTGATCGAAAATTGTATGAATAAATCATCACTTACCCGACCTGTCGTTGGCTTCATTGTTGCGATAGCCTGTCTAGCTGGCGCCTCCATTGAGGCCGCATCCAAAAACCTGTTGGTTGTTACCGTAACCAAAGGTTTCCGTCATTCTTCCATAATCACCGCTGAATCGGTGCTGGGAACCCTGGCTGATCACTCCAATGAATTTGATGTGGATTATGCGCGTAACGATGAGGAACTTGCTGAAAAAATGAATCCAGAAGCCCTCAAGCAGTATGACGGCGTCATTTTTGCCAATACGACGGGTGATTTGCCCATCCCCAATCGCGAGTATTTCATGGAATGGCTTCAAAGCGGCAAAGCCTTTATCGGCATGCATTCTGCCTCAGATACATTTCATGGATTCCCCAAGTTTGTCGGCATGATTGGTGGCGAATTCCAGACTCATGGCGCACAAGCGACAGTGATTGCCCGGGTTGAAGATGGTCATCATCCTGCCTGTCAACACTATGGGGAAACCTTTAAAGTGCATGACGAGATTTATATTCTCAAAAACTTCCATCGCGATCGCGTCCACGGTCTTTTAAGCCAGGATAGCCATCCAAATACCACCGCACCCGGAGATTATCCCATCGCATGGTGCAGCGAGTATGGCAAAGGCAAAGTTTTCTATACTTCTCTTGGGCATCGCGAAGATATCTGGACCAGTGATCACTACCAGAAACACATCCTTGGAGGGATTCACTGGGCGCTTGGTCTTGCCAAAGGTGATGGCAAACCCATTAACAACCGCTACGAAGTGAGTGCCGAAGAACGTGCAGCCGGCTTCAAACCTTTGTTCAATGGTATCAACCTCGATGGGTGGAAGCTCCGCCAAAAAGACGGTGCCAAGAGTTGGAATGTGCAGAATGGCATGATGGTCAACACAGTAGCTAAAGGTGAGCATGGTACCGATATTGTAACCAATGACAAATTCTGGAACTTCACCGTGCGCTACGAATACCTGATTCCCAAAGGCAGTAATAGTGGTTTTTATCTCAGAGGACGCCATGAAATCCAAATCTTCGATGACTACGGTAAAAAACCTGCAATGGGTGGAAACGGTGCCATATACAGCGTGAAGCCTGTTTCACTTCAAGCTTCCCGGCGCGCAGGTGAATGGCAGGAAGTAGAGGCCACCATCAAGGGTAATCGAATAAGTGTGACTCTCAATGGCGTCCAAGTGCACAGCAATGTGGAAGTAAACAGGGCTACTGGCAGTGAGTTGGATGCCAACGTTGATCAGCCCGGTTCATTGTTCATTCAGGGAGACCATGGTGCTGTTGCCTTACGTAACATTCGGATCAAAGTGCTGGATTAAACACCGGCCTTGACTCAAAGTGATTAGGTGACACCTTTACTCGGAGTACTCAATTAAATGAGCGCCCAAAAGGGCAAAGATTTATGACAGATCAGACAGAAAAATTGGACTTGAATCGCCGCGACTTCCTCAAGGGAGGCTCCATGGCTGGCATGATGGCCATGATGGCCAGCGGCGCTACCGCCTTCAAACCTGCGGATGTAAGTGCGCAGTCAAGCAAGCCTCCCATTGGGCCTCCTGTAAAATTCGGCGTGATCGGGTGCGGTTATCACGGTCGCGATATCGTTGGCACTTTGGCTGTGCTGCCCAATGCACCCGTTGTCGCCATCTGCGATCATTACGGCGCTTTCCTGCGACGTACTGGCCGTTCTGCTCCTGAGGCAACCAAGTATGAAAATTACAAGGACTTGCTTGCCGACGAAAATGTCGAAGCAGTGGTCGTGGCTACCCCAAGTCATCAGCACAAGGACATCGTCATTGATGCATTGAAGGCTGGTAAACATGTCTATTGCGAAGCACCCATCGCTTCCTCTATCGAGGATGCCCGAGCCATTGCCTTGGCTGCGAAAAATACGCCCAAACAGTATTTTCAAGCGGGACTTCAATACAGAAGCGATCCCCAACGCCATTTCCTAGTGGACTACGTTCGAACCGGAGCATGGGGACATTCTATTTTTGCCCGTGCCCAGTGGCACAAAAAGACCAGTTGGAAGCGTGCCGCTCCCAGCAATGAACGTGAGCGTGAGATCAATTGGCGTTTAAATAACAAAACGTCCTGTGGTATTGCAGGTGAAATCGGTATTCATTTGTTGGATGCCAATAACTGGTTTCTCTCTGGTCGACCCTCGGCTGTTTCAGGATTTGGATCCAACCTTCTCTGGAAGGATGGACGCGATGTTCCCGATACGGCTCAAGTTACTTTGGAATACCCCGATGGTGTTCAATCCTATGTTGACATCACACTCTGTAATAGCTTCGATTCCGAGTATGAGATGTATCACGGTACTGATTCGGCATTGATGGTTCGTGGTTCTCAAGCCTGGATGTTCAAAGAAGCTGATGCTCCCATGCTCGGTTGGGAGGTTTATGCCAAAAAGGATACTTTCCACAAGGAGGTTGGAATCTATTTGGTCGCGAATGCGACCAAATTGACCACCGTGACTGGTTCCGGTGAAGAAGCTGCAAAGGCGAGCCCCTTCACCGACACTCCTTTGTGGTATGCATTGGAAGCATTTGTGCATAATGCATATGTCCACCAGTCGGGTGTGGAAGATTTCATTGCAAGTTTCGGTGATACTGACGATGAAATTTTAGGTGAATATCTTGCTGAGCTTGAAGGGTCCAAGAAACCAGCAGCTGGATATCAGCTTGGATACGAGGCTAACGTGATCGCTGTGAAAGCACACGAAGCGACCATGAACAATAAGCGTATCGAACTGGACGACAGCTTGTTTGACCTCGGATAATTTTAAAATTAATTGAAGAAGTATATGATACACAAATTGAAAGGACTTATCTGGAATGGTGGTTTGGCCGCCATGCTGCTGACCGCATCTGTCTCGGCTGAAACCGTCAAATATCGAGGTATGTTCAAAGGCAGCTCGATGAAAATTGATGGAACTTCCACCGTGCACGACTGGACGGTGGAAAGCAAATTGATCTCCGGTAACATGGAGCTTGAGGGGGGATTTCCTTCCGATCTTTCGCTGGAAGCGGTTCCAGCATTGTCAGTGACTCCCAAGGTGAATGTCAAAGTTGCAGCCCGATCCATGAAGAGTGGAAAGCCTACCATGGATCAAGTCATGTTGACCGCCATGAATGCGGATGACCACCCTTGGATTACTTATAAGCTCACTGAAATGACTCCCTCCAAAGGGGAGCGTAAAATCGGAGATGCTTTGAAATACGATACCAAAGGTGAATTGACAGTTTCCGGTGTGAAAAAAGAAATTTCAATGCCGGTGAATATTTCACCAACGGACAAGGGATTGAAAGTTGCAGGCAAAGTCATTATCAAGATGTCTGATCATGGCATCAAGGCACCTGCTCCCAAGATTGCGCTTGGTTTGATCACAACCGGCGATGAAGTTTCGTTGTCTTTTGAATGGTTTACCCAGAAAAGGTAAACGAGCTTCTGAACGATAATCAACCGAAAGGCCTTCCCATTGGGAAGGCCTTTTTTATCGCCGCAATTTGCGGTCGTAAAATTGTACCCCCTTGGGTGGTCGCACGGGTAGTACTAAGCCTCCTGATGCATCCAACTCCTGAAACAATTGGCTTCGCATGCTCAGAATCTGCTCTTGGTATGCAGGAATTTTGATCAAGTTGACTCGTTCATTTGGATCGGTCTCAAGGTCATAGAATCCATTGCGATCCCACACTCCGTGGTAATAGATGTATTTGTAGCGATCCCCTCTTATGGCCAGTGTGGTTGGTGTTGCCGGGAAGTTCCATTCCCAATGGTATTCATACAATATGTGATCCCGCCATGGAATGGTCTCACCCCTCAACCAGGGGAGAGCGGACTGACCATCCAATTGCATGCTTTTTTGGATATTGATATTTGCTGCTTCCAGGAGGGTAGGTGCAAGGTCCATGTTAAGCATCATGGCATCTATTTTTGAACCTGGTTTGATGAGCCCGGGTGCCATGGCAAGCATGGGAATGCGGATCGATTCTTCAAACGCATCGCGTTTGTCATAGAACCCATGCTCGCCAAGAGCAAACCCGTTGTCACCCAGGTAAACGACGATGGTGTTTTCCATGAGTTTGCTGGAGTCGAGGTAATCCAATACGCGGCCGATGTTTTCATCCAATCCATGCACGGTTTCACAGTAGCGATGGTAAAGGTCATCGAAGGAAGGTACTGGGTCTTTGTCAAGTGGCCCGGTTTCCATGTGGTCGATTCCATGAATGCCATACCGTCGCTCCCGAATCCAGTTGGATTGAGTTTGGTAATTGCTTTCGGTATTGGCCATGGTCATTGGGTAATCAATGGCCTTGTCTTCATAACGTCCGTGGTGGCGTGGCGCTGGTTGAAAAGGGTAATGCACTGCTTTGAATGAAAGGTAGAGCAGGAAAGGATCTTCATCGGTGCGTGTCTTGAGCCATTCAAGCGCTTGATCAGCTAATATGTCGGTGGTGTATCCTTTGAACGACTTTCTGGAACCGTTAAGATTGAGTTCGGGATCGAAATAGGTTCCCTGTCCCTTGAAACTGACCCAATGATTGAAACCTTTGCGAGGTTCATCATGGTCGTGACCCATGTGCCATTTGCCCACGAAACCAGTTGTGTATCCGGCTTCCTGGAGGTACTCGGGAAAGAACCGTGTCCCATCTGCCACTGGACGTTGATTATCAACCACACGGTGATGATGCATGTACTGTCCCGTCAGGATGGTTGCTCGACTGGGGCTGCAAAGTGAAGTGGTGACAAATGCGTTCCTGAAGTGGGCGCCCTGCACGGCCATGCGATCCAGATTCGGCGTTTCGAGAAAGGCCGGCCCTTCCTCCATGAATCCCATGAAGTCATACCGGTGATCATCGCTCAAGATAAGCACGATATTTCTGGGAGCTGCCCAGCTTGTCCACCCACAAGACATGACAAAGCACGTCCACAGAAACAGCAGAAAAATTCGCATGCCACTATCCACTCAGGAAAAACGGATCATCGCAAGGCAAGAATGGTGAGAAGGATTCCAATAGTTGCAATCATCACTGCGGAAAGGAACTTTTCTTTTTTACCGCAGAGAACACAAATAATGTAGCGTTAAGGTTTACCTATCTCTGAGTCTTCGGTGTGCATGTCGTCAATGGCACCCACAATCCTGATACTGCCGCCTTTGAGGCTCTTACGCAGGTCGGGAATGGGTGAAAGGCGTCGTACCGATTGTTCGACGTTCTGATGAACCGCTTGCTGAATCTGTTTTTCCCGTGATTGTTTTGTATCAATGCCTGCAATAGCGGGTTCGATGCGGTACAACAGGTCCACTACTTCGGCTTGTTCTCCATCGAAATCAGACAAGTGATCCACTCTAGCGCTTGCGGCTCCACAGCTGGTACGGCCCATGACCACGATCAATTTGGTGCTCAAATGGTCAATGGCGTATTCAATGCTTGCTGTGACGTCGGTGTCCACCACATTGCCCGCTACACGAATTACAAACAGATCCCCGAGTCTCGATCAAAAACAAGTTCGGGTGGCACACGTGAGTCGCTGCATCCCAGAACGACGGCGAACGGATGGTGTCCTTTTTCCAGCGATTGTCGCCAGTCGGGTGTATCGTGTGGGTGGCGTGATTTTCCGCCAGCGAACCTAGCGTTGCCTGCTTTCAGGTTCTTCAATGCCTCATCCGCGCTGACCACCCTTGCAGCGTCCAGATTGTTGGGTTCTTTTGATAGAAGTGCAAAATGCAGGTCAACAAAACCCATCCGACCGAGGTGTTCAGTCTGGGGATGATCACAATGTATTTATCTTTATTTTGCTGACGCACCACAAATGATCCCAGGTGCGGATGAAAATATCGCCGTCGGACATGGCCTGAGTAGAGTTGCACATCGCCTTGTCCAGCGGATTGATGGCAATTAGATTGAATGACGGGCTTGCTTCCAGAATGACCATTTCCGAGCTTTGGTTCAGGCAGTATAAGTGTTCACCGCTGCGAATCATGGTGGACCAGGTGGAGCTTTTTCGTGCCTGTCCGCGGGCCCGTTCTTCCCAAAGGGTTTTGCCAGTCTTCAAATCCTGGCAGGTGGCGATTCCGGATGAATTGAGGAAATAGATATGGCCTTCATAGATCACTCCTGATCCGATGTTGTTGCCTTTTCCCACGTTTTGCCAGAGTCGGTGAGAGCGGGTGACCTCACCCTTTCCGCCCAGTTGGACACCGATGGTGGAACCTTTGTATCCACCCATGCCAACCGCCATGCCATCTCCAACAATGGCGGAGGTGTAAACGAGAGGGTTCATGCCCGAAGCCCACCAGATCTTTTCACCATTCGCTGGATCAAAAGCCACCATGTTGTTGGGAAAAGTCATGATCAACGCTTCACGATCTTGATATACCACGGGGAGGGGTGTGCTGAAGGAGCCTGTATTACCATTTTCATTGCCTCGAAAGCCATCGGTCCTGCCTTTTTGGTTCACTTCGGGCTCTACAAATTTCCAGACCGTTTTACCGGTTTCTTTGTCCAAGGCATAAATCGCGGCATGAGGGCCGGGGCCGTGGTAGATGATACAGAGATTATCGTGGAAAACGGGAGAAACGGCGCTGCCCCAAATGTGAACCTGGGGGCCAAGATCTCGATTCCAGAGAATATTTCCGTTCAAATCATAGGCATAAACACCAGCTGATCCGTATGTTGAAACAATGCGTTTACCGTCGGTAGTAGGCGAAGCAGCGCAGTAGGGATTTTGAGGGTGAGTAGTTTCCTTCTGGTCGTAAATGACTTCCTGTTGCCAGAGGCGCTTGCCGGTTTGTCTGTCAAA
>ERZ1048686.2368-NODE-2368-length-13050-cov-5.083032_pt1 | contig 13050 bp, 11 predicted proteins | sample MGYA00383099_ERZ1048686 | MGnify/ENA primary metagenome ERZ1048686 (study PRJEB29581, sample SAMEA5548369) | metagenome | biome: marine; feature: coastal; material: water | depth 25 m | study: Short-term variability in the microbial, nano- and picoplankton... | reverse complement strand
TGTTTGATCCAGCACGCCTTTTTCTTTGAGCGTTTTGATCAATTTTTTCGTTCGTACAAAGGCCGCAATTCCCATCATCCCAAAAACAAACCCCAATACAGATAGACCAGTCATTTCTAATCCCCTTAAACGCGCTTTGGATGTCCATTCCAAAGTGATGTAAGGGTTCAAAGGCAGAATAAAGAGATCATACTTTTTAGCCGAGCCCGTTTGTCGCAGGCCCTTGCAGGCCGCAAAAAGCATGCATCACTTTAATCTGGTGTAGGTATCGATATGATACTGTCTGATATTAACCGATATAAATTGATCCCCGGCCAGTTTGAGCGTTTCAACATTCCATTTCTGGCTGGCATTGCTGGTGCCCAGATCGGTGCCTTTGGTTGTTAATCTATCAATCAAATAATCACCTGCCTTATTGATATAAAATCCATCCACGGTGCGTTCACGGCCGTTTCTCTTGTTTGCTTGAAATTTACTGAGAGGGCGTTCGATAACGGTGATCTTTTTCAATTTTGGAAACGTGGAATAAATAACGTAAGAGTGGTAGTTATTTGAAGCGCCCCAACGTGATACTACGAACGCCAAGTGGGGAAACCCACTGGGAACTTCATCAATGTGTAACGCATCTCCGGCACCGACATGGTCCTCGACAATCTTGTTATCTGCATCAATGATTTGGCCAGCATATGAATACTCGACATTGCCATTTTCAAAAAGCTCGGCCGGTTCGCCGCCCTCATAAAACTGACCATCTATGAACGCGCCGCCTTTGGTGCAGGCGTATTTCGATATAAGGGCGCGGTAATCATCAACCGGGGTGATTGATATTTCCACCACCCAAAGATTGCCGCCGCATTGGTCCTGCGCTGTGCTGACGACATCCGCATGGGCTGAGGTGCTGCACTGTATTAAGCTGCACTGCATTAAAAAGAACAAAGCAGTTAAGGTTTTGTAACTTTTCATCGGGCAGCACGCTTGTTCAAAATGAGGATAGCCATATCTTCGCCCTTTACATTGCCGTATCCCACCGTATCCCACCGTAACCCAATGATAGGTGTATCTGCAATTATGACTGAGGATTGGTTTTTTAAAGCGCGTCTAAAGCATGCATCACTCTGAGGTGCAAAAAGATTATGAATCCAAAAACATAAGTATAAACCCAGTACTTGTTGAATATCAAATCCAAGTATTTGATTGCGTAGTAGATTATATCCTCTGGTTTCTTTGGGATTTACCCGCAATGTTAATAAACGACAAAATACAGTGCAACTGCGATTGCCAATATTAAATATCTTTTTTAGCCAAGGTCATTTTGAATCTAATTTCGCTGTTTTAATCAATCTATTCAACACCGAGGTTGCCACGCGAGACAGTTTGGTTTTTTTAATATCTTCCAAATTGTGAAAATCGTTGCCTACGACCACCAGACCTAACATGCCCATGTTACCATGTGGCGTGCACTGATATAAATAAAGCCCAGGAACTTCAAAAATAATAGAGTGAAACGCGTCTATTTCTGATTTAGCTGGAAGCGCGTCCATTTTTGGACCTGCGAGAAACTCTACATTATGCCCCTTATTTTTGGGCAACCATTCTATAGTGTCTCCAATGTCGATATGTGCAACTTCAATACTATACGAGTCATTTTCTGTAAAATTAATTTGAATAATGTCAGCTGAAGCAAGATTTGTATTTATTAGAAAGGTCAAAACAGAGCAAAAAGAAAGTAAATATCGCATGCTTTTAAACCTTAGAAAGAGATGACGCGCTATTATCTTGGCGTCAGGTGAAATGATAACTGTAAAATAGGTAATGAAAATAAAATAGCCAACACTCTATTACAGATTTGAGTGAAACTTTTTACAATTATGAAACTTCTTTCAGAAAGAATGTTTTCACAATATCGTAAACTTCATTAATTATGAGAAAAGAAATTTTTTCATCAATTTCCCGGTAAAATATTTTTTTATCTTACGTTTTCAATCAAATATAATTGCCGCTATCCTATCCTTTCAGTTTGCCGGATACTGCGAGTTCAATCTATTCATATAGAAGTCAACGGTTGCAAAACCGAAAAACTGTTTTCATCTACTCCACCGTCACGGATTTTGCGAGGTTTCGCGGTTGATCGACGTCTGTGCCTTTGGCCACAGCGGTGAAATAGGCCAGCATCTGCGCCGGAATAGCATAGACAATCGGGGCAATAATATCATGACAGCTGGGCATTTTAACTGCCTGCCAGATACCGTCGCCAGCCTGCGCCAAACCGTCTTGGTCAGACAGTAAAAATACCCGGCCTTTGCGTGCCATCACTTCTTGCACGTTCGAGATGGTTTTATCAAACAGCCCGTCGCGCGGGGCCATCACCACCACCGGAACCTTGTCATCGACAAGCGCAATCGGGCCATGCTTTAGCTCGCCGGCGGCATAGGCTTCGGCGTGGATATAACTAATTTCTTTAAGCTTTAAGGCGCCTTCATGGGCCAGCGGATACATGATGCCGCGGCCCAGAAATAGAATATCGCGGGCTTTGGCCAGCTCGCCGGCCGCGCTGCGGAAGACATCGGATTGGTCCAACGCCAGATTGATCAAGGACGGCAGGTTGCGGATTTGGGCGATCAATTCTGCCTGTTTCTCCGCGCTCAGCACACCCCGATCGTGGCCGGCTTTCAGCGCCATTATCAGCAATACTGTCAACTGGCAGGTAAAGGCCTTGGTCGAAGCAACACCGATTTCCACGCCCGCATGGATCGGCAGCGAGACATCGCTTTCGCGGGCGATAGAGCTTTCGGCCACATTGGTCACCGACCAGATATGATCGGCCTTATCGCGGCAATAGCGCAGCGCGGCCAAAGTATCGGCGGTTTCGCCAGACTGGCTAACAAACAGTGCCATGGTGCGCGGCGGCACGGGGGGTTCGCGGTAGCGAAACTCTGAGGCGACATCAATTTCCACCGGCAGCCGGGCAATATGTTCGAACCAGTATTTCGCTGTCAAACAGGCAAAATAGGCAGTGCCGCAGGCCACCAGTGTCAATTGGTCAATCGCGCTGAAATCCACATCAGCACCGGCCAGATCAATCGCGCTCCCTTGCGGAATATAATGGCTTAAAGCCGCGCCTAGAACGCTGGGCTGCTGATAGATTTCCTTTTCCATGAAATGGGTGTAGCCGTCTTTTTCGATCCGGTTTAGATCGCCGCGAATGACGCGGATCTCACGGTTTACTAATGTACCGCTACTGTCGTGTATTTCTGCGCCAGAGCGGCTGATGATGGCATAGTCGCCTTCTTCGAGATAGCAGATGCGGTTGGTCATCGGGGCCAATGCGATGGCGTCCGATCCAACAAACATTTCGCCGTCGCCATAGCCGATGGCCAGGGGTGATCCATGCCGCGCCGCGATCATCAGGTCTTCTCTGCCTTCGAATAAAAAGCACAAAGCAAAGGCGCCTTTCAAACGGGCAAGCGTATTTTCCACGGCGACCTGTGGGCTGTGACCTTTCAAAAGATAGCTCTGCGCCAGCATGGCGATGGTTTCCGTGTCGGTATCGGTCGCGGGGCTAACCCCGTCACCCAAAAGCGCTTCGCGCAGCTCTTGAAAGTTCTCGATAATGCCGTTGTGCACAACGCAGACGTTGCCGGTGCGATGCGGATGGGCATTTGCAACGTTCGGCGCCCCATGGGTGGCCCAGCGGGTATGGCCAATTCCGGCTTTTCCAACCAGCGGTTCATGCACCAAAAGATCGCTCAGCTCAGCAAGCTTGCCAACCGCACGGCGCCGCTCAAGCTGGCCGCCATGAACCGTGGCAATACCGGCGCTGTCATAGCCGCGATATTCTAGCCGTTTGAGCGCATCAACCAATATTGGCGCAACTTCATGGTTGCCCAAAACCCCAACAATTCCGCACATTATTTGGTCTCCAAATCACTTTTGGCTTTTCGTTTTTTAAATAATTCAAATAGTTTGCGCGCAAGGCCGGGCTTGTTGACCTGTTTGGCCCGTGCCAGTGCCAGGTCGCCTTCAGCGACGTCTTCGGTGATGACCGACCCGCTGCCGGTCATGGCTTGCGCGCCAATGCGAACCGGCGCAACCAACATGGTGTTGGAGCCGATAAACGCGCCGGCACCAATATCTGTGCGGTGCTTCATCACCCCGTCGTAATTGCAGGTGATGGTGCCTGCGCCCAGATTGGCCTTGGCGCCAATACTGGCATCTCCGACATAGCTGAGGTGGTTGATTTTAGCGCCTTCACCCACTTCGGCGTTTTTAATCTCGACAAAATTACCGACCTTTGCGGCTTCGGCCAACTCGGCGCCCGGGCGCAGCCGCGCATAGGGGCCAACCACGGCACCTTTGGCCACATGGCAGCCCTCTAAATGCGAAAAGGCGCGGATTAGAGCGCCGCTTTCAACACTGGCGCCGGGGCCAAAAACAACGTTCTGTTCAATCGTCGCATCGCGGCCAATCACCGTATCGTAGCTAAGATAAACACTGTACGGCGCGGTCATGGTAACCCCGTTTTCCAACAGATCTTTGCGCGCGCGGGTTTGAAAGGCGGCTTCGGCTGCCGCGAGGTCGTGGCGTGAGTTGACCCCGAGTGTTTCGGCTTCGTCGCAGATCACCACCTGAGCGCTCTGGCCCGATTGGCGCGCCATTTCAATGCAATCGGTAAGGTAGTATTCCCCCGCAGCATTGTCGTTGCCAACCTGATCAAGCAGGTCAAAAAGCCCGCTGGCTTTGGCCAGCATGACGCCGCTGTTGCACAGTGTTATGGCGCGCTCTTTCGCGCTTGCATCCTTAAATTCGACAATTCGCTTAAGGGTATTGCCTGTGGTGACCAACCGGCCGTAACGCCCCGGATCGGCCGCGTTAAAGCCCAAGACCACCACATCGGCGGTTGCGCGCGCAGCGGTCATTTTTGCAAGAGTTTCGGGGCGAATAAAGGGCGTATCGCCATAAAGCACTAATATGTCCCCATCGAAATCTTGCAGTTCGGGGCGGGCCTGCAGCACCGCATGGGCGGTGCCCAGTTGTTCGAGTTGCAGAACGGTTTTGGCCTCTGGGCTGTGCTCTTCGGCGCAGGTTTTGACCTGATCTGCCCCATGGCCGGCGACAATAACGGTGTGCTCTGGCTCTAGGGACGCAGCAGAGCGCATCGCATGGTGCAAAAGTGCCGCGCCTGCCACTGGGTGCAGCACTTTGGGAAGATCAGAGTTCATCCGTGTGCCCTGTCCGGCGGCCAGGATAACAACAGAAGTTTTCATTTGGGCGTCCTATGTCTTTTCAAGGCACCTTATCATATGTCTTCGGGTTTGGTGCAAGGCAGTCTTCGTCAACTTGCATTGCAGATTGTAACACAGCATGGCAGGGTTTCGCCGATGGCTCAAATGGCAGGTGGATTTATGACGACGGTAATCTTTGATCTTGATGGCACATTGGCCGATACCAGCGGCGATTTGATTGCGGCGGCCAACCACTGTTTTGTGCAGATGGGCCAGGGTGAGGTCTTGCATCCCAAACGCGATGCCGCTGTTGGCATGCGCGGAGGGCGGGCGATGCTGACCTGCGGGTTAGAGCGTTTGGAAAAAATGGATATGAGCCTTGTTGACGCGTATTATCCAATACTTATTGAGGCGTATCGCGCCAAGATTGATGTGCACACACAGATGTTTCCGGGGGCCATGGATGCGGTGGGCCGGCTGCGTGCAAGAGGGGCGAAGGTGGGGATATGCACCAATAAGCCCGTTGCTTTGGCCGAGTTGCTTTTAAAACGGCTTGGGGTGCGTGAGGCCTTTGCCGCCGTTATAGGCGCCGACAGCTTGCCGGTGCGAAAACCCGATCCGCAGGCGTTTTTTGAAACCGTGCGGCAGGTTGGGGGGCAGGTTGAACGGGCCGTTATGGTGGGCGATACAATCACCGACCATAAAACTGCACGCGCGGCCGCAGTGCCATCCATTCTGGTTGACTTCGGCTTTGGTGACGGCGATCTGGCGTTGCTAAAGCCCGACGCGATCCTGACGTCCTATGCGGATTTGGAGGCCTGTTTGGCGCGGGTTCTGGCCTGAGGTGTCGGTGTGGTGCAGTGCTCAGAGCATTGGGTCGCCGGTCCTTCGCAACCGATCAATACGTGATGAGAGTGAGTATTTATGCAAAGAAAAAATCTAATCTGATTTAAAGCGCATATAATTTAAAGCGCACATAAAATGAGCTGCGATAGGGCGTTGAGGGCTGTTTTTTCCAAGGTGTCTATGGCGCTTTCGATGTCACCGGCGCGGCGCGGTCCCAAAACCGGATCGGCAAGAGCGTGATATTTTTCGCGCAGCTCGTTCTCTGATGGCGGCGCGCTGGCATCCCAGCGCGCTTCGTTCCAGTCGCTTTCATAGTGGCGCCCGTCCAAAAGCGTGATGGCGACCCGCGCGATGCGCCGCGCGGGAAAGGCGGCATTGGCGGTGTCATCTTCGCGCAGCTGCATGGCGCGCGACAGGCGCAGGATTTCAGGGTCGGTCAGATTATCGTCCGCGATATCTGCGGGTGTAACCGTGCCGCGCGCAAGCGCGACGGCGACCGGAAACGACGTTGAATATTGCGCCTCTTCCGTGGTGCGCGGGGTTGAGGTGGCCAGGCGCACTGATTGATGGAATGTGATGATTTCGATTTTATCAATCTGCGCGGGTTGGATGTGATGGGCCTGGCGCAGTTTGAGCGCGGCTTCAATCGGTGGCTGGGTCCAACGGCACGCTGGATAGGGTTTGAAATATTGCTCGCGCAGATACCAGTGTTCGCCAAGATCCTGCCAGTGGTCAGGAGCTTGCTCGATGGTCAACGCCGGGGCGCCGGTAAAACCGCTAAGCGCCAGTTTAACCGCCGCAACCCCGCTCATGGCACCCCAGCCTGCGCCGTCTTTGAGCATTGTGGGGTGATCAATGCAGCGCATCATCTGGCTGCGTGGGCCGTGATATTCTGCAATGCCCAATGCATGCCCTGTCTGGTCCGGGGTGAGATTTGCTAGTCGCGCGCCTGCGGCGGCTGCAGCGGTGGCCCCCCAACTGCCCGAGGTATGATAGTCGGGCACCGTGCCATGCTGCGCCATCGCCGCCCGCGCGCCAAACTCATAGCCCATAATCAGGCTGTTTAAAAAATCTTGTCCGCTGATGTTGGCCTCATGGCCGAGCATCAGGGCAGCAGGCATCATCGGGCATCCGATATGGCCTTTGGCCGGGTTGAACCCGTCGTGACCATCAAGGCTGTCTATGGTCATGCCAGCCGCAAGCGCCGCGCCTTGGGCGCTGGCTTTTCGGCCATCAAATAGCATTGGCAAAATGCCGCCAAAGTTTTCGGCGGCGTGATCGTTGATAATCTGCGCTAGACGGGTTTGGCGGCCCGCGGCGGCAATGCCGATTAAATCCAGAAGATTGAGTTTGATGCGCGCGCGCAAATCGGGCGGTGCAGAGTGCATATCAAAAGTGTGAATGAATTTGAGCGGCGTCATAAAACATTCCTTTCGGGGCTAACGGTATTGTTTGCCTGACGCAGATGGCTTTCTGCTGTCTTTGCGACATTATTGCAGTGCATATGTCGCTCAAATGCCATTGACCTTACGCTTTCTCTGGCGCATCAATGCTCTATGATTGAACGATTTTCTGGCCAATTTACACAGCAGGAACCGATCCCCGATGATGCGGTGGACGCCGCTGTTGCAGTGCTTAAAACTGGCCGTTTGCACCGCTATAATGTGGCGGAGGGCGAGCTGGGCGAGGTTGCGCTTTTAGAGCAGGAGTTTGCCGCTTCAGTTGATGCGCGCTACTGTTTGGCTGTGGCCTCGGGCGGCTATGCGCTGGCGACGGCTTTGCGCGCTTTGCAGGTCGGGCCGGGCGATCCGGTATTAACCAACGCTTTTACCCTAGCGCCTGTGCCCGGCTCGATTGCTGCGGTGGGTGCGCGGCCGGTGTTTGTCGGGGTGGGCGAAGATCTGGTGATCGATCTTGTAGATTTGGAAGCCAAGGCGGATCAGGCCAAGGTTTTGATGCTCAGCCATATGCGTGGGCATATATGCGATATGCAGCGCCTGATGGAGATTTGCGATGCGGCCGGTATCACCGTGATTGAAGACTGTGCGCACACAATGGGGGCAAAGTGGAATAATCAATGGTCGGGCCGCTTTGGCCGCGTGGGCTGCTATTCCACCCAGACTTATAAACATATGAATTCGGGCGAGGGCGGGTTTCTGATCACGGATGATGCAGAGGTTATGGCCCGGGCCATTATGCTATCGGGATCATACATGCTGTATGAAAAACATCTTGCCGCCCCGCCGCCCGAAGCATTTGAGACATTGCGCTATGAAACGCCGAATATTTCGGGCCGTATGGATCATCTGCGCGCGGCTATTTTACGCCCGCAACTGCGCCGGCTTGGGGCCCAATGCGATGCTTGGAATAGCCGCTATCAAACAGTTGAGGCCGGCTTGCAGGAAACGCCGGGCCTTTCCTTGGTGCTGCGCCCTGCTGCGGAAAAATATGTCGGGTCTTCTATTCAGTTCTTGCTGCTCGACTGGCCGCCAGAGGCGGTGCAGGATGTGCTTGGACGCTGCGCTGACCGCGGCGTCGAGCTAAAATGGTTTGGCGGCGCTGAGCCAAGCGGTTTTACATCGCGCTATGACAGCTGGCGCTACGCCGAAAGCGCTCCGATGCCGAAAAGCGACCGCATTCTTGCCGGCTTGATTGATATGCGTATTCCGCTCACCTTTTCGCTCGAAGACTGCGCGCTGATTGCAAGAATAATCCGTGCGGAGGTCAGCGCGGTCTATCAAGCCGCCTAAGACCCAGTCAAAGCGTCCTGCTGCTAAGATTTTTGCAAGCGGCAGGCTTTTTATATGTCGGCATGATCCTGCTAAAAAACTAAAAATTGCGAATATTGCTTGACCTATCAGGCCCCGCACGGCTAAATATGAACAGTTGTTCAATAAATGAGGTTGCGGATGTTTAACGCTGCGATGGAATTTGATCTGGGTGAAGATGTGACCGCTCTGCGTGAGCAGGTACACCGCTGGGCGCAAGAACGGATTGCGCCCTTGGCCGCCGAAATCGATCAAAGCAATCAGTTTCCCGTGCATCTTTGGCGTGAAATGGGGGATTTAGGCCTGCTTGGATTGACGGTTGATGAAGAGTTTGGCGGCGCTGGTATGAGCTATCTGGCCCATACGGTGGCGGTGGAAGAGATCGCGCGCGCAAGCGCCTCTGTCAGCTTGTCCTACGGGGCGCATTCCAATCTTTGTGTCAATCAGATCAAGCTTAATGGCACGCAGATGCAAAAGGAAAAATACCTTCCACGGCTGATTTCGGGCGCGCATGTGGGCGCTTTGGCCATGTCCGAGACCAGCGCGGGTTCAGATGTGGTGTCGATGAAACTTGGGGCGGAAAAGTTAAACGGCTATTATCGGCTCAACGGCAATAAATACTGGATTACCAATGGGCCGGATGCAGATACGCTTGTGGTTTACGCTAAAACCGATCCGAGCGGCGGCTCAAAAGGCATCACGGCTTTTTTGATTGAAAAGGAAATGACCGGATTTTCGACCTCGCCGCATTTCGACAAATTGGGGATGCGCGGCTCAAACACCGCCGAGCTCATCTTTGACGATGTCGAAGTCCCGTTTGAAAATGTGCTTGGCGAAGAAGGCAAGGGCGTGCAGGTGCTAATGTCCGGTCTGGATTATGAACGGGTCGTGCTTTCGGGGATTGGCTGTGGAATTATGGCCGCCTGTCTGGATGAGGTGATGCCCTATATGGTCGAGCGTAAGCAATTCGGCAAAAGCATTGGTGATTTCCAGCTGATGCAGGGCAAAATTGCAGATATGTACACCGCAATGAATTCATCGCGGGCCTATGTATATGAAGTGGCCAAAGCCTGTGATCGCGGCGCAGTGACCCGCCAGGATGCTGCAGCTTGTGTGCTTTATGCCTCAGAGCAGGCGATGCAGGTTGCCCATCAGGCCGTGCAGGCGATGGGCGGTGCAGGCTTTTTGGCCGATGCGCCGGTGGCGCGCATTTTTCGCGATGCAAAGCTGATGGAAATCGGCGCTGGCACTTCTGAGATCCGGCGGATGCTGGTGGGGCGCGAATTGATGTCGGCAATGCGATGAGGCATATTTTTGCAATAACCATTGCAATATTGTGGCTTGCGGGGCAGGGGGCCCGGGCCGATATTTTAACCCTTTCTGAGGCGGGGGAAAAGACGCCCAACCAGATGCATATTGATGCTGTTGTTGCGCAATGTTTTGAAACAGCAGATCGGCGTTCGGCCAAAGCGGCCTGCGCGGGACGGGTGTCTGATCTTTGCATGGACGCAGATCAGAACTGGGGCCATACCACGCTTGGAATGATGCTGTGCAAAATGGCGGAAACAACAGCTTGGTCTAAAATTGTTGAAACAGAACTGGCGCTGACACTGGATGATTTTGAAAAAGCCGACAGCTTTGATAGAGAAAATGCGCATATAGATTTGCCGTACCGGGTACCTAGCCTGAAAGAAACACATGCAAGCTGGCAGACCTATAAAACAGCGAAATGCCAATCTGAATATTTGACATGGCGTGGAGGGACGTTGGCGAAAATTGCCGGTGCAAACTGTGATTTGAACATGACTGCGGATCATGCATTGTTCCTTTGGTCACTGCGGCAACCATGATGCAAATCGGACCGGTCTCTTTTGCTTGGATTGCTTTGGCACTTTTTATTGCCATCTTCAGCCTTGTTGCGCTGCGCCTAGGGGCGCGAACCACTACCTTAAGCGATACTGATATTATTGATCATTACAGCGCGCTTTACCTTGAAAACGAAAGCGCCGAGGGACGCCCTGCCCAGCTGACGGATTGTTACGCGCTTGCAGGCAGCGCCTTTTGGCAGCGGATCGAGATCATCTGCCAACCTGAAAAGGCTGCGCCCTATAGATATGTTGTCGGCTACTGGGGGCAATTGCTGCATTTTAAGAGAAGCCTGCCCAACGATCTTGTTCCAAAAGCCTAGTGCGAAGAGGATGTTATGAAACTTAAGTCAAATGTGATCACAAGTTCCGAAGACTTTGCCGCCAACCGGCACTCCCAGCTTGCGGCGCTATCTACGGTGCAAGAGGCGGTGCAAATGGCAGAACTGGGCGGCGGTGAGGTGGCGCGGGAACGCCATCTGTCGCGCGGCAAACTGTTGCCGCGGGATCGGGTCGCTCACTTATTGGATCCGGGCAGCCCGTTCTTAGAGATCGGTGTCACTGCCGCGCATGGGATGTATGAGGGTGCGGCGCCATCGGCCGGGGTGATTGCAGGGGTTGGTCAGGTAAATGGCATCGACTGCATGGTGGTGTGCAATGATGCCACCGTCAAAGGCGGCACATATTTTCCTATGAGTGTGAAAAAACACCTCAGAGCGCAGGAAATTGCCGAAGAATGTCATTTGCCCTGCATTTATCTGGTCGACAGTGGCGGCGCAAATTTGCCCAATCAGGATGAGGTTTTCCCCGACCGCGATCATTTCGGCCGGATTTTTTACAATCAGGCCCGCATGTCGGCCAAAGGGATTGCGCAAATCGCCGTGGTGATGGGGTCGTGTACGGCGGGCGGTGCCTATGTGCCGGCGATGTCTGATGTGACCATTATCGTCAAAGACCAAGGCACTATTTTTCTGGCTGGGCCGCCCTTGGTAAAGGCGGCGACCGGCGAAGTTGTCAGCGCCGAAGCGCTGGGCGGCGGCGATGTGCATACCCGGCTGTCGGGTGTGGCCGATTACCTTGCTGAAGATGATGGGCATGCTTTGGCCCTGGCGCGCCGCGCGGTTGGCAATCTAAACCGCCAAAAGCCGACAGGTGTTGCGTGGCAGTCCCCCGAAGAGCCGGCCTATGACCCCGAGGAAATCCTTGGCCTTGTGCCGCCCGATCTGCGCAAGCCCTATGATATCCGCGAGCTTTTGATGCGTGTGGTGGATGGCTCGCGCTTTGATGAGTTTAAACCGCGCTTTGGGGAAACTTTGGTCACAGGTTTTGCACATCTCATGGGATGTCCTGTGGGGATCATTGCCAATAACGGCGTTTTATTTAGCGAGTCTGCGCAAAAAGGCGCGCATTTTGTTGAACTGTGCAGCCAGCGCAAAATACCTTTGGTGTTTGTGCAAAATATCACCGGATTCATGGTGGGGCAAAAATACGAAAACCAAGGCATCGCGCGCCATGGCGCAAAAATGGTGACCGCAGTGGCAACCACTGCAGTGCCCAAAGTCACCATGGTGGTGGGTGGCAGCTTTGGGGCGGGCAATTATGGCATGTCTGGGCGTGCTTATCAGCCGCGTTTTATGTGGAGCTGGCCGGCGAGCCGCATCTCTGTGATGGGCGGCGCGCAGGCCGCAGGGGTTTTGGCAACGGTCAAGCGAGACGCCATTGAGCGCAAGGGGGGATCATGGAGCGCCAAAGAGGAAGAGGCTTTTAAAGCCCCAACTGTGGAAATGTTCGAACGCCAATCCCATCCGCTCTATGCCAGCGCACGGCTCTGGGATGACGGAATTATTGACCCCCGCAAATCCCGCGAGGTTTTGTTTCTGTCGCTGAGCGCGGCGCTTAATGCCCCGATAGAGGACACTCAATTTGGTGTTTTCCGGATGTAAATGAGACCCGATCTAACAAAAGGCTTCTAAAAGCGAGACCTAAGATGTTTGAAAAAATTCTGATTGCCAACCGCGGTGAAATTTCGGCTCGGGTGGCACGAACAGCGCAAAAAATGGGCATTGCCACGGTGGCGGTCTATTCTGATGTCGACCGCGATAGCTTGCATGTCGCCTGCGCGGATGAAGCTGTGCATATCGGTGCAGCTTCGCCCGCGCAAAGCTATCTAAACAGCGCGCGCATTATTCAGGCGGCGATAGACAGCGGCGCTCAAGCGATACATCCCGGCTATGGGTTTTTATCCGAGAACCCAGAGTTCGTTGAAGCAGTGGAAGCCGCTGGTTTGACGTTTATCGGTCCCTCAGCTTCGTCCATCCGTGCCATGGGTCTAAAAGATGCGGCCAAAGC
>ERZ1048686.2357-NODE-2357-length-13085-cov-6.517959_pt1 | contig 13085 bp, 10 predicted proteins | sample MGYA00383099_ERZ1048686 | MGnify/ENA primary metagenome ERZ1048686 (study PRJEB29581, sample SAMEA5548369) | metagenome | biome: marine; feature: coastal; material: water | depth 25 m | study: Short-term variability in the microbial, nano- and picoplankton... | reverse complement strand
GGAGGGGTCAATAAGTACGAGGGTAACTACACTCGTTATCTGGAGTTGAAGGAAGAGGCGGAGCGCCTAGCCGATGCCACGGAGCGCACTAGACGCAATTTGGCTCGACGGGAACTGGAATGGCTCCGCAGAGGGCCCAAGGCTCGTACTTCGAAGGCGAAGTACCGTGTGGAACGGGCGCAAGCATTGCAAGAGGGAGGACGGTCAGGTCCTGATGCGACCATTCAGCTTGCTGCAGCATCGACTCGTTTGGGAAAAAAAGTGTTGGAGCTGGAGAAGGTGACCAAATCCTATGATGGAGTCACACTCATCAAGGACTTTACTCGTTTGCTCACTCGTACAGATCGGCTCGGTATCATAGGCGAAAATGGTACTGGAAAAACAACGTTTCTAAAGCTGATTTCAGGTCAAATCCAGCCAGATTCCGGCTCTATTGAAGCCGGTCCAACCACGGTGATTGGCTATTTCGATCAGGAAGGACGACCGCTCAACGAATCGCTCAGAGTAATTGATACGGTCAAAGAAGTGGCCGAACACGTTCGTACGGCGGATGGAAGTACGATATCAGCTAGTCAGATGCTCGAGCGTTTCATGTTTCCTCCAGCGGTGCAGTACACTCCGGTGTCCAAGCTTTCGGGCGGTGAACGTAGACGATTGGATCTCGCTCTAGTGCTTATGGAAGCTCCCAATATTTTGTTATTGGATGAGCCTACCAATGATTTAGATATTCCGACGCTGGCGGCTCTAGAAGAGTATTTGGATACCTTTGAAGGAGTTTTGGTCGTGGTATCTCATGATCGGTGGTTTTTGGATAGGACGATTGATCACATTCTTCGTTTTGAGGGACAAGGTCACGTGCGGGAGTATCCAGGAGACTACAGTGCGTTTCTGGAAATCAAACAACGAGAGGAAGCTGCCGAAGCGGATGGCGCCTCATCTGCTCCTAAGGCAGGCAAGGCTAAGCGCGTCTCCAATAAGGATGAGACGTCCAAAAAACTCTCCTACAAGGAAAAACAAGAGCTATCTAAAATTGAGAAGCGGATTGAACAAGGAGAACTGCGCAAGGCAGAGATTGAAGAGGCCTTATCTCAAAACGCAGTAGATTTTGATGCCATCTCAGAGCTGTCCAAGGAGTTAGGTGACCTAAACGGTCAACTAGAATCAGATATGGATCGATGGGCCGAGCTGGCCGATAAAGAGAATGGCTAGAGGCTTATTTTGCGTTGGCTGAAAATTAGCACATCCGCCAGACGGTAGGGACTCCCCTCGGTTCGCCACAAACGAGTAGGTGTGCAGTAGGTAACTCTACCAGCCAGAGCGTTTTGATCCTTTAGATTTCTTACGCTTAGTGGTCTTTTTGCCGTGTTTCCAGATGTTTTCGGTCTGTTTCTCTGCCGAGTTATTTTTTTTCGAAAAAACAGATCTTTTTTCTTTAGGAGTCTCCATTTGGCCCGATACCCTTTGCACAGGGGTTGAACCGTTCTCGTCTTTGGAATAAGAGAGAGACGTCAACACGGGAAGCTCGATACGAGCATGCCTCGATGATTCATCCCCAAAACGGTTATCCAATTGGGTATCGGCATAATAAAAGTCGAGAATCTGAGAAAAGGATTTACCGTCCAGGGCCATAAAGTGGGCGCCCCATTGACTTAAGCCTACACCATGGCCAAAGCCCTTGCCTTTAAAGGTATATGTGCCTCGGCGTTCATTCGCGGAGAATAATGTGCTACGCAGGGATTTAGACCCAAAATGACGGGCAACTGCTGCCCGGAAAGCAGTACCCGTTACGTCTTTCGAGGATTTATTTCCTTTAAGACGCACGGACTCAATTCTACCATCTCCTGCCTCTTCTAGGATGCGTATATCCTTGACCTTCAGACCAAACGAAGCCGTCAGGGCTCGATGCAATTCCTTTTCGCTAACGGTCCATGTCCAAGAAGCGTAAGGCGATTTAGAATCCCAGGAATCCTTGCGAGACTTTAGGTAGGGGAGCGGTTTACTACCCCATATTGTCGTGTTTGAGGCCGTTCTGCCACCGTTGGAAGCTGAGTAAACAGCTTCAATGAGATTCCCTTTGTGTTCAAGGACCTGTCCGGCGGTCTGCTGCGCAGCCCGCCTTGCAGCTGGAGTAGCGCGTTTTAAGCCCCCATAAACCTGGAAACCTTCATGATCACGCAGTTCTTTTCCATTCTCGAGTGCATACAGGGCATAGGTTCGCGCCACAACGGCCATCGCTTTTGCTCCTTCCAGATCGTCTAGTCCATATTCAGAGCCGACGACTGAGGCTACATAATCCTCAAGTGGTACAATATTCAGTATGCGTAGTCCTTTCGAGGTGCTCTGGACTTCCAATTCACCAGCATATGAGTGATTGCTATTGTGGGTCTTCAGATATAGAGCGGAGCCCGCTTCGGGTAGAAATCGAATCGAAGCCAACCGCTCGTTTCGGCCATCAATGCTGATTTCTACCTGATTACCGATCGCTGTAATGATGACTTCGCGTCCAGTCCGTCGGGAATACGAACCGTTTTCAGATTGTACTACAAAAGACCCGCTGATCGGTGCAATCCGTACACTTGGGAGAGTGGTGCTTCCAAGCACACGAACGGACACTTCATCCACATATCGAATACCATCGGATGTCATTCGATTGGACGCCAGAGCAGGCCAAGCCGCGCACAGGCAAAGCAACACGAGCAGTGCGCTTTTAAGTCCAGATGTAAAAAGTGTCGTTTTCAATGCTTCCCTGCAGAATGGGTTAGGTTCTGCAAAGGGTATCGACAATCGATGAGGCTAATTTAAGTCGCCGAGGTTATAGCCGATCCGGCGCTTAAAATGTCGACTCAAAGGGGAATCAGAACGATTCAGCCAACCAACGTAGAGAAGGACCTCTCTGTGGAGTATCCTTCTTCCGAAAGAGCTACTCAATGCCTCTCTGACAGAGAGTTCCCTAAGAGAACTCCAGAGCGTAGTAGCTAAGTATAAAACGTCCGGCGAAGTGGGTGCGCCGGACGTTTTTTTTTGTCCCTATCGGAAAGAAGACCTAGTTGAATCTATTCGTTGATCAAGCTCAACAAATGGGATAGTTCGGCTTTCAGGCTTCTACGATCCACGATTAGATCTACAAATCCCTTCTCTTTCAGAAATTCGGATGTTTGGAATCCTTCTGGGAGGTCTTGTCCCATTGTCTCCCGAATTACGCGTGGACCGGCGAATCCGATCAAAGCGCCAGGTTCGGCGAGGTGAAAGTCGCCAAGCATCGCAAAAGATGCCGTGACGCCTCCCGTTGTGGGATTGGTAAGGAGCACAAAGAACGGCAGTCCCGCTTCGGAAAGCTTAGTTAAGTGTGCACTGGTTTTGGCCATTTGCATCAAACTTAATGCGCCTTCCATCATGCGTGCACCCCCGCTTTGGGCGATTACCATGGCTGGAATGCCGCGTTCATAGCCACGTTTGATAGATCTGGCAATAACCTCTCCCACAACTGAACCCATCGATCCTCCAATAAAGGAAAAATCCATGGCGCTGACAGAGATCGAATGTCCACTGACTTCTCCAACTGCAGCTTTGGCAGCATCGTTCATCCCTGTTTTTTCCCGCGTTGCGACAAGACGGTCACTGTACGCTTTTCGATCGCTGAACTTAAGGGGGTCCACTGCAACGAGATTGTCGTCAAAAACCTCAAAATCACCGTCAAACAGTAATTCGAAGTAGCCCATGCTACTCATCTTGAAGTGATAGCCACATTTTGGACATACCAGATCCTGCTTTTCTAGCTCTCGTCGGTTCACTGTCTCGGTACAGCCAACACATTTGACCCATTGGCCTTCTGGAACTTCGTTTTGCTGGTTCCGCTTGGTTTTTATTCCAGCGGTTGTGCGTTTAAACCAAGCCATACAATCTTGCTTAATAAATTGGGTGCAGTGATTCGACTTTCGTCCTTAAAAGGGCAATCGCTCAAAAATAGTGCGAGTTGCCTTCTTGGCGACGAACTCCTTAAGATAAGACGGTTCGAAGGAATGAAGCTCTTGTACGCGAAAATCGTCCATACGATTCTTCAGTAAGTCTTTCAGGTGACGAGCATCGTGTGAAACGAGGTGTAAAGCGATATCTGGATAGATTTCACGAGTTGCGTCCAGAAGGGTCAAGCTATCCGAAACGTACGAGATCGATGTAGTTGGGTCAGCAACCAACGTAAGTAGTTCAGACACGTCCACGGATTGATCCGGACAAACGCGGACCAGCTCATCATCCCTCATCTGAAATACAGCGGCAAACACCTCGGTTTGTCTTGCAGGAGTGAGTGCGATACAGATTTTGGACTTTACTTTCGAGCGTGCTGCATGAGCTAAGTAATGCAACGTTGAGATAGCAAGTAGCGGGATATCCATTGCAAAGGCTAAACCCTTTGCGGTGGAGGCGCCGATTCTTAGACCGGTATACGAACCCGGACCGGCCACTAAGGCGATACCATCAGGCCGAACCCCCGTTTCTTCCATCAGCTCTTTACAAAAAGGAGCTAAAAGCCGTGCATGCGATCGTTTTTCAGATGACTCCCGATAAGCGGTTGGGAATGCATCGTTCTGACTCCACAGCGTTGCGCTGCAAAGATCGGATACGGTATCTATGGCTAAAATAGTTGTCATGAAAAGCGAGCTAGTGACGCGGCGTATTCAAAGCAGCGGGCTTTGTTTCGATATAGAAAGACTTTAGACGGTTAGATCTCGACATCTCACTCAAAAAGGGGGAGATTCTCAGGCAGCAGGCATAGGGTTTTTACGGGTTGACAATTGGGGTCATAGGGTTATCTTATCAGCCCTGATTTTGCTTTGGGTAGCGGTTTTGGGTGCTGCCCCGGGAATTTATAGATGACATAATATAGGGGCACACGATGAAGGTTTACGATGCTGATCATATTCGCAATGTCGCACTGGTTGGACACCAGGGCAGTGGTAAGACCATGCTTGCGGAAGCCATGCTGCTTGACACGGGAGCCATCAAGCGCATGGGAACGATCGAAGAAGGCAACACAATCAGTGACTATCACCCTAGTGAAAAAGAGCGCGGCATGTCGGTTTTTGCCTCGCTTTTGCATGTAGAATACCAGGGGAATAAGCTTAATGTAATCGATACGCCAGGATATCCGGATTTTACCGGAGAAGTAGCGGCGTCCCTTCATGTGGTTGATTCGGCATTGTTCGTTATCAACGCCTCTGAAGGTGTTCAGGTGGGTACTGAGCTTGCATGGCGTGCTGCTGTAAAGGAAAGCACACCCTCCATGTTTGTACTCAATCAACTCGATAAGGAAAACACAGACTTTAGAGATCTAGTCGAACAGATTCAAGATCGATTTGGTCGAGGAGCTACCGTTGTACAGCTCCCCGTTGCAGGTGGTTCGCGATCGATTATCGATGTTTTGGTCATGAAGCAGATCGTATTCGACGAGAACGGTCACATGACGATGTCTGAGATCGATGCTGAATTTGCCGAGGAAGCCGACAAGCTCCATAATGAGCTTGTAGAAAATATTGCTGAGAATGATGAAAGTCTGATGGAGCTGTATTTCGAAAAAGGCACATTATCGGAAGAAGAAATGCGCGTTGGTCTTCGGGAAGCCATGATTCGACATGAGCTGTTTCCCATTTTCTTGACCAGCGCGACTGAGAATATTGGTATAGCCCGTCTGATGGAGTTTGTCGGCAACGTGTGCCCAACTCCTAATCAGATGCCGGAAGCAAAAACAGTAGGCGGCGGGAGCATCAAGCCTGATTCTAGTGGCGAACCCGTTGCGTTCATTTACCACACGATGGCGGAAGCACATGTAGGTGACTACTCATTTTTCCGGATCCATTCAGGGACACTTTCCGCCGGATTAGATCTCGTTAATGCTCACACGGGAGCGAATGAGCGTCTTGGCCAGCTGTATGCCATTAACGGACACGACCGTGACCCCGTTGATAAAATGTATGCAGGGGACCTTGGAGCACTCGTGAAGCTGAAAAACAGTCACACAAATGATACCCTGCATAAAAAGGGCAGTGATATCGAAATGGAGGAAATAGAGTTTCCTTCACCAACCTATAAAACGGCAGCCACCTCTGCTCGTGAAGGAGAGGAGGACAAGCTGGCTCAAGGTTTGCACCAGTTGCACGAAGAAGATCCGAGTCTCACCATTACGCACGATCCTCATCTGCATCAGATGGTGCTGGGTGCTCAGGGTGAAATGCAACTTGAGATTGCCCGGTATCGCTTGAAGAACCGTTTCGGTGTTGACATCGAGTATTCGCGACCTAAAGTTGCCTATCTAGAAACCGTACAGGCTAGAGCACGATCCAAATATCGTCACAAGAAACAAACCGGTGGAGCCGGTCAGTTTGCCGATATCAAAATGTTGATTGAGCCACTTGATGGAGATTTCGTCCCCCCGGATGATATCAAGATCCGTGGTGAGCATACCGAGCATACTGGATGGGGGGCTAAGATTCACTTCATAGATGGCATCGTTGGCGGTGTGATTGATATGCGCCGCTTCTTCGGGGCCATTCAGAAAGGAGTCATCGAAGCGTGTGCCAAAGGCCCTGTAGCTGGTTACCCGGTAGGCGATGTGCGCGTAGTCATCTTTGATGGCGCCATGCATGCAGTCGATTCGAATGAAGCGGCCTTTAAATCTGCAGCTCGCGCCTGTTTCCAGGATGCGTTCCGCAGTGCAAGCCCCGTTCTACTCGAGCCCATTTACGATGTGGAAGTACTTTTCCCTGACTCCTATACGGGAGATGTGATGGGGGATATGAATACGCGTCGTGCTCGTATTCAGGGAATGGAATCCGAAGGTGTGTTTCAGAAAATTTTGGCGCAGGTACCCGAAGCCGAGCTGTATCGGTATTCAACTTCACTACGTTCTATGACGCAGGGAAGGGGACTTCATCGTTCCACGTTTACCCGCTATGAAGCCATGCCGCGTCATGTTCAAGATGATGTGGTCAAGGAACACGAAAAAGAGATGGAAGCTCACTAAGCCTTTGGCTAGAAGGGGTAAACCAGTTCTGTTTGCGGGCGGGGGCATCTGCGATGCCCCCGCCTTTCTTATTGTACTCAGTCTGCAAATGGCCTGAAATTGTCTCCTTGGCCTGGCAGTACGTATAAAAGGGAAATCCATCTCTAAGCATGACCTTGAGCGAAAAAATCCAATTTGAGCGGCATTTTGTCGATTCTCTTCCTGCTGATCCGGAAAAGAGCAACTCTATTCGCCAGGTATTCGATGTCGCATACTCATGGGTGCAACCTACGCCCGTAAGTGCTCCAAGCTTGGTAGCTTTCTCCCGTGAAATGGCAGAAACTCTGAACCTGGGTCCTGAAGTCATTAGTTCTGATCAGTTTTTGCAGGTTATGAGCGGGAATGATTTGTACGAAGGTATGAGCCCATTCGCCATGAATTATGGGGGACACCAGTTTGGTAATTGGGCAGGGCAGTTGGGTGACGGAAGGGCAATAAACTTGGGAGAACGAGTGGGTGCTGAGGGTGTACGTTGGATGGTTCAGCTAAAAGGTGCCGGTCCCACACCGTATTCGCGAAGTGCGGACGGAAGAGCAGTGTTGCGATCTTCCATCAGGGAATTCCTTTGTAGCGAAGCAATGCACCATCTGGGTATTCCCACAACGCGAGCGTTGAGTCTGGTCCTCACAGGTGAGCACATTATGCGAGATATGTTTTATGACGGCAATGCTCAGATGGAGCCGGGAGCTGTTGTAAGTCGTGTTTCGCCCTCATTCGTTCGCTTTGGTTCGTTTCAGATTCACACCTCTCGACAGGAAATTGACTTGTTGAGACAGCTTGTTGATTTCACCATCATTGAGCATTTCCCACATTTGGGTACTCCATCGAAAGAAGTCTACGAGCAATGGTTTGCTGAAGTATGTCGAAGTACGGCCAGCTTAATCGTTGAATGGATGCGGGTTGGTTTTGTGCATGGTGTCATGAACACGGACAATATGTCCATTCTAGGATATACTATTGATTATGGGCCGTATGGATGGCTTGATAACTTCGATCTGGACTGGACGCCCAATACGACCGATGCGCACTCCCGCAGATATACTTTTGGGAATCAACCTGCAGTAGCGCAATGGAATCTTGTTCAATTAGCTAGAGCGATTCTTCCGTTGGTTAGTGAAAGTAGCGCACTGGAAGCGACCCTGAATGAGTTTCCTCGTCTATACCAAGGGATGTATGGATCCATGATGGCTTCAAAACTGGGTCTAGCTAACTGGGAGCCCGAGTCGGATGCTCCGCTGGCTGCCGATTTGTTAAAATTACTCAAGCGAGGACAAGTCGATTATTCCATTTTCTTTCGCAAGTTGTCTCAATTCGGCATCGAGTCTGAGGTTGCGCCGTTTCTTGTAGCGCTAGATGCCTGGTATCTCCCGATTTCGGATGATCTTCAGGTGGAGATGAGCTCTTGGCTGGAAAGATATCGGCTCAGGATGCAGGAATGTCCATGGGGAGAGCAGGAACGAACCTTTAAGATGAACGCTACCAATCCGAAGTACATTCTTCGGAATTATCTGGCTCAGATGGCCATTGAACAGGCGTCAGAAGGGGAGTACGGGATGGTTACTGAACTACTTGAAGTAATGCGTAACCCGTATGACGAGCAGCCTGAATTTGTGAAATACGCAAAGAAACGCCCCGAATGGGCCATGAATAAACCGGGTTCATCCATGCTCTCCTGTAGTTCGTGATGTGATGGAACGGCCTTGTTTTATCTCCTGAAGAGTGGTCAAAAAAACGTATTATTCAACTCGCTATCACGTTCAATCGGAGTACCTTATCCCTCATGCACGACGAAGGGTATATCAAGTTTAATAGTGAGTGGATCGAAGGGCCGGCCGTTAGTTGGCACAAGATCCAGACCATGAATCAATGGCGCCAACTGCTTTTTGCTGAAGGTCTCATTGGTGCCCATCCGGATGGTATTGGCTTTGGAAATATTAGCGTTCGGGATAACCCGGCTCGCGAATTTATTATCACCGGTTCGATGACGGGCAGTGTTAGAGAATTGGGTCCCGATCACTTCACGAGGGTGACCCATGTTGACTTTGCCTCCAATAATCTGACCTGCAGAGGACCGATTATCGCGTCTTCAGAATCGATGACGCATGCCGCATTCTACGAAGCATCTCGCTCGATAAATGCGGTAATTCATATTCATCACGCCGGACTCTGGAATACCTACCTCAATACGCTCCCAACCACCTCCATTGATGTGACGTACGGGACGCCTGAAATGGCCTACGAGATAATGCGTCTTTTGAAAGTGAAAGATCGACCAGCCAAACAACTCGTCGTCATGGGAGGGCACGAGGACGGAGTTATGGCCTACGGAAGCAGTTTAGGGCATGCTGCTTCAACGCTGCTGAATTGCTGCAATCGTTTGTTTAGACCAGAATAAGTGCGTCCGGGTCACGCTTCTATCATCGATATGAGCTTTTCGACAGCGTATTGAACAAAGCGCGGGTCTTCAGCGGTCAAATTCATTGATTCAACCTCAACAGTGGTAGGAATACTTTGTTGAAGCGCCTTCCAATATGCTTGGTCTAACTCCGGATTAAAAAGCGCGCCTCCCTCTGCTGAGTAGCTGCTTACCCCTTTCAATGGCATCAAAAACACGGCATTTCCTTTGGTGTGCTGCAGTCTTGATCCCATTTCTTCGGCCACGCGTCGTTGCTCATCAGCTTTTAGGCGAGGAACGAACACGTAGGGAGAATGCCACACGATCTGGTGGTCATCATATCCATCTGGAACGACGTTGGGTTCGTTTACTAAAATGCCGAGATGTTCTGATCCCCCTGGGCAAATGACCTGGGGTATACCCAATTTTCCGGCTACGGTTAGTCGTTCTGGCCCAGACGCTCTAAGTACGCCAAAGACCCCATCGGCAATTTCCCCCATGGCATAGTCGAAAACGGCAGTGATGATGTTTTCCTTCATCATTTGCTCCATGGCTTCTCCACCAGCCCCAATTGCGTGAAACGTGATGACTTCGTAGCCTGCCGCTTCGAACAGCTTGATCGCGTGCATGGCTCCCTGTGTGAGCACGCCAAGATTGGTCAGGCCGATTACGCCCTTCGCAGTAGACTTGGTAATGTTTCTTTCGACCTGGGCCATGCCCCATGCACAAGCTGCCGCGTTGGCCAAGATTCTGCGGGAAAACACGTTGAGACCTAGAATATCGCTGACCGAGAACATCATCGTGATGTCTTTAATCCCGACAAAAGGGGACGTGTCTCCAGAGGCCGCCGTAGACAACATGACCTTTGGAAATCCATAAGGCAGCGCTTGCAATACGGGAGCACAAGTGGATGTGCCCTGCGTGCCGCCTAGCGCCACGACTCCATGGATTGCTCCGGATTGCTGTAGATCCAGCAATGTTTTCGTTGCTCCAGCAATAAGGAAGGGGCTGGCTTTTGCTCGAGTGGGTTCGACGAGTAATTCTGCAAGAGATCCTCCTCCAGCAGAAATAATATCTTCTCTGGTAATGTCGGCTTCAATAGCCGCTGTGCCCACTACACCAAAATCGATTAAACAAGCTTTGCCGCCTAGAGACTCGATCTCCTGTCGCATAAATGCAGCTTCTGAGGCCTTCGTATCAAGCGTCGCGAGAATGGCTATGGTTTTCATTACTCAAGGTCCGATTGGAGAAAAAAGGGGACTATTTATCAGTGAAGCGGAGATCGGCAAATGCTGTTGCGGCTGCCGTCACGGCCCGTTCAATGGGGAGACGCTCTGTGGACGACCCCGTCCAAAATCCATGTCCGGAGGTATGGTCCAGCATGTACTGCGCGTCAGCAGGGTTTTCCATGGCCGCTCCGTGAGCGACCAGAATGACATCAGGATGCACTTCGCGGCATTTATTGAACGCATGCTCAGTTTGTTCGGCCGTTTGTTCGATGGTCAGGCCGCTGTCATATCCCTTCAGTCCGCCTTTGGTCGTACCGGCGTGATAACAAAAAATATGGGGTTTGGCTTCAGCGCAAACGGCGATGGAGTCCTCCAGTGTGAAACCGAGTCCTATCGTCACCATATCCATTTCTTCGCGAGCCAGCTTCAGCATATCAATTTCGTTCTGAAGCGTAATACCTGCGGACGTCAAGACATTATAGATTTCCGAGTCGTGATCTACGTACGAAATGGAAGGTCCGATATTGGAAACCGATTGCACACCCATGTCTTTGCATTCCTGAAGTACCATGCGCATGTCTTTCAGCGGATCATTGGCGTTGAGGCAGGCACACACAAAGGCTTTACCTTCCATAGCCGGCATGATATCCTCTCGCGTGTAGTCCAATGTTTGCCGGTTGGAGTCTAAAATGGGCCACATCATAGCCATCGTGCCCATTCCATTCGCGCGTAATCGGGCTCCAGAAAAGGTATTGACGCAGTCTGTCCCGCACTTTTCTAGGAGTTTGGCAACCAATCCACTTCCTGCAGAGGAAATCATGATCGGGATGCGCTTTTCCACTTTGGACCGCAAGTTGGTCAGAATGTGCTCGGTAGAAATTCGTTTTGTGATCACGCTATTCGTTGGATTCGTGTTGGGGGTCTTTGGCAGGTATTGAAGGAAAATAGGAAACGTGTATTATCATGCTACCTTTTCTCCTTAATCCGAACAAAATATATCTTGAGGGTGGACTCGGTACAGAGTGGGTTTAATTGCACTTCCGATCCCAAGCCCGTTTATTTTGGCCTAGCCCACCTATTTATTTCGAGAACTATGTCCACACCCTTAGAGACCTGTTCAGGAGCGATCCACTGTGGTTTGTCCTGGATACCATCCATCATCATTTTGATCTTCTTTGCCGTCGTATCCACGGGCTGTGAGAGCGCTGCATCAGAACAATCTGAGCAAGCCGATGCTCCTCCTAATCCTCATCTCATTTCTTTCGAAGGAGATTCGGGCCCCGGTCTTGGAAAACACATCGTATTACTGGCTGGTGATCATGAGTATCGATCAGAAGAAATTTTGCCTGCCATGGCGCGCATCCTCTCCAAGCATTTCGGATTCAAAACCAGCGTCTTCTTTACGTTAGATGAAGAAGGGTTTATTCAGCCAGGAAGTTCACATGTACGAGGATTGGAATCTCTCCAGACAGCCGATTTAGTTGTCATGGGGCTGAGATTTCAGAACTTCCCGAACGTGGAAATGCAGCACATTGTGGACTACTTGGATCGCGCAGGCCCCATTATTGGATTAAGAACATCTACGCATGCTTTTGACGGTATCGAGGGAGAATTTGCTCGGTTCAATTGGAATAATGAGGATGAGACTTATTTCAAGGGATTTGGTCGGCAGGTACTAGGCGAAACGTGGGCTGGACACTACGGCACGAATCATGAACAAAGCTCTTTGGTAATTCCAGAACAAGCTGATCATCCGATTTTTCGGGGCGTTTCGGACATGCATGTACAGTCTGGTGGATACTATGCAGATCCCATGCCTGATTCTGAGGTCCTAGCACGGGGCACCGTACTGAATGGGATGTCGGCAGATGCTCCAGCAGCTGATGATAAAGAGCAAGTGCCGGTGGTTTGGACGCGTTCTTATGAAGGTTCAGACGATCAGACAGGACGGGTATTTACTACCACCCACGGTGCTGGAGAAGATTTTTTAAACGATGGCTTTCGTAGGATGCTAATCAATGCCGCCTTTTGGGCGCTCTCCATGGAAGATGAAATTGAGCCTACGAACGTCGTTGATTTAGTGGGTCCGTATAACCCGGTTCCTTTTGCTTTTGATGGGTACCGATTGGGGGTACGGCCTTCCGACATGGCAGGTTGGGATACGCCCATAATGGATGCGTCCAAACCCACGACCAGAGAATCTGATACTTCCGGGCAGTAAGCCCCCATCTTTCCAATTCATAACTATGCACTTCCGGAATACATCCTCTCGTATCGGCCTCCTTACGCTGGCCACGGTTCTTCTTTTGTCAGGTTGTCGCGAGCAACCATCCATGGACATCAGGCAAGATGATCACATTGTGATCATTGGAAATGCTCTTGCGGACCGAATGCAGCATCATGGTTG